>Ga0070698_100002365_pt1 | contig 20808 bp, 18 predicted proteins | sample KBSK1502metaG_FD_65477 | JGI IMG/M metagenome (GOLD analysis project Ga0070698, IMG submission 65477) | Corn, switchgrass and miscanthus rhizosphere microbial communities from Kellogg Biological Station, Michigan, USA - KBS K1-50-2 metaG | ecosystem: Host-associated > Plants > Roots >...
CCGACCAGCGCCTCGATCGCATACGTGACCATCGGCCGGTCGAAGATCGGCAACAGGTGTTTGTTGGTAATGCGCGTAAGCGGATGGAGCCGGCTTCCGGTACCGCCGGCGAGGATCACGCCCTTCATGGCTGGGCTCGAAACGCCGGGTGCTTCGAGTACTCGGCCAGCGTCGGCGCCTGCCGGTCTTTGTCGGACAGCGCCGGCGCGTCGATCGGCCAGCGAATGCCGATGTCCGGGTCGTTCCACGCCACGCCGCCTTCGGCCGCGGGCGCGTAGTAGCCGCCGCACTTGTACTCCACGTCCGCGGACTCGGACAAGGTGAGGAAGGCGTGGCCGAAACCGACGGGGACGAAGACCTGGTGCATGTTTTCGGCGGTCAGCTCCGCCGCGACCCAGCGGCCGAAGGTTGGCGAACCCAGCCGCAGGTCGACGGCGACATCAAGGATACTGCCCGCCGTGCAGCGCACCAACTTGCTCATCGGCGCGGTCATGTCCTGGTAGTGGATTCCGCGAAGCACGCCCTGCGCGGATCGCGAGTGGTTGTCCTGGACGAACTCGTCCCGAATGCCGTGCTCGACGTAGCGCTGCCGGTGATAGCTCTCCATAAAGAAGCCGCGGCCATCGCGGTGGACATCAGGCTCGAGAACGACCACGCCCGGAAGCGCGGTCTGGCGGACGGTCAGACTCAGTGCAATCGCTCCTGGAGCGCCTGCCGCAGCTCAGCCAGGGGCACGCGAACCTGCGTCATCTCGTCGCGCGAACGGATGGTCGCCGACTTGTCGGTCTCGCTCTCGAAGTCGATCGTGACGGCGAAGGGGGTCCCGATTTCATCCTGGCGCCGGTAGCGTTTGCCGATCGACTGGGTGTCGTCGTACTCGGTCCGGAAATAGGGGCGGAGCTCGTGTTCGACCTTCCGCGCCAGGTTCGTGAGCGGCTCCTTGCGCGACAGCGGCAGGATGGCAACCTGGATCGGCGCGACGCGATGATGCAACTTGAGGACGACCCGCTGCTCGCCACGCACCTCTTCTTCGCGGTAGGCGTCGATCAGCAGGGTGAGCATCGTTCGGTCCACGCCGGCCGAGGGCTCGACGACGTGCGGGATGTACCGCTCGCGTACCAGGTCGTCGAAAAAGGACATATCCCGCCCCGACACCTTCTGGTGGGCGGACAGATCGAAATCCCCACGGGCTGCGATCCCTTCCAGCTCGGACCAGCCAAAGGGGAACTCGTATTCGACGTCGAATGCGCCTCGCGCATAGTGCGCCAGCTCGTCCTTGGCGTGCTGCCGCAGGCGCAGCTTCTCCCGGCGGACTCCCAGCTCCTGGTACCACTTGAAGCGCTCATCCTTCCAATAGTCGAGCCACTTCATCTCCTCGGCCGGCGGAACGAAGTACTCCAGCTCCATCTGCTCGAACTCGCGGAGGCGGAAGATCGAGTTGCCGGGCGTGATCTCGTTACGGAAGGCCTTGCCGATCTGCGCAATGCCGAACGGCGGCCGCAGCCGGGTGGAGTTCAGCACGTTCGGAAAGTTGACGAAGATGCCCTGGGCGGTCTCGGGCCGCAGGTACGCTTGAGAGCTAGTGCCCTCGACCGGCCCGACGAAGGTTTTGAACATCAGGTTGAACTGACGAGGCTCGGTCCACTCTCCCCCATCCGACTCGTGCTTCGGGCCCCGGACGTGATCGGCCCGGAAACGCTGATGGCACTTCTTGCACTCGACCAGCGGGTCGGTGAAGTTCTCGACGTGGCCGGAGGCGACCCAGGTCTGCGGGTTCATGATGATGGCGGCGTCGATCCCGACGACGTCGTCGCGGAGCTCGACCATGGCCCGCCACCAGGCCTGCTTGATGTTGTTGCGCAGCGTCACGCCTAACGGCCCGAAATCCCAGAAGCCCTGGATGCCGCCGTAGATCTCACTGGACTGGAAGAAGAAGCCACGCCGTTTCGCCAGCGAGACGAGCTTCTCCATGGGATTCTCCCTCGCCCCTTGCGCAGGAGCGTCGGACTGGGGGGTCTTGGCCGTCGCCACTAACGAATACTACGGATAAAGTCCAGGCTCTTGAGATGGCGGTCCAGGTGGTACTCGAGCTGCGCTTCGAGCGCCTGCTCGACCTCATGGAGCAGATCCACCGGCAGCTTGAGGCGGTCGTACAGCTCGCCGTTGTCTGCCGCCATCACCCGAAGCACCTTCAGCCCGTTCACAGAAACGGCTGAGCCCGCCTGATCGTGGGAGCCACAACGGGCGCAGAGGATGCCGCCCAGCAGCGGCGAGAACCAGCCCGCGGCCTCGGGCAGCGCCTGACCGCAGCTGGGGCACTGGTACAGCTGCGGCTGGTACCCGAGCAAATCGAGCATTCGCATCAGGAACCAGGCGGCGTCGGCCCGTCCGGCACGCTCCGGCGCATTGAGGCGACCGAGCGTAACAACCACCAGGTCGAAGATGTCGTCGACCGGGTGGCGATCCTCGAGGACCTTGTCGACGACCTCCGCCACCAGCGAGGCATAGGCCGTTCGCCGCAGATCGCCCGAGATGTTCCGAACGTCACCCGCGCGCTCCACCTGGGCCACGACGTCCAGGTTTCGCCCCTTGGCCAGCATCATCCGCGAGTGGCTGAAGAGGTCGAGTGCGCTGCCGTGCCTGGCTTTGCTGCGCCGGGCCCCCTTGGCGATCGCCGAGAACTTGCCGTGTTCGCGGGACAATATAGTAAGGATGCGATCCGCCTCCCCGTAGTCCAGCCGGCGCAACACGATCGCGTCAGCCTGGTAGGTCGGCACGGTTGAATTGTAGGCTGGGAACTATCGCTGCAGGCTTGCGCTGTCGGAACTACCGATGGTTATAGAACTCGACCTGCCAGCGCCATTCGATCTTATCGTCGGCATGCCACCAGCGCTTCAGGATGCCGGCCTCGCCGCCTGGCAGGAGAACGACCCGGCCAATATCTGCCTCGGTCGGCCAACCATCTTCCAGGGCGATCGCGCTGCCGTCCCGGACCAGGTAGCTCATTGGCCCCGGCTGTCCACGCCTGAGGCCTGCACCCTGCGCCACGACGCCCCCTGACATGTCTCGGACCGTGACGTTGAGTTCAGCAGGAGCGGCATGCACCAGGAGGCGGCCGTTCACGTCCGATCCGTTGATCCGAGAACGTCCGAAGAGTAACCCACTAACTCCAGGACCTGGAAACCACAAATCCCATGTTTCGAGATGCCCCGACACGTCTTGGCCCACCCCTACCCCCTAACCAGCCCGAGCTAGCGACTGGACAGGATGTAGCTTACCACCGCCCAGCCGAATGCTCTGCGGCTAACCTCCGGTACCCCATGTGATCATTCTGACGCCATCGTTGGACGAGTTGTTAAGCTAGGGCGACCGTCTGAATCTCGGCCGGTATTCATTCTGCAGGGGGTGGCTCGAGGCTTTGGGGAAGGGTAGAGCGACCAGTCGGGCCGTGCCCCTGTCAGTCGACCTCCGTCGCAAGAGGCCGACTTTTCTGGTCTTCGGCGCGCCAAGCATCGGCGAAGAAGAGATTAACGAGGTGGTTGACACTCTCCGATCAGGCTGGATTGGCTTCGGTCCCAAGTGCCTTAGGTTTGAACGAGAATTTGCCGATTACACGCAAGCCGAACACGCCATTTCCGTGGGGTCATGTACGGCAGGCCTTCATCTAGCCCTAGTCGCATCGGGCATCGGTCCAGGGGATGAAGTCGTCACGTCGCCCCTCACCTTTTCGGCCACCGTCAACGTTATTGAGCACGTTGGTGCCACTCCAGTCTTCGTGGATGTTGACCGGGCTACCCAGAACGTCGCTCCCAGAACCCTTGAGGCCGCTATCACGCCAAGAACGCGCGCAATTATCCCGGTACACTTCGCCGGACGTCCTTGTGACATGGACGCCATTGGTGAAATTGCGGGGCGGAATCACCTGACCGTCATTGAAGACGCGGCCCATGCGATTGAAGCATCATGGCGGGGCCGCAAGATCGGCAGCATTAGCAGGTTCACCGTTTTTAGCTTTTACGCGACGAAGAACCTCACCACTGCGGAAGGCGGTATGGTCACAACAAGTGACGAGGCCGCAGCCGACCTGATCAGCCGGTTGCGGCTCCATGGGCTCGACCATGACGCGTGGGGTCGGTACTCAGAAGCTGGGTTCAAGCCTTACGACACCACGGCTCCTGGCTTCAAGTACAACTTGACAGATCTGCAGGCCTCTCTGGGGCTACACCAGCTCCGTAGATTGGAGGCGAACCTTACCGTCCGTGAGGATCTTTGGCGTCGCTACGACGCAGCCTTAGCTGATCTCGACGCGATTGAGCCACCCCACCCAGCCCAGCCCTCCGAACGCCACGCACGGCACCTCTATACCATCCTTCTTCGCCCCGAAAAGACACGCGTCAACCGATTTGAATTTATCAACGAATTGAGACAGCGGAATATCGGTACGGGCGTTCACTTTATGCCGGTTCACTTGCACTCGTACTATCGCCAGAAATATGGATTTCAGCCAGGCGACTTTCCGGTGGCGGAAGAGATTGGCGACCGAACGGTCTCGTTACCCCTTTCCGCTGGTCTTTCGCATGAGGACGTCGACGATGTGGTTGAAGCCATCAGATCAGTCTTGCTAGAAAATGGCCAATGAAGTAGTCGCTTCACCAAGTACGGGCGCGCTCGATGTTGCGCCACCAAGGCTCGATAAAAGGCAATTTGCTAGCGGCTGGTGGCGCGGCGAGCATGCCAGCTACCGGTTGGCCAAGCGTGCCCTCGACCTCGTCTTAGCCGTCCTTCTCCTTCTCATCACGAGCCCAATCCTGTTAGCCGCTGGAGCTGCGATCCGCCTAGATAGCAAGGGCCCAGCTGTTTTCAAGCAGACCCGCATCGGACGCGGCGGGCGGCCCTTTAAGCTCTACAAGTTTCGCGGGATGTACGCAGACGCTCGCGAGCGATTTCCGGATCTGTATGTCTACCGCTATAGGCTCGAGGACCTCAGTTCGCTGCGATTCCATCCCATGAACGACCCAAGGGTGACCAGAGTCGGGCGTATTCTTCGGCGAACGAGTATCGATGAGTTGCCCAATCTTATCAACGTACTTCTCGGCGAGATGAGTCTTGTTGGTCCAAGGCCGGAGATTCCGGAGATGCTGCCACTCTACGGCGAAGCCCAGCCGCTCATTCTTGCAGTGAAGCCTGGCGTCACCTCACCAGCGAAAGCGGGCGGCCGAGACGAGTTGACTTTCAGTGAGACGCTCGCGTTGGATATCGACTATGTGCTGAACCGGTCCTTCGCGCTCGATATACGGGTTCTCGGGCAGACGGTGATGGCGGTGTTACGTCAGGATGGGGTCGACTAGGTTAAAGGGTGCTCGCTGGAGGGCGGATCAGTCCCAGATATCGCGACTTCAATACCCCGACTGAACTGAGCAGCGCGTAGCCCGCTGGCCAGCGACCGACGCGTCGCGCAATAGGCGGCAGCAGAGTGATCGCCCGAAGCTCAAGGCGGCAGCCGGGAAAGAGCTCCGCTAATCGGCTCCGGCTGATACCAGTAACGTCTGGATTTCCTGGATTTGGGTATCGGGTGTCGTACCAAATGACCGTGCCGGTCGGCCGCAGCACCCGTAGGATCTCCGACGCCAATGTGGCGGCTAACCCACGATCAAGAATGGAACTGAACAACGTAAACGCCAGGACCAAATCAAATTGCTTATCCGGAAACGCCAGCTTGTCCGGTCGAGTCGTCTCAAATCGGATCCCGGGATTCCGCTCTCGTGCTAGAGAAATGCGTTGCTCTAGCATATCGACGCCGAGGAGGCAATGAGGGTCCGCACCCATCTCTACGAGACGCCTGAGAACGGATCCTGTCCCACAGCCAACCTCGAGCGCCGAAGCGTTTCCGATTGGGATAAGTCGACGTGATTGAAGTAGCCGTTGAAGCTCGCGGTCGCGCTCGCGTTCCATGTTCAGGTTGCCCCGGTTAGCATGGTCGCGCTTCGCTATCTCATTATGGTTCTCGTCGTATCGGGCGTAGGCGCGCCGGATCCGCGCTTCTTCAGCCTCGAAATTCAGCCCGTTGTCTCTGGGGCTCGATCCGTGACCGCTGTCCCTGTCTGCCATTGGGTGATCTCAACGCCGCGAACGCTGTTGACAACGCCCACTAAGAAACCAGCGTTGGCGACCATAAAGCTAAACACTGACGATGCAATCGGGATCGGGATACCCGCCCGCCATCCGATCGCCCCGACTAACCCCGCCGCATAAAAGAGTAGCTGAAGAGCCAACATTTGCCGGAAGGGCCGTTCGGTCACAAGTAGCACATTGGAGAGAAGCGCAAGGATAAGGAGCACTGGGGTAAGCCAACGCAGCAGCTTGTGCGAGATTATCGACAGGCTCACCAGCGGCCGGGACCAGACGAGTGGCCAGAGTCGCAGCGTACCCTGGAAGTTGCGAGTAACCATCCGAACTCGCGCTCGAAACTGGGCACCTGGCGTCGCTTGCGCGACGTCGTAGACGCGTGCCGACGGTTCATGCACGACCTCATAACCCTGAGAGATCGCATGGAGTGGCGAAGCAAAGTCGATGTCCTCCGTAGCCTCGATAGGCCTATATACCGACCGACGGACGGCAGTACTGTTGCCAAATGTACTGGCGAGGCACCCAACGGATGTCTCGAGTTTCTTCATGATCGACTCCATCCTCCAATAGACACCGACGTCGCTAGCCACCGAACTGGATCTCTCGTTGCTGCAAACGATGCTGGCATCGACAACGGCCACTCTAGGATTTTGGAAGTGCTGGGCCATGACCCAGAGACAATCCGGCGCAAGCCGCGTATCCGCGTCAGTAATGAGAATCCACTCGGAGTCGATTGTTGCGATCGCATCATTGGTGACAAGTGCCTTCCCACGCCGATGTCCAAACGAAATCAAACGGACGCCCCGATCTGCGTATGAGGCCACGATGGCATCGGTGAAATCCGTCGAACCGTCGGATGCCACCAGAATACTGAGTTTTCCTTTTGGGTAATCGACCCCGATCGTGTTTTCGATCTTTTCAGCGATCGTTGCTTCACCATTGAAGACCGGGACGACAACTGTCAGCGATACGAACGTTGAAGTCCCTTTGGGCTTTGACGATCGAGAGGCCAGGGAAAGCAGCCAGAGTAGAACCAGGTAACCGATATACGTCCACGCCAGGAGAGCGAGACAGGACCAAAAGATGACGGCGAAGACAGCCACTGCTCTTAGCCTCTCACCGCTTGCTTGATAATGCCCATGTATAGTGTTGACTTACGTGCCCCGTCGACTCGATTGATCCCACCGAGGAGCCGACGGAACCCAAGCCCAAACAGGCGAGCTAGCATCGATGAGACGATCACCGCTTTTAGCAGAAATAACTGCGATGCCGTCTCGTGCTTTCGAAAGTAGTAGAGAAGGCTTCTGCAGCGCTCAAGAGAAACTCGGGACTTATGGCCACCGGTAAGAGCCTTAAAACTTTCGCCACCGCGATGGACCACGACAGGTTGAGGTAGATACGCAAGCCTCCAGCCATGTTGGACAGCCCGGCGACACCAGTCAGCATCCTCGAGGTACAGAAAGATGTTTTCGTCAAAATCGCCAATGCCTTCCCAAACCTGCCGACGCATCATGAGGCAAGCCCCACTCAAGAACTCGACCTCCACCGGGCCTGACACGTTCGCTTGCGGGATGATATGCCCGGCTGACAGCCGACGAACGATGGCGGCGCCTATGCCGGAATTGAGCAGCCGCCGCATTGTCCAGGAGGGCACTAATCGCTTAAGGCCGTAAAAGCTGGCCACCTGCATCCAAAGGTTGGGGAGGTCGCTGGCCGATGGCTGGGTAGCGCCGGACGCATCGACGAGCCGGCAGCTGGTCAACCCCACGGCTAGATTCGCCTTGAGGTATGACGTTAGCCCCGTTAGTGAGTCGTTCATCAGTAGGGCATCTGAGTTCAAGAGCAGGATGAATTCGCCAGTGGCAATTCTGAGGCCCTGGTTGACGGCCGCGCCGAACCCCCTATTGTGGGCGTTTCTAACCAAGACGATGTCTGGGAACTGCTCAGAAACCAGATCGGCACTGCCATCAACTGAAGCGTTGTCTATAACGATGGTTTCAATTGCCATGCCGCCAGCTGATTGTCTGATCGATTTCAGACAACGCTCCAACAGGTCTTTTGTATTGAAGCTGACAACTATCACCGACACGTCAACTTGCCGATCTGCGGCTTGGCTAAAGTCCTTTTCGGGCTGAAGCTCGATCACAGTTCAGACACCTCAGGCTTCGACACTGCCGGCAGGGTGGAGCCGGCCGTTCGCGAAATAACAATGACCATGGCCAGGGTCACGGCAAGAAATGCCGGGATGTGATAAATGCTGAGCGCATTGTAGAGCGCCATCTGGATACCTTCCATCGCCCACACGGCAATTACACCAAGAGCTAGGCCGCGTTGGAGTCCGGAGAGGGACCGAGCTTTTCGAACAAGGAGGCGGACTACGGATAATCCACACCAAAGGAACACGATGAAACCAATCAACCCCAACTTCCAGAGCACCTGCAGATAGTAGTCATGAAGTCCCGGAACACCGTTGTAGTTGTGTAAGGTCGCGAGCCGCTTTTCCACGTTTGTAGTGGCGAAGGTTGCCGGGATGGTGGCCCCTTCGCCGCTGCCCAAGAAGTGCGATTGTTCAATCGCCGCAAATGCAACCTCACTCTCATTTTGCCGGCGAGCCGCAATGGCAGTTGGGGGATGCAGGAGCTGGGTGATCGTAAATGCTTCCCGGGAGACAACGAGGGAAGCCGTCCGCCGGACGACAGGGATCGGGAGCAACAGGGCGACTGCAACCATAATCAATCCCACGATTTTCAAAATGCGCCTCGACGTCTGACTGCGATCCACGATCAACCCGGAGGCGACTCCAACCAACAACCCGAGCCAAAGGCTCCGGGTAAAGCTGGCTAAGAGGACCACGGCAATGACGGCCGTTCCCGCGAGAACGAAGCTTAACTTTCGGTCCAAACTCTTTGAGCTCAAACCGAAGAAAAGCCCTACAGGCACAAGCAGAAATGGAACTACGTCGAGAATTCTGTTGGACAGGATGCTAAAGAGCGTCAGATCGGCAAGCGTAACCCCGTTGAGAAATAGAATGAGGTCATAGCATGCCTTCACGACGGCCCCTGCCAGAAGGATCAACACGACGGCTTCAGCGTCGCGAAAGTTCTTGAGCGCTGACAACGCAAGCAACCCGAACGCGGCGAACTCGGCAAGCGGCTCCACGTCCCACAGCACCAGATAAAGCGAGTGGTGGGCCAGAAGTCCGAGTAGCGAATATGCAAGTATCACTATGCCGAATAACACGAAAGGTCCAACCAGAGATTTCGGAACTCTTAGATCGAGGTCTTTTTGACCGATGATCACCTTGGCAGAGAGGGCGGCAACTATCACGACGGCGATTACGCTCGACTGAAACAGGTTGCCGTCCCGATTCACGGGTGACAAGAGCCAAATCAAGTCGACGCCGAAGGCATACTTAACTGGGAGCCACAACGAAGCGGCAATAGCTGTTGCCGCGAGGGCATACACGACGCCGCCGCCTGGCAAGCGGCCATCGCGCTTTAGGGCAAGAAGCTCAACAATAAGTGGCCCGGCAACTGCCACGGCAGCCGCGGTCGGCCGGGCATACGGCCCGAACGCACGCTTGGTTGGAGTCCAAGCGCGGCCGAGATGGGCCGCACGCTCAGTGGCTCGCACTAGACTCCGTCGCCGGTCGGCTAACCCTGCCAAGCATCCCGATCATCAAAATGCAGCTTAACCAGACGCCAGCGGACGCCCCAACCGCGAGACCTCTGACCCCCCAGGAGCCGAGGAGGATTAAGTTGACGGCTATGCTGACCGAAAGCCCGCCTACAAGAATGAAGAGGACCGCCGCCTTCTGCTCCATCGCAAGCAACGCTCTTACCAGGATTTCGTTGATAGCCAGAGGGATGAGGCCCAGAACGTAAAGACTCAATATCGATGCTGTCAGGAGCGTGGAGGCACGGCCGAAAGCTCCGCGCTCGAACACCAGCTGTACCACCGCTGGAGCAAACAGCACCAACGCAAGGGTCGCTGGAACGCAGACCGCCAAGGCGAGGCCCGCGCTTCTTCGTATAAGTCGCTGCAGCGCGGCGCCGTCCTTTCTCGCAACATGCTCTGCCATTGATGGGAACGCAATCGTACCGAGCGGGACGGCGATGACCGCGGCAAGGAACAAGACGAGTCGACTGGCAAAACCAAGAGAGGCCAGGTCACCAGCCGATTGGGTCGAAGCCATGGATCGCTCGACGAGATAGCGGAAATAGGGTGCTCCGGTCACCACCATTGCGATCGCGCCACTGACCAGAACGACTCGCACCTCAGGATCCCTCGATCGAAAATTAATTCGAAGGTGCGGGACGCGCCGGCTGGCAATCAGCCATTGCAGGACGCCCCCGATCGCGGCGGCGAGGAGGTAGGCGATCGCCGCTGCACGGATGCCAACAAAGTGAGACAGGATGACCAGAACGGCAATGCTGGACGCGTTTGCCGCGATCAAGGCGAGCGGCACCGGAAGGAAGCTTCTCCGGGTGTTTAGGATCGCTGCGCCCAAGCTACCGAGCCCAAAGAAGACAATCGATGGGCTCATGATCCTCAGCATCGTCGCAGCGTCCGTGCGGGCTGCACCAACCAGTCCGGGCGCAACAATGCTGATGAGTAGAGGGGCGAAGAATATGCCCACTAAGGCGATGGCGCTAGACCAAACCAAGACCTGGCCCAGCGCCGCACCAAGGAGTCGATTGGCCTTATCAGCGCGGCCCGCGGTCTGGAGTCGCATGAACGCGGGAATAATCGCAAAGCCCAAAAGCCCAGAGAGCAAGATCCCCGCGGCCAGTTCGGGCAAGGCCACCGCTGCTACGTATTCGTCGGTGGTGCGAGCCGCCCCGAAGAGGTAGGCGATAACCGCTTCGCGACCGAACCCAATCAGGCGACTCAGCGCGAGAAAAGCCATGAAGAGAACGCTGACAGTCCCAGCTCTTCGAAGGAGCTGACCCCTACCAACTCGCACTGAGACCGTCATCTATGGCCCGAACGAATCGTTTTTTTGTCGTCCGGCCTCCTGTGTAACCCGACCCAAAAAGGCGTCCACCGGCAGATCAAAGAGATCGATATTGTCCAGAATGCGGTCCCTCGGCCACTCCCACCATGCAACTTCTTGCAGTCGAGCCACCTGTTCAGGCGAGAAGCGCTGCTTTAGCACGCGAGCTGGCTGGCCTCCTACGACCGTGAAGGGAGGGACATCGCTTGTCACAAGGGAACGAGCGGCAACGACCGCGCCGTTTCCGATCGACACGCCCGAGAGAATCATGGCTTCGTCACCGATCCACACGTCGCTTCCGATCACAACCGGCCCCTTCGAGGCCACGTCGACGTTGCGCCGGCGACGATGCACAAGCATGGTTCTGAGGGGGTAGGTGGAAACTGAACCGATTGGATGCTCGCCGCCCGCCAGTATTCTTACGGATCGACCGATAGAGCAATAGCGCCCGATGACGACCTTGTCAGTATTCCGCCAGGTCGAAATCCTCGGATCGCCGTAAGTTCCTTCTCCGATACGAATCTCACCTAAAGGGGGGATTTCCGCGGAGAACGCAAGCTCAGTTGCAGGGTAGCGACGGCCACGCAGCACCCGACTTTGCAAGAGGCCCCAGTGATAGCGAACGCGTCGCGCCAGGGTAGAAATCACGACTCACCTGCTGGTTATCAAGAGCAGAGTCCAAGAGTTGGAACTACTCGCCGGCTGTCACCGATGGTATGCGCTCTAGAGCTATCGAGGACTCGGGACGCCAACGAATCCGAGGGAGGATGGCTTCCTGCTTGATCCGATTCCGATATTTTTGGATGGTCCCCAGCATCGACTCGACGAGTTCTTCCGACAGGTTGTGCGGACGAAGGCCCAGATCGACGAGCCGGGTGTGTTTGGCGTTGTAGTAGTGCTCTTCCTTCTCCACGCGCGGATCGGGGATGTGGCCAATTTGGACGCGAAGTCCGACTTCGGTTGCCGCCCGAGCTACGAGGTCAGCTAGGTTCTGGACAGAGAACTGTTCAGTGAACTGGTTGAAGACTCGGTATTCCCCCTGCGCCGGTGGGTTATCAGCCGTCAGTTCGACGCATTGGATCGTGTCTCGGATGTTGAGAAAACCTCGGGTCTGCCCGCCCTTGCCAAAAACGGTCAAGGGGTGCCCGATAACAGCCTGTACGCAAAAACGGTTGAGTGCCGTGCCGAAAGATTCGTCATAGTCGAATCGATTAACAAGCCGATCGTCTCGTGCAGTCTCGCCCGTCTCAATCCCATACACAATTCCCTGGTTCAGGTCGGTTGACCGAAGCCCCCAAATGCGACAGCCAAACATGATGTTGTGGCTGTCGTGGACTTTCGATAGATGATAGATGGAGCCTGGCTGCTTCGGAAATGGCAAGAAATCGGATCGGCCATTGTGCCGAATTTGGATGAATCCTTCTTCGATGTCGATATTGGGCGTTCCATACTCGCCCATCGTCCCGAGTTTGATGAGGTGGCAACTGGGAACGAGATCTCGCATCGCGAAAAGAACATTAAGTGTGCCCAGGACGTTATTCGCTTGAGTGCTAACCGCATGGTCTCGATCGATCATCGAGTACGGCGCGCTGGGCTGCTCCGCATAATGGATGATTGCCTCAGGTTGGAATTCCCCGACGACCCCTGAGAAGAAAGGCCAATCATTGATGTCGCCGACTCTAACCGCTATCGACCTCCCGGAGATCTGCTCCCAGGCGTTGACTCTGTCGTGGAGCGATTGAACTGGCGTAAGTGAGTCGGATCCCCGCTCAAGGTGCATCCGGCGCCTAAGGAAGTTATCAACCACCATCACCTCGTCTCCGCGGGCGGAGAAGCGACAGGCGGTCGGCCAGCCGAGATAGCCGTCCCCACCAAGTACAAGGATGCGCATCGACTTGCCTCCCTTAAGCCTCGAGATCTTGGGCCCGTCCCCATCACGGATTGTACTAAAGCTAGCTGACTGTCTCCTTCGAGGCGAATCATGGGCCCCGCCGAGGACTACCCACGGTAGCCTCAACCGGCCGCCCGAATTGCCTACACTCTGGTGATGCGCGCACAAACGCGAGTTGCGGCTGACGCCCAGTCGGACCCTGTTGCGAGGCACCCCGTTGCCGGGCCCAGCCCAGAACCGTCGGTGCGTTTCAAGCCTCGGCGCAGGATACGACTCGCGGTCGGCGGCGTCTCCTTGCTTCTCGCCGCGCTTGCCGGCGGCCTCGTAGTCCGCCATGTTGCCACAGACCTCGAGGCCTCTATAACGGCCTCGACGCAGGCTGCTCAGCGCGAGTTGGAAGTCGGGAAAGCAGCGCTCAGCGCCGCGAACAAGGAGCACAATGCCGGCAAGCTCAACGAGGCTGACGCCCACTTTATGGTGGCGAGCGCCTATTTCGAGTCGGCCCGTTCGCAAATCGATCGGAACGTCCTCCTCCGGGTAGGTCGGCATGTCCCTGTCCTGGCGGGGTATGTCAATCAGCGCACGACCGCGGTAGACAACATTTCCGAGATGGGAATCAAGCTGGCGCACGCAGCGGTGATCATCGCTCGTGTTGATCGATCACTTATCGACCCCCCCGCCGGGACGAGCGGTAGTGCCCGGATCATGGCCGTTCTCCGCACATCTCCACCGGATTTAGTGGGTGTTGTGTCGGATCTATCGGCGGCACAGAAAGCTTCCGCGGCAATCAACGCTGATGTGCTATCGAGCGGGCAACGTGCAACCTTGACGAAGACCCGCAAAACCATCGACGACGCTCTCGCTGCCGCTCAAGAGTTTCAAAGACTGGCGCCCGCGCTCGTTGACATCTTGGGCGGCAATGGCCCTCGTACATATCTCGTGGAGCAGGTCAACCCTTCGGAGCTGCGTGCCGGCGGCGGCTTCATCGGGACCATCAGCATCGTAACCATCAATGCGGGGACAATGAAATTGGGCTTTAGCGGAAGCACCTATGTATTCGACGGCCCGCGACCTAACAAGGGCCAACCTGGCTACTACCCTCCACCTTCGGTCCTGGCCGGCTTTTACAACCGCATGAGTTGGAACCTCGAGGACTCAAATTTCTCCGCCGACTTTCAAACGAATGCAAAGTGGGGTCAGTTTTTTGCTCAACGCGTTCGTGGGACGCACACCGACGGCGTCATTTCACTCGATTACTACGCTGTCGCGTCGATGCTGGAGGTCACGGGGCCAATTCGCGTGCCGAACTACGGCGTGACCTTTGATTCCAAAAACTTCATTCCAGAAGTAATCAAGCTCGATATCGCAGCAAGTCCAGTCCACAAGACCATCCTCGCGGCTACCGGCGCGGAACTCCTCGGGCGCATCGCTCAGTTACCAGCTGACAAATGGCCTGCCCTGATTCAAGTACTGAATGCTGCTGTTTCAGACCGCCATCTTCAGCTGTCATTTAATGCTCCAGTAGCACAAAAAGAGATGGCCCGTGGCGGCTGGGCCTCCGCGTTGAATCCGCAGAATGCCCACGACTTCATGCTCGAAACAGAAGACAACTTCGGTGGGGTGAAGTCGAATTATTTCCTGACGCGTCATTACACGGTCGATCTAAGTCAAGTGGGCAGCTCCCTTCACCACCATGTAGTCATTGATTTCGCGCAACAGGGACCGCCGCGCGACACGCCGTTCTACTCGGCATATGCCAGGTTTTACGTGCCAGATGTGGCCACAAATCTGACGATGCGATCGGCGCCGTCCAGCGAGTATCGGCCACTTCACGGTAGCCCTGGTGGATACGTGAACCAGGACATTCCGACGGGTTTCAAGATGGCCGACGGCTGGTTTGTCATCAATATCGGCGGCGCCCTCTCTGGCCGATATCAACTTGTGATCGACTACGACACGCCTTGGTCAAGCGACGCGGAAGGCAAGCATGTCATCTACTGGCAAAAACAACCGGGCACCCTGAACGACTCTGTGACGGTCCTCTGGCATGTGAGTGGCCGCAGTTACGAGGCAAAAGGTGATCTCAATCAAGATCGCTTGATCACACTGTCGCCGACGGGCGCGATCCTGTCGCAAGCTCAGATCGCGTCAGTTCATCTCCCCGGCATCGGACTGTAAGCTCGTGCGGGTAGCCATGCCACGGGCCCGTTCAACGACCGAATCTGATTGGTATGCATTCATGCGCTTCGACCCCGCCCAGCATCGCCGGGCGCGAGGCTACTATGTCCCATTCTTCAAGGGTTGCCGGCGGGTGCTGGATGCTGCTTGCGGGCGGGGCGAGTTTCTCGACGTTCTGCGCGATGCCAGGATTCCGGGCGAAGGGATCGACACAGACGAGGGAATGGTGCAGGCCGCGCGGGCCTCGGGCAACCAGGTCGAGCTGGGCGATGCATTTGGCTTTCTCGAGGCTCACCCGGCATCGTTCGACGGCATCTTCTCAGCTCACTTCATCGAGCACCTCGAGTCGGAGTCGGCTGCTCGACTGATCGAGTTGAGCGCCAATGCCTTGCGACCGGGGGGCTGCCTCGTCGTAGCCACCCCGAACTCGGCGAGCCTTCCGACGCTCCAGCACGAATTCTGGTGGGACCCAACGCACGTACGCCTCTATGACATTGACCTGATCCGGTTCTGGTTTTCGGAGGCCGGGTTCGCCGACATCAAGGGCGGCGAAAATCCCGAGAGCCACCCGGGCAGCCCCGTCGGACTGAAGGAGCTCGAGATGCCTCCCGCCAACCCATTTGCGCGCGCTTTCTACCGCCTGACCGGCATCAGCGCGCTGCGCCGACAGCAGATGGTGCTTAGCCGCAGCCTTCAGGGGCTGATCCGGGAGTTGTACCGGCCCAGTGAGATCTACGTTACCGGCCGCAAGCCCCTTACCTGAGCGGCTGACCGTAGCGGGGCAGGACCCGGGGCGATCCCTTAGCCCCGTGCTCGTCGTCGCCGTTCTCTTCCTGGTCACGCGGGCTGTCGCCTTCATCGGCATGCTTCTGGCAAAGCAAGGCGACCTTCCGGCGACGATCCGCGCGGCGTCCCGCCTGTATGACTCGGCCTTTTACGACCTGATCGTGCTGCATGGCTACGCCAACGATCCCCAGTACGGGCACGCAGCCAGCGCCTTCTATCCGGGCTACCCGCTGGTTGTTGCCGCCCTGTACTGGCCCATGCACTTGCTCGCCTCGCTGTTCCTGAGCGGCAGCGCGCTCACGACGTTCTCCGAGGACGTCCTGCTTCCACTGGCAACCTTGCTCGTCTGCAATCTGGCGCTCCTAGCGGCGCTTGCCCTCCTGTGGCGTCTCTATGCCGAGCGGCTGGGCAGCCGGGCCACGCTTTTCGGGGTCGCTTTTCTGCTGGCGGCCCCCACGTCGTTCTTTCTCAGCAACGGTTTTTCGGAATCGCTCTTCATTGTCGCCGTGGCTGCCGCCTTCCTGCTGGCCTGTGAGGGCCGTTGGTTCGGCGCCGCTGCGGCCGGAGCTGCCGCCTGTCTCATCCGCTTTCCTGGCGCGTTCCTCTTCCTCCCTCTCGCGCTGATCTGGTTCCAATCGGCCAGGCCGCATCCGATACGCAAGGGATTGCTAGGGGCCGGCATATTTGCGATCGGTGGAATCGCCTATCCCGCCTGGCTGTGGGCAACAACAGGCGATGCCCTGGCTTATCTCCACCTGGAGGCGAGCCACCATCGGTCGCTGGTGGGGCCGGTCCGGGCGGTCGGCGTAATGCTCGCGCAGGCACGCGACGGGATTCGGGTCTTGCTCGGCCGGCCATCCAGTCAGCGGCTGGTCGATATCCCGACCATCGCCGCCAATTCCGTGGCCCTCCTGGCTGGCATCGTCACGATCATTGCGGGTTGGACGAAGCTTCGCGCCTACGAGACTGTGTGGGTTGCCCTCGTCTTCCTCGTTCCGCTGCTCAGCGGAACGGGCGAGAGCCTCGATCGCTACTGGCTGGCCGCCTTCCCGTTCTTCTTCCTGCTCGGCTGGTGGATGCGGCGTTGGCCGATCGCGGCCGTTACTCTGATGGCCGTATCGAGCGCCTGGCTCTTCGTCCTTTCCTACAACTTCGCTCGCGTGATCTGGGTTGGGTAGCTCGCCGGCCGGGCCAATGGCCGCGTCCGAGCTGTACCTGGGCCTCTTGAAGAAGCGCCTGATCAGGTACGACGACGGCCCAACCTACTTTCTCGGACCGCCGCCTCGGCCGCGCTGGAGGCGCGCCATCTATCGCGCCATGCAAAGGCTGGTTTCGCCCGGTTTTACGCTGACGCGTCTCCAACCGTTCGACGCCGAGGCGCGGGCCAACGGCAAGGACTGGCCCGTGAATGCCGAGACGATGATCGGGCTGCGCCGGCTTGATAACTTGCACGACTGCATCCGGGATGTCTTGCAGCGCGGAGTCCCTGGCGATTTCATTGAAACGGGGGTCTGGCGGGGCGGCGCAACGATCTTCATGCGGGCAGCGCTCGAGGCATACGGAGACACCACCCGACGCGTATGGGTGGCCGATTCTTTTCAGGGCCTACCGCAGCCAGACCCGCGCTATCCGGCCGACAGCGGCAATACGCTCTGGAACGACTCCCGCCTGGCGGCCTCGGTCGACGAGGTCAAGGCGAACTTTGCCCGCTATGGCTTACTCGACGATCGCGTTCGCTTCCTGGTCGGCTGGTTCCGAGATACGCTGCCACACGCGCCTATCGACAAGCTCTCCATCCTTCGCCTTGATGGCGATCTCTACGAATCGACGGTGGAAGCGCTCCGATCGCTGTACCCGAAACTCTCGGTCGGCGGCTACATCATCGTCGATGACTATCGGGTCGAAGCGCTCGGGTGCCGGCAAGCTGTCGATGAGTTTCGGGCTGAGCACGGCATCACGGAGCCGATCCAGGTCATCGATTGGGCCGGCGTCTTCTGGCAGCGCTCGCGCTAGCTGAAGGTCAGTAGGCGAAGTACATCGGCCGCTCGCCTAGGATCGGGATGCTCGATACGATCTGGACCGAGACGGACTTTCCCGGACCCGCTTCGGCCGGATCGTTGACGTGGATCGTGAATCGGCTCGAGGGAGGAACGGTGTGTGGCACCGTCTTCGGGCTGGCGCCGTCAAAGATGTAGGTCACCTGGACGGTCGCCGGGTTGACAGGATCCGGATTCATCAGCGTCAGGTACTCATCGAAGCTGCCACCCGTAAAGCCCTCGGCGAAATTCAGGGTGGTGCTCAGGGCTGTATCCGGAACCGCGACGGCGTCGTGGCCGCCGGTGCGGCCGCCGAAATTGAAGTACATGGGCCGCTCGACGACGACCGGCTGGGTCGAATGGATGTGGACGGCCGCGTCCGTCCCGGCCGGCAGGAACTCATTGACATGGATGGTTCCGCGGCTATTCATAGGCACAGTCACCGTCTGCGGCAGCGGGCTCGCGCCGGTACGCTCATACGTCACGGTCACGGTGGCGTCGGAGGCATTCGGGTTGAGGATCGTGAGGAACTCGTCAAAGTTCCCATCGACGTGCCCCTCAGCCAGGTTCAGGTCGGTCGCCGGAGCTGCCGCGCCCACCACGACACTGCCTCCCGTTCGCCCATTGAAGTTGAAATACATGGGTCGCTCCGCCAGGAAGCTGACCGCGTTGGTCGACGTCACCATTATCGACAGGGCCTGGTTGGCACCGGCTTCCTGGTTAACGTCGACGGTCGACCGGCTATGTGCCCGAATGGTGTGCGTAACGGTCGTGGGGACGGCCCCGCCACTGAAGAAGTAGGTGACGTTGACGGCCGCATCGGTCGGGTTCGGATTGGCCAGTGTCAGGTACTCGTGAAAGCCCGCGCCGGTGTAGCCCTCGGCGAAGTAGTAGGTGGTGCCCAGACTCTGGGCACCCATGACGTCGTCGCCACCGTCGATGCCACCGGGGAACATGAAATACATCGGCCGCTCCGCGACGAAGGTATTCGGCGGAGTGGCGCCTGCCACGGTATGGAGGTGAGCCGAGACGTTCTGGCTGGGACCGACATCGGCATTCACGTTGATCGTGGTTCGGCTCTGGGCATTGAGCGTGTAGGTCTTGGTGACCACCTGACCGGACGCCAGCAGGTAGTCGACCGTTAACACCTCGCTAAAGGTGTTCGGATTCTGGACAGTCAGGTACTCGTGGAACGCGAGGCCACCACCCAGGCCGGTGAATCCCTCGGCGAAGTAGGCGTCGCTACCTGCCGACGGCGCGCCGACCGCCACGCTCCCGCCCGTGTAAGGCCGCGGCGGCTCGGGCCAGAAGAAGTTGACCTGGCGGATCCAGCTCGGGCCAAGCGTGATCCGCTGGCTTAAGGAATCGACGTTGGTCGTCACTTCATCGTGTCCCGGGCAATCCAGCCAGACACGGAATTGGCCGTTCGTGTCCGGCGTCAAGCTGTAGCCGGAGTCGTAGAAGCCATTGACATCCGTCGGCACACCCGTCAGGAAACCCTGCCCGGTGGGCGGTGTTGCCGTCATCTGGTCGAACGTATTCATGCGGCAGTTGGCATAGTGGGCGCCGGCGGCATCGGTGACGGTCCCGATCAGCCGGCCACTCGCCTGCGGCGTGCTCTGGATCAAGTTCATGTTCGGCATCGCATGGTTCTCGCCGCTCAGGACCGGAATGTTGAAGTAGGCGCCGTTGTCCCACCCCGGCGGGGCAAAGACATGCACGGTGTAATTGCCAGGCAGGAGCGAGTTCGTGGGGGTCTGGAAGTTCCCACTCGTATCGGTGCTCAAGCTTGAAAGCGCGCACGGGTTGGAGGCACCGGTGCCTCCCGCCCCGCAAAACTGCAGCACGAGAATACCCGCGGGCGGTGAACAGACCACCCCGCCGCAGGTGACGTGACCGTGCATGCTCGAGGTGCCCTGGCTGAGCGCCATGTCGTGGTAGAGACTCTGGCCGGCGGTCACCGTGAACAGCGAGTCGGCCTGGTTCACGAAGGGCGGCGGGGGTCCGGCGGTCACAAAATAGCCCCGTTGCGCCGGCAGGCAGTCGAGCTCAAAATAGCCGTTCGCGTCGGTTGTCGCCCCCTGGTAGCCATTGCCGCCCTGTTCCGCGTTGTCGGCGAAGACCTCGACGCCCATGATGGGGTGCAGGGGTCCGAGCGCGGCGTCATAGGTCCGGCCACGAATCCCGCCCTTGGCGCGCGTCAGGATGATGGTTGGCGCGGTCGTCGTCTGAGTGTCACTCACGGATACGTTCGATACCTGCGACCGCGCGAAATCCGTTGGCCCGCATGGCGTCGGTGGGAGCGTGAGTACGGTCCAGGTCCCGGTCGGAACGCTGGTCAGCGTGTAATTGCCGCTGCTGTCTGAGACGACCGGAGTTCCGACACAGCTCCCGCCGCTGCAGGCCTGCACCGTTACGCCGACGGCCGGGGCATTGTTACCGGAATCGCCGTCTACGAGCTGACCCGTGATGGATCCGGTCCCGGCCTCGGCCGGAATAACCGGAGAAACGGACCCAAGCGTAAGGGTCAGTGCAAAGATCAAGCCCAGGCGGCGGAGTCCCACCAAACCGAGGGAGTATACCCAATCGCGCCGGGAGATTCCACCATCCGGGTCTCACGTTTAGCCACAAGCCGGCTCCCAGAGAGTGACGCTAGAAGGCTGGGGCCGAATACGCGGCGGTATCGGTCGCGCCATAGGTATTGGGGTTGGCGCCGTAGGTTGGCTTCTCGACCAGCACCGGCTGGTCGCTGGCCACGGTGATCCCCAGGGTCGTGATCCCGGGGCCGACGCCTT
>Ga0070698_100002368_pt1 | contig 20798 bp, 11 predicted proteins | sample KBSK1502metaG_FD_65477 | JGI IMG/M metagenome (GOLD analysis project Ga0070698, IMG submission 65477) | Corn, switchgrass and miscanthus rhizosphere microbial communities from Kellogg Biological Station, Michigan, USA - KBS K1-50-2 metaG | ecosystem: Host-associated > Plants > Roots >...
CACCCGCGTCCAGCTCAAAAACGGGATGATCGTGTACTTCCTGGAGGATCACGATTTCCCGATCGTGGACGTACAAGCGCGCGTTCACGTGGGGGGTATCTACGATCCGGCGGAAAAGATCGGACTGGCCTCCATCACCGGCCGGGTCATGCGTTCGGGCGGATCGACGCAGGTAAATGGAGACGCGCTCGACGAAAAGCTGGAGTCGATGGCATCGAGCGTGGAAGTGGGGATCGGAGATACGGACGGAACCGCGTCCCTATCGACATTGACTCCCAACCTCGAGCAAACGTTGCGCCTTTACGCGCAAGTCCTCCGCAGCCCGGCTTTTCCTCAGGACAAGATCGACCTGGCCAAGAAACAAGAGAAAACGGGCATTGCCTCGCGTAATGACGAGCACGTCGATATCGCCATCCGCGAGCTCCTGCACCTCGTGTACGGAAAGGACCACCCCTACGCGCGCGAGACCGAATACGCGACCATCGACGCGATCACGCGGGACGATCTCATCGCATTTCATCGCGCGTACTTTCATCCCGACCGCATGATCATGACCGTGTACGGGGACTTCAACACCAAGAAGGTCCAGTCGCTCCTCACCCAAGTCTTCGGTGATTGGCAGAAGGCCACCCAGCCCTTGCCGCCCGATCCGGTGGTGGGGAAGATGGAATCCAAGGGACTCTTCTTCGCCAACAAGAGCGACGTCACGAATACGGTGATCTTCATCGGACAAGAGGGCATGCGGGAGGACAACCCCGACTACCCAGCCATGGATGTGTTCCACCAGATCATGGGTGGGGGATTCTCGAGCCGCTTGTTCAACGACATTCGCACGCTCAAGGGACTCGCCTACGACACCGGCTCCTTGGTGGGGGCGGGATTGCATCACCCCGGCGCGCAAGGGTTCTACGTACTGACCCAGAGCGATTCCAGCCGGGTGACGCTGGGCTACTTGCGTAATGACATCCAGAAAGGGATGACGGAGAAACCAACCGAAGAGGAATTGAAACGAGCGAAGGACGCCATGTTGAACTCGCTCGTGTTCACGCTGTCCTCGAAAGGCGCCGTGCTGAATCGCATGGCGACCTATGAGTACTATGGGTATCCGCCGGATTTCCTGAGTCGCTACGAGAAAGCGGTGCGCGCCGTGACGGCGGACGAGGTTCTCGCCGCGGCCAAGCGCAACATTCGAACGGATGGCATGGTGACGCTCCTGGTGGGGGACAAGGCGGCCTTGTCGAACCAGCTTTCGGCCATGGGGCCCATGACCGAGATCGACATCTCGATTCCGGAACCGGGCGGTTCCACGCCGCGTCCCCAGGGGAGCGAGGCGGATGCCCAGCGGGGACAGGAGCTCCTGACCGCCGCTTTGGAAGCGACCGGTGGCGAGGCGCTCGCCAAACTCTCCGATTTGACCGTGGAGGAGACAGGCACCGTTTCCGCGCAAGGCATGGAGATCCAACTCTCCACCCGCACGCAAACCAAGTATCCGGATTGCGAGCGGACGGAGCAAAAGCTTCCCATGGGCACGGTCATTCAATCGATCTGCGGCGGTTCGGGCTGGATGGATGCCATGCAGGGTCCGCAGGACATGCCGGCCGAGATGCTGACCCAGGCTCAGGGCGAGCGCGAGCGGCAGCTCTGGAACGTGCTCACCCATCACGATCAGCTCAAACTCCAGGCCATGCCGGGGGAAACGGATGTGAATGGCCACCCCGCACTCGGGGTGTACGTGGCGAGCGACAAGGTGAAGGATTGGACCATTTACGTGGACAAGGAGACGCACCGCATCGTGCGCATGGACTATCGCGATCGGGGCCTCACCGGAGCGCCGGTCATGGCCAAGGACTTCTTCGAAGACTACCGGCAGGTGGACAAGATCTGGTGGCCCTACAAGCACCGGATCGAGCACGATGACGCGCCGCTCGCGACCATGACCGTGACGTCGGTCAAGGCCAACAGCGGCTTGACCGCGGAAACGTTCAAGAAACCCTGACGCTACTGGGAGCTTGTTTTATCGCCAAGGCGATCCACGAGCTTCGCCGTCCATCGTCCGAAGCGGCCTGATTGCTCGAGCGCCGTGCGAAGCTCGGCGATCTCCTTCGTCCGTGTTTCTGGGGTGGTTCGATCCTCGAGGACAATGCCCGTTTCTCGGGACAACCACCCGCCTAAATCCCGCAGACTTCCCGCATCATTCATCCGGCGGGCGATGGTGCGGCGATTCTTGGGCCGGCCCGAACGCCAGGAAATCGTCGCCCCGCCGATTTTCCGCACCGTTGCAGGGGGATCGGGCTCTGAGAGCGCATGGAGTTCGTACCAGGGATCCCCGTCACTGTCGGTGGAATGCTCGAGGACCAGGTACCGGCCCTGGAACACGCTTCGAGCGCCCATGCCATACCGTTTTCGCAACGTGAGCAGACCTTTTTCGATGCGCCACTCCCACCGTCCACGGGCCAACCAAAGCGCTCCAGCCGCCGCAGCCAGGGTGATCACCAGCAAGATGACCGTGGGCGCGAACAGGGCGGTGCGATCGAGGGCATCTCGGGCGACCACGAACGTGACCGTAGCCAGCAAGAATGTACCGATGAACGCGGTACGAGCCTGTTTGCCGCGCACCGATCGATCTGAAACCAGCACGCGCGCGCCGTCAGGCGCAATGATCGCCTCCCAGCCTTGGGGAAGGACAGCATTGGAGGCCGGGATTTCCTCGGGAATGGCCAGCTCGGCTTTGAGAGCCGCTGCACCTTCGATGCGTTCGGCGTGGGTGCCGAGGCCGGAAAGCTCCACGTGACCCCGGCCCCAGTCCATGACCAGACGATCGTCCCGCCCCGTCAGCGAAATGCGCCGAATCGTGCTCCGTTCGTAGGAACGACGGCTTCGAAAGGGGCCGCGAATTCGGGTCACGGTGAGACGTCCTCCCGCCACCTCGAGCCGGTCTTCACCCCACAGAAGCCGCAGTAACTCGGCGCACGCGGCAATGCCGCCAATCGTCCACAGAGTGAGCCAGAAGAGCAAAAAGAGTCCGATCAAGAGAGTCGGGCCAATGGGCAGGGGTTCGCGGGCGGGACCGAGTGGTGTGCCGGTGACCAGATGAAAACCGCCCTGAACGAGAAGCCAGAGCGCAAACGCCTCTCCGAAGGCCCAACCGCACAACCAGACGGCCAGAAAGGCGCCGCTCACGAAGCGCGAACAGCCCTGTGACTTGAGGCAGAGGCGCCAGCCGTCCATCGTGCGTTCGCCGATCATGGGTCCATTATCGGCGAAAAGAAGCACCCGCTTCATGCCTGGAAAAGGCAAGCGCCGCGGCGTTGCGGCCACGGCGCCTGGGAAAAATCCGAGGGGCGGGGTGCTATCCGGGATATGGGCTCTACGGTCCCTCGCCGAGCTTGATGATGAGACCACCGTCAAAATCCCACTCGTCGAGCCAGTTCGTATCGACGGTCTCGTAGCAGCCGTACCAGGGGTCGCACCAGGTGCCGTTGGATTCGTCGCTGATGTAGGTGCTGTGATACCGCGCCTGGGCCCGAACGCCCAGCCGCCCCTGTCCCATGGCCTTGAATCCGGCCCCAATGTTCCAGGAGAACTTGGTCTGGCTATCCGGATGCACGGTGCCCAGGGGTCCAGTGGCTTCGCCGGGATCTAGCAAGGTCGCCCCGAGCCCGATCAGGAGAAACGGGGTGAAGTTGCCCTCGCGATAGGCGGGCATGAACAGGAAGTTGGCCAGGAAATCGTGCGCGTTCAGGTCGATCAGATCGCTTTCCTGGGTCTCGCCCGTTTTATTGCCCGTGATATGCGTGGGGCGATAGTTCCAGAAGAGCTCGAACGCGTGACTGTCGCTTCGTTGCCATGTGAGCGAAGCGCCCGCGGAATAGCTGTCCCCAGTGTTGATCTCACGGACTTGGTTTTCACGAACATCAATGCTGCCGCCCAAGTTGTACCCGCCGAAGACGGTCAACTCGAGATCTTTGGCCTGGGCCAGCACGGGGCTCAAGAGCCCTAGAGTCAGCATCGACGCAAACAGAAGTTGAACCCGGTTCATACCGTCCCCTCTCATCACAAGGTTTCCCCGTCCAGCGTGCGCCATGGCTCTCGAGGATTCCTTCCTCCCTGGACCGTGGCGGGCGAGAGTATATCCCCTTTGCTGGACGACGGTTCAAGTAGGAAAAGGTGGTCATGGTTCAAGGGAAAAGGAGCGAAAAACTGGGGCAGGAGGTGGCAAGCCGTCATGGACGAACCCATTTCGATCTGATAGAAGACGTTTCGTGAACCTGGCGCTTTTGGCCGTCGGCTTTCTGGTTTTTATTGGAGCCGCCTACCGGCTTTACGGTCGATGGGTGGCGCGGCGGTTCGAAATCAATGACGCCCGTCCCACTCCGGCGGTCACCCTCGAGGACGGCGTGGATTACGTGCCGACTCGGCCGTTTTATCTATTTGCTCAGCACTTCTCCGCGATCGCCGCAGCGGGACCCATCGCCGGCCCGATCCTGGCCTGTCAGGCGTTCGGATGGCTGCCCTGTCTCATTTGGATCGGGCTCGGCGTGGTGTTCATCGGAGCCGTGCATGATTTCGGGAGTTTGACCGCTTCCGTGCGGCACGGGGGGCGTTCCCTGGCTGAGATCGCCCGCGAGCAACTGGGCGGACCGGCCGGACGCGCATTTCTACTTTTTATTTGGATTGCCCTTCTCTACGTGGTCGTGGCGTTCGCCGACATCACGGCCGGGACGTTCGTGGCGGGAACCGAAGATCTCCAGCAGGGAAACGTGGCCTTCAATGCCGGAGGCGCCGTCGCCGCGGCCAGCCTCATGTATTTGCTCTTGGCCGTGGTGATGGGGATCGTGGAACGATGGATGAAACCGCCCCTTTGGTTACTCACGATCGTCTTCGTTCCGGCAACCTTCGCGGTGGCGTGGGGCGGAACGCATATGTCACATCTCTTCGTACTGCCTCACCGCACGTGGGCGTTATTGATTCTGCTTTATTGCGGGGTCGCGTCGGTGGTGCCCGTGTGGGCGTTGCTCCAGCCCCGCGGTTACCTGGGAGGATTCGTTCTCTACACCGCTCTGGCGGCGGGAGTGATCGGCGTCCTCTTCGGCGGATATGCGGTGGAGCAACCGGCCTGGAAGGCCTGGAGTTTGGGCACGCCCACCGGGATGTTGTTTCCGTTTCTGTTCGTGACCATCGCCTGCGGGGCGTGTTCCGGCTTTCATGGACTAGTCTGTTCGGGGACGACCTCCAAACAAGTGGCCCGCGAGTCGCATCTTCGGCCGGTGGGATATGGCGCCATGCTTGCCGAGGGGTTCGTGGCGCTCATTGCCTTGGTGACGATCATGATCGCTTCGTCCGACAGCGTGAAAGGGTTGGCTCCGGGCACGATCTACGGCAACGGGATCGGGCGCTTCATGACCGTGGTCATCGGGAAGGATCAGCTGGCCTTCGCCACCACGTTCGGAGCGATGGCGTTCTCCACGTTCGTGTTCGACACCCTCGACGTATGCACTCGGCTCGGGCGTTACATTCTCCAGGAGCTACTGGGTTGGCGAAGTCGGTTGAGTGCGGCGATCGCCACGCTTGCGTTCATGGCCGCGCCCGCCTACGTGCTGCTCACCACCGGTTCGGGAGGATGGGCCAAATTCTGGACGTTGTTTGGCGCCTCGAATCAGCTTTTGGCCGCGCTCACCCTGATAACGCTTACCGTGTGGCTTCGCCGTTCCGGGAAGCCCTATTTGTTCGTGCTGCTTCCCATGATCTTCGTTCTCGTGATCACGATGTGGGCCCTGGTCGAGCTCTTCCTGATCAACCTGCACGCGGCGGCTGCCGGAAGCGCAGCGGTGGTGAACGCGTGCGCCGCGGCCGCCTTCATCGTGCTCGCGCTTTTCCTGGCCGGCCGAGCGTGGCAGGGGCGCACTTCAGGGAGCGGGTGAGACCAGGGGCACGCGGATCAGGTTGGGCTCCGGGGGCCGGTTGACGCCGGTCACTCCAGATCAGCGATAGAGACTCTTGAGGTGTCCCCAGCTCGCGGCGTTCGTGGGAGTCGACCCGAAGTTGAACTTCTGGATGCGGCTGTTGCCACGGTCCGTGACGTAGAAGTTGCCGGCGTCGTCCGTCGCCACCGCGAAGGGACCGTCGAACTGCCCGTCGTCGCTGCCGGGCGAGCCCCACTCGCACAGGTAGGTGCCCGTGTTGGTGAACTTCTGAATGCGGTGGTTGAATGTGTCCGCGACGTAGACGTTGCCATCGGCGTCGGTCGCTACTCCATAGGGAAAGTTGAACTGCCCGTCGCCGCTGCCGGGCGACCCCCACTGGGTGAGGTAAGTACCGGTGCTGGTGAACTTCTGGATGCGCCGCTGGTTATTTAGGTCTGTCACGTATACGTCGCCGACGGCGTCTGTCGCCACGCCATAGGGAGCGCCGAACTGTCCATTGTCGAGGCCGCCCGAACCCCACTTGGTGAGGTAAGTGCCGGTGCTGGTGAACTTCTGCACGCGGTAATTGTTCAGGTCCGCGACGTAGATGTCACCGACGGCGTCTGTCGCCACTCCGGATGGACTCGAGAACTGCCCGTTGCCGCTGCCGGGCGACCCCCACTGGGTGAGGTAGGTGCCGGTGTTGGTGAACTTCTGAATCCGGTTGTTGCCCCAGTCCGTGACGTAGACGTTGCCGGCGGCGTCGCTCGCTACTCCGCGGGGACCGACGAACTGCCCGTCGCCGCTGCCCCACGAGCCCCACTGGGTGAGGTAGGTGCCGGTGCTGGTGAACTTCTGAATCCGGTTGTTGCCCTCGTCCACAACGTAGATGTCGCCGGGGGCATCCGTGGCCACGCCGCCGGGAAAGGTGAACTGCCCGTTCGAGCCCCATTGACCAACGTAGCTGGAACATTGTGCCGCGACTTTCGAGGGCAAGATCGATGCGAAGCCGAGCGAGACGAGCCCGATTGCGAAGCACCAAGACCTGGAAGCCATGCAAGATATCTCCGTTCTGGAGGTTCATTCGCCATTGCATTGACCGGTCGGGGCAGGAGCTCGAACCGACCTTGGCAAACCAATTCGCCTGGGGATGCGGAGTGGGATGACCTGCTTCGCAAAGGACCCATACTAGCATCAATTAATTTGCTTGCAAGCAAAAACGCAGTGGGAGATTCTCCGAAGTAACAGAAGGTGTCATCGCCTCGGGTAGCTAATTTCGGCCAGGCGATTCAAGAGGCCTCATCGTTTTTGTTTGGCGGATTGCTCGGAAGAGGAACGCTACTGGCCAATGTGCTCATGAGGAGATCGACCGTCGCACTCACGGTGAGTTCGTATCACACTGTACCAAGACACGGCGAATCCGTTCAGCCAGCAAGCAAGTCTTTGCTTCGTCATTCCGGTATCCGGCTTCTCGCGACTACCATCTTCTGTCTGCTGACCTCCCCGTGTGACGTCGCTGCTCAGTGGGCGCGTCCGCCGGGTGATGGTGGCTTCGTGGTATCCCTTGGGCAACCGCATCACTGGCACTGGCATGCGGGTCTCTCGGCCGGCGCCTGGTTCGAGGATCCGGGCACGAGCCTGCTGCTGCGGGCGTCGGGCGGTGCCTATCGTGATCTCGTCAATCCGGTGACCGGAATGATCCAGATGGGGTTCGAGGGCTTCGTCGGCTCTCGTGATGACCGGCTTGACGGGGGGGTACGGGCGTTGGTGCGCGTGCCGTTCGTCGGCATGGGCGTCGGCGCAGAGTACGATGTCCTCGATTCGCACCTCAATTTCCTCGTCACTGCGCATACGCCCGTCATTCGGGGCGGAGTGATCCGACCGGGCGGCACCCTTCGGTTCCACTGGTATCCGACGGAGAGCAGCAGCTTCACCCTCGGTTGGGCCGTTCCGTTGGGCGACCCGCTCGCGGGGCGCGGCCGGCCGCGTCGCGACTACGTGGTCGTGGCCTCGAGATTCCCGAAGCCTAAACCCTACCTGGTGCAGGATCCGCAGGTGGAGCAGGTGCTTGACACGCTTCGCGTGTCGGCGGGCTGGATACGGCGGTGCACTCTGCCCTTCCTCGACCAGGACGGCCGGAGTCTTGCCATCGCCCAGGAACGTAACGCGCAGGCCCTGGCCGAGCTTCGGGCGCACCTCGCGATCCGTAGCGCGGAACAGGAAGTGCGGCTCTTCCACCGGAACATCGAATTGTTATTCACCCTCGCGGCAGAGAGCGACGTGGCCGGAGCGCGTTTGGCGCTGGAGGCCCGCACCATCCTGTTGGAGGAGATCATCCTTCCTTACAACAGCCTGCTCGGTCGCAAGAAGCTCCGGGACGAGCTGGTCGAGCTGTCCACCGCGGCGCGCGGGCGCTTCGGCGGCAGCATCGCAGCGGCGGACTTGGTGCGTTCCGACCGCGTCGAGACCGTGCTGTACGCCTTCCAACAGCTCACCAACATCCTCGAGGCGGAGCGGGCGAAGGCCGCCAAGGAGTGGGACGACGCGCGCCTGGTCTGGATGCCGCTGCAGTACGCGCTGAGGCCCGAGGACCACGACACCCAGGCTGAACTCGACGCCATCGTCGAGCGGGCGACGGGCGTGGCATTCACGAACGGAAACCAGATCCACTACTTGGCGAACCTGCAGTTTCACTGGGAGCTGCTGCGCACGATCCGGAAGGCGCAGGACTACCACGTGCTCCTGGTTCACGACTTTTCCGCGGTGACCAAGTCCGGCGGGCTCGATTGGGCGGCGCTCGAACAGGTCCTCTGCTACATCACGACGCTCACCGAACGGGTCGCCGCCTACGACACGGTACGCAGCCTCCCGATCTACTTCATCTTCCTCGACCAGCACTACTACGAGATGCGGAAATCGCACCTGTGGCTCGACGTGCTGGAGGACCCGCTGCGCGCGTCGCCGGAACTTGCGCACGCCACGGCGGCCCAGACCGACTCGCTCGCCCGTGCCCTTGACCGGCTGCGGGAAGCTGTCGCGGCGTCGAAGGTGCTGCAGGCGGAGCGGCGGCAGTACGGCGACGATTGGCTCCGGAATCGGGTGAAGGTCCACGTGAACATCACCAACCGGGCGGATGAGGCCTACTGGAGCGGCGGCATCGTCTCCAGCTTCTTCGCGTATCCCGACAATCTCATGCGCGACCATCGGAAGCTCGCCTTCTACGATGTCTCCGAGTCCGACCCCTATAGAGGTCGCGCGGTGTACACGGGCATGGGTGTCGGCCAGCAGTACCTGGGGCCGACGTGGGAGGATCGGTCCCTGGAGGTGGTGGGCCCGATGCTGGCCGAACTGAAGCGCTCAGTGCGCGCACTCCTGCTGTCGCAAGGCATGCCTGAGGGGGAGATCCCGCTACCCCTGCGGGCCCAACCCCGCCCGGTAGGTTACGACTCCCTGCTCGCGGCCGGAGGGCACCAGCCGGGATACAAGGCGCGCGCACTCCAGCTGACGAACGGCACGGGGTTTCTTCCGAAGCCCCTGAACGTGGGCAAGGCCGTGCTCTATTCACTGATGCCGCCGGGGTCCGTGATCAAGGTTCCCGATTCGCTGTGGAACTCGTTCCTGTATGGCGGCCTGCTGGTGGGCGCCTGCCTGCGAGGCGCGGAGGTTCTCATCATCGCCCCCGCGGAGGCCAATGCGCCCAGCGTTGGCCTGCCCCAGATGATCCGGGAATGGGAACTGATGACCCGGCTGCTCGACGCACGGTCCGCACTGGGAGATGCCATCGCGGCCGCCGGCGGGATGCTGCAGCTTGGCCTTTATGCCGTGGAAGCGGACGCGAGCGGGTTGGCGAGCCGCGTGGATACCTGGAACGAGAACGTGGCCGAGACGCCGTTCCTTACCGAGCTGATGCCCTTCCTCCCCACGAGCTGGCCGGTGGTCGTCGCCCTCGCGCGCCCCTCGGCGCAGGCGAACGCCAATCGCCCCAAACTGCACCAGAAGGTGCAGTTCCTCGGCACGGCCTCGTTGTGGAAGGCGATCGCCAAGGCGCCGGAGTGGCCCGAGTTCATGTCGACGTACATCGCCTACCGGGATGCGACGTATGCCGCCGACAAACTTGCGTCCGAGGCCGTCCCGTATCCCACCCAGCTGCAGTTGATCGCCGAGCGAATCCATGCGCGGACCCACGACATCGAGGGCGCGGCGAGCTTCGCGCTGGTGGGTTCGCAGAACCAGGACTATCGGGGTATGTTCATGGACGGCGAAGTGGACGTGGTCTTCAGCGGTCCGGAATCGCTGGTTCCGCTCGTCGACCTCATCTTCCTCGAGGGGACCACCACGTGGCTGACGGACCAAGCGTCCCTCGAGCGCCTCGTACCTCCGCCGACCGAGTACTGGCGGCGGTGGGCGCGCGTGCTGAAGGACGGCGTGTGAGCAACCGGCTTCTGGCAGGTTGTTTCCTGCTGTCAGTGTTGCTCCCGGCCCCGGTCACCGCGCAGCTTGGCGAGGTGCGCATCGGAGTGATCGGCAGCTACGCCGTCTCCGATGCATACCGATCGGGGGGTGGGCTCACACTCGGCTACGCGCCGGGTCGGCTGGCCTACATGGGCGTGCGTTGGATCTACTACGTGGGCAGCACGGAAGCGCTGGCCGACGACGCGGGCAGCTACGATGTCACGAACCGTGCCCAGCTCTTCGGCGCCGACCTTGGACTGGAGTTCCCCCTGGGTTCCATGGAACTCGTCGTCGGTGGGACGCTGGGGGCAGTCCATTATTCGCAGCACACGGAACCTACCGGAGCCTCCACGTCAGGCTCCGAAAGCGCCGGCGCCACGGAGTTCGTTGCGGCCCCCATGGCGATACTGCACATCAGGATCGGTCCGGTCATGGTCGCTCCGCAGCTCGCCTACTACGTCGCGGGGGCACCGGACCTGCGCTGGTCCGTGGGTGGCTCGGGCCCGGCGCTGTCGTGCTCCATCCTCCTCCCGATCGAGACCGACCGCATCCGTTACTGATATAGAGGCCCGCACCGCTGAGGGACGTTCGTGCAATTCATCACCATCGCGGTCACGGTCCTACTCCTTCCTAGTGTTGTTTCCTTCCCTGCACGAGCGTCGGACCGCCGGGTTCCCGATTTTGCTTTTGCCACTCAATTAGGCTCCGGTATCTATAAGGTCGACGAAGTCACCGTACAGGTGTATCGATTCGCCCCATCCTTCAATCTGCGATCCGTGGAGAATCGGAAGTGGGGAATGCGCCTCCGGTTTCCGTTGACCTTTGGTTTCTACGACTTCACGATCACGGATGTCATCACCGAGGGATTACCCGGCCACCTGACCACCATAGCTCTGGTTCCCTCCCTTGAAATCCCGATCGTCGTGACCGAGAACTGGTTTCTCACTCCATTCGGAGCGATCGGCGCCGGCAAGGACCTTTCCACCGGCTCGACGAGCCTCATCTACGCCGCCGGTCTCAGCAGCCTCGCTCTCTTCTCGTACCATAAGGAGGACATCCGCCTGGGGAACCGCTTCGTCTATACCGGCTTCACCACCGAGCATCTCACCTTCGAGGACGACTTCAGTTTTCTGGAAAGCGGGCTGGATATCAGGCGATCCCTGGGAATCCGTATGTGGCGGCACGAGTTGGCCGGAAGTCTCTTCGGTGTGAACTACCTCAAGGTGGCCAGTCCGCAGCTTGTTCGCCAGATTGAAGAATCATTGGACTTGCGCGCGAACTGGGAGCTCGGATTCACCCTGGGGACGGTGGAACCGTGGAAGCTCGTGGGACTCAGGCTGCCTCGTCTCGGTCTGGGCTTTCGGTTCGGAGACGACGGGAAGGCGCTTCGATTCGTCATCGGGAATCCATTCCCCTTGGATCCTCCCCGAGCGATGGGTGCTTAGATCATCCAAATCCAAATCCCGCCCGTGAAGAATTACAGCGAAGGCAAATACAGCGTGAGCGTCGTGCCCTTCCCAAGTTCGCTTTCGGCATCCAGCCATCCGCCCATGCTTTCGGCAAGCTTACGGGAGTAGGCCAGCCCCATCCCCATGCCGCCTACGGCGCGTGTAGATGACCCATCGCCCTGACGGAACGAATCGAAGATATTGGGGAGGCGTTCGGGCGGTATTCCCGGACCGTCATCGCTCAAATCGATGCGCGCCCAGAGCTCACTTCGCCGCCGCTCCTGAGAAAGCCTGAGCGATACGCGCGAACCGGCCGGAGTGAATTTCACCGCATTGTCGACGAGGGCGTCCAGGATTTGGCGAAGCCGCTGGCCATCGAATTGCGCCCAGTGGATCCCGTCTTCAATCTCGAGAGAGAACTCATGGAGGCTTTCGGCGACGCCCGGATGTCGCTCGCGATAAAAGGAGGTCAACAAATCGGCCAGATCGGCGCTCTCCAGATGAATGCTCAAGTTGTCGTTGGCGAGCGCGCTGAAGTCGAGGAGCTTCTCCAGGAGTCCCTGGAGCCGCCCGCTTTCGTCGGACACGGTCTGGAGAAACTCCCGGCGCTGCCCGTCCTCCTTTTCCAAGTCGAGCAGAAAGTCCACATACGAGATGATGATGGTGAGCGGCGTGCGGAGCTCGTGATTGATGTTGCGAAGGAACTCCGACTTGAGACCGTCCAGCTCCTTCATGCCTTCATTGGCCTTGCGAAGCTGCCGGTGCTTTTCCAACAAGCGGTTGTAGAGCCCGGTGTTCTCGAGGGCCACGCCGATCGTGCTCAACGAGGCGCGAAGCACTTGGAGTTCAAGATCCGTCCAGGGCGTGCCATCCAGGCGATGCCCTAACGCCACCAGCGCAAAGAGCTTGTCCCGGGCGCAAATGGGCACGTAGAGGGCAATGCCGGCCTGATTGGAGAGCCGCACGCCCATGGGGCCAATCACCGGTTCCAGATCCTTCGTGAACATGGGCATCTTGCGGGCTTCGGCATAATGAAGGAGATCGAGCCCGGAGGCGGTGCCGATCGCGCGCACCCATTGCTTGCGGATGCCATGGCTTCGCAACAAGACCGGGGGGCGGCTCGTGTCCGGCGGGGCGATCCAGAGCGCGGCCTTGGACGTGCACAGTTGGCCCATCAAATTGAACAGGGCCATGTCGGCCACGCCGTAAAAATCCAGCGAAACGCTGAGTTCCTGGCTGAGCTCGATCAGGGCCTGAAGGCTGTGCTCGGCCCGGGCGGTAGGGTTGGACGGAATGGCGTCCGAAGTCGCCGGGAGCGCCGTCCCGGATTCGGGAGGGGCCGCCCCGCGATTTCGTTCCATGATCAGGATCCCATCGCGCGCAGCGCTGCGCCTTCGGATGCGTCGATGTCGAAGAAGCGATCGAGATTGAGCAGGCGGATCACCGAATCGGCGGCGGTGGACAAAGAGACCAGACGCAGTTTTTGTCCCGCATCGCGGTAGTCCTCCACCATGGCCAATAGCCCGCCAACGCCGTTACTGGCAATGAACGAGACCTCGGCCAAGTTGAGCACGAGATCCTTACCTTCTTCCCGGATCGACTGACAACGCTTCACCAACGCGGGCGTCGTGGACGCGGTCAGCTCTCCCTCGACGCGGATGACCACCGCGCCTCCCGGAGCTTGGATCTCGGAGAGCTTGATTTGATCATGCATAACGGAGCTTCCTCTCCTTGGCATGCTTGGCCGGATCGAACACGAGCAACGTCAGGTTTCCCTCGGACGTTGACGGCCGGTACTCCACATGGACCATGGCTCGATGAATGATGTCGAGCCCGAACCCACGCCCTCGCCGCCGCACATTGGGACTCGTGAAATCCGACTTCACCCAGTTATCGGCGGAAAACGCCCGCCCCTGATCCCGAATCAGGAACTCGAGATGATTGGACCCGCCATCTCGGGATCCATCGCTGTCGGGAAGCTTGGTCAGCTGAATGGACCGCGTATGGTCGCAGTTATAACCGTGCTCGACGATATTGGCGCACGCCTCGTAAAGCGCCGAGTTGAGCACTTCGAACTCGCCTTCGTCCAGACGATCGATACCGGGACGGGACAAGAGCCATTCGCGAATGCGGGGCAGCTCTTCGAGGCTGGCCGGTAGGGCCAGCGATCCCTCGCGGGCGGCCGGCATCTCCAAAGGGTTCGATTCTTGTAGCTTTATGTGAGTTTTCATTTCCGCGGGAGGCGGCGTTCCCGTTTCGGCCGCGACGACGTTCCGCGCGATCACCAGAAGGGTTTCATCGTCTTCACGGGCGGTGCGCCCGCGGAAAGAGGAGAGCTCCTGTTGCAGCCCGTGCAGAACGGATTGCCATCCCTGGCCTGCCGTGGCGGCCACGAGGGCCTGCAAGCGCTCGAACCCGTACTGGTGCTGACGCGCCGGGTCGAACGTTTCGTTCACGCCGTCCGTGTATTGCAGCACCATGTCGCCGGGCCCGATCGTCACCACGTGATCCTGGAGGGTGGAGCGGATCTTGCCGCCGCGAATCGCTCCCAGCGGAATGCCGGTGGAGCGTTCGACTTCGATGGTTTTGGTGGAATTCCGATAGACCAGAGTCGGGCAGTGCGCGGCCGATGCATACGTGAGCGTGCTCCGACCGGGATCCAGCACGCCGTAGAACATGGTCACGAACGTTCCGGGGCGCAGCGTCGTGGCGAGCTTCGTGTCGAGCTCGGAAAGAAGGACGCTGGGAGAGGTATGCGTGTCCTTGAACGCGCGAAGGAGAGCGGACAGCATGGACATGACCACGCAACCGGCCAGCCCCTTGCCGGACACGTCCGCGATCGCCACCCCAACCTTGCCGCCTTCCAGGGGGAAGAAGTCGTAGTAGTCGCCGCCCACTTCCTGAGCGGGTTCTTGCGTGCCGTCGACCAAGTAATCCCCAATTCGGATCTCCTGGGTGGGAAGAATGGCACGTTGAATCTCGCGAGCCAGTTGGAGCTCGTGAGCGAGGCGTTCCTTCTCCACCATGGCCGTCTGCGCTTCCTTGAGCTCGCCGGCCATCGTGTTGACGGCGGCGGCCAGCATCCCGAGTTCCGTGTGATCGCGAACGGCAAGGGGCGTCTCGAGGTCGCCCCGGCCGATTCTCTCCAGGCCTTCGCGAAGCGCATCCACCGGCCGCAACAGCCAGGTCATGATGGCGAACGTGGCAAGCATGCCAAGCGCCAGCGCGATGCTCAGGATCAAGATCACTTGCTGGCGAGCGTTTGCGAGCAGACCGTCGACGTAGGATCGGTACACGCCGATCCAGACCGTGCCCAGCTCGCGTCCCCGGGTTTGCACGATGGGAACGGAAACGAGCATGAGGTTGTCGTTGGAGGCCAGCGTCTCCTCGTCATGGAGGGGCGTTTGCGGATTGAGACTCTTGAGGCCGGGGGGCGGCGCAAAAGATCTCCCCAGTTCTCGCGCGTCGGGATGACCCTGGATCTGCCCGCGATGATCCACCACCACCGCCAGCGCAATTTCACTGTGTTCGTCGACCAGCTCCTTGACCAACGGATGCAAGGTGAGCTCGGGAAACTCGGCCAAGAGCACGGGCGACGCGGAGCGGGCCATGTTGCGCGCTTCCAACAACAGTCGGGCTTCCACCTCCGCCGTGAGCGCGCGCCGCGCGTTGCGCTCCGCGACCGCACCCACGCCGAGCATGGCTCCGGTGGTGATGGCGAGCGCGACCGAGGTCACCACGATGCGAATGCTGATCACCGTGCGCACGAGCTTCTGCGGTGTGGTCGGGGGCTCGGTCGTCATGAGCATATCCAGCGCCATGACTAGTGCCCTCCGCCAAAGATCTCACGCGCCCGGCTCTGTTGCTGGCGCGCGCGCGCGAGATAGCCCTTGGCCTTTTCATCGGTGGGATCAACCCGGAGCGCCTTTTCCCATAGATCCACGGCTTCATCGAGACGGCCGGCCGCGAAGGCATCGAGGCCGCGCATGAGGTACTCACGCTTCAAGTAATCGCGAAGTTGCTGGTAGTTGGGATCGATCGAAGCCGCCAGTTCCCAATAGCGCAGCGCGTCGTCGGCCCGACCCTTCTCCATCGACGCCATGCCTTTTTTGTATAAGTCTTCCAGCTCATGTTCGGCTTCCGGCGTCGGGGGATGGTGCACGGTAGGCGCCGGTTTGGAGGCGGAAGCGGATCGAGTTTGCTGGGAACGCTTGGCGCCATTGAGCGCGAGTTCGGCGCGCCGGACGGCCGGTGAGGTGGTGTCGTAGCGTTTGGCCTCGGTGAGCGAGGCTTCGGCGTCTGCCAGAAGTCCGCCCTGCACGAGCTCGCCCGTCTTCTCCAGCAGATCCTTGATCCGGTTGTCGATCGTCTCTTCCGTCAAAGCCAGGATCGCGGAGGCTTCGTGATCGTTGGGCTGAATCTCCAGGATTTTCTGGAAACCGGTCCGAGCGGCAAGGAGGTCTCCGGAAGAGAATGCATCCAATGACGATGAGAACACCCGTTGCACCGCCTCCGAACGCGCGGCGCGGCGGGCACTTTCCTCACGGCAGCGAATGGCGTTTTCGCGGGCGACACTGTCCTCGGGAGCGATGTCCTGGAGCCGGCCGTACGCGAGTGCCGCCTCACCGAACTGCCCTGCTACTTCCAGACTCCCTGCTTTCTCGCGCAGGTATTGCATGCGGGCTTGCCGCACCTTGGGATTGTCGGGGACCAGGGTCGCCGCCGCGGCAAGAACGTCGAGGGCCTCATCATACTGGCCGTTTTGGCGAGCCGTTTCCGCCTCGGCCAGGAGCTCGGTGACGCGGGTGGCCTCGCGCTCGGCGAACGCCTGCTCGAGACGGGAAGCGAGACGTGCTTCATCCGAGCGCAGGGCGGCGAGCCGGCTTTCTTCGACCGTCCGCCCGAACCCATACGACACTCCGAACCGGTGCACACTGCCCAGATTGTTGTCTTCGAACACGTAGTCGAAGCCGAGGTCCTTCCAGTTGATGCCGGCGCCGGCCGTGTAGCCGCCGTCCGAGATCCCACTCCGCAGGGCGAAGAGGGGATGGAGGCGAACCTCGAGCCCGGCATGCAATGACGTGGGCACACTCGTTCCGCTTTCGAGATCCACGTCGAATACGGCGGACCGACCACCCGAGAAGGGGTGGCGGTAGGAGGCGCCCAATCGCAAGCTGGCCGGATCGGAAACATCTTCCTGGTTGAGCCGCATCGAGGAATTGAACATGTTGCGGAGCGAGCCGCCCAAAGCGACGCGCTGCGACCATTGCGTTTCGGGAGCGATGAGCATCCCCGGGTAGGCAAGCGCTCCGATATCGAGGCCAAACGCGGCGTCGCCGTATCCGGCTATGCTTTGCTGCTCGAGCTTGATCGTTCCACCTACGCTCACGATGCGGCCGAGCGGCCGCCCGTAGGAGAAGGTGAGCTCCATTTGCTGATTGGACAGGGAGGGATCGGTGATGCTGTTGCGATCATCGCGTCCTTCAATGCCACCGACGCCGAGATGACGGAAGGTCAACGCGAGCGTCCCGTAACGCCAGTCGGGAAGTACGATGCCGGCAAAGGCTTCCTGCACATCCAGGCCGTAGAGCGAGGCGCCCGTGGCCACGATCTGCCGGCGGGGAACGAAACCCAGTCCGCCCGGATTCCAGAGCGGTGCGCTTGGATCGTCGGCCAACGCGGTGAACGCCCCACCCAAGGCCAGCGCGCGGTTCCCGGCCCCGAACGAAAACATGGAACGCGTTCCGCCGTCTTCCGCGGCGAAAACCGGGTGGGCCAAGAACAGTGCCCCGATCAGCAAGGCGGCTCGTCTGTGCGGTCTCATCGCACGACCGCCACTTTCCGGAGCAAGCGTTTGCTCTGGCCGTTCTCGAATGCCACCACGAGCTCGGCGAGATACACGCCGTTCAGCACCGTATCGCCGGAACCGTTACGTCCGTCCCAGCCATCCTCCTGGTGGAGCCCGGCGGGTCGTACGCCATCCTTGATGACTGTCGCCACCGCATCGCCGCGCAGCGTCCAGATGCGCAACGTCACCCGCCCGTTTTGCGGGAGGTAGTACACGAACGCAGTGTGTTCACGTCCCGCGGCGAACGGATTGGGGAAGTTGGCGTAGCTCTTCTCGAGACTCATCACTCCGAAGTTGCCGGTCTCGGTCCAGAGCGGGAAGCTTTGGCTTGGTTCGGGCACGAGTGAGATGGAGAGCGCAGCTCCGCCGGGTTGCACGACTCCAACATCCGCGCGATCGAAGCCGAGACGGAGGCTGGTCGCGGAAGCGGCGGCGGAAAGCGTCGTGCGGAGCTCCAGTGTTTCCGTTTTTCCCGGCAGCACGGAGAGCTCGGAAGGAAACCCGATCCAGGCGCCCGTTGAATCGACGGTGAGCGCGGCATTCTCGGCCCACAGCCCACCGTTTCTAAAGAGGGCCACCCCGGCCGCGGCAAGGCCGATCGCTTGCACGTTGCGATTGCGATCGGCGGCGGCAATGCGAAGCGAACGAATGCGAATCCCCGTGGAACCGTCTGCGGCCGGATTACGGAACGTAATGCGCGCCGCCTTGATCTCGCTCGAGTCGGCGGCGAGTGCGGCGGGAAGCAGACTCTCGAGTCCCACCCAGAGTTCTCGAGAGGGGCTGCGAATCTGAGTGATGCCCGACGTGAATGGGAACACCGCACCGGTCAGAGGCAGCACTGAAACAGCGGTTTGGAGATTGGCGTCCTTGGCGACAATACCATCCTGATGCAACATGATCTGGAATGGGATAGCGGGTGCGCCGGCATCGATGTCGACCGTGATGGAGACCGCGGCGGTTTCGCCAGGAGCGAGCGTCACGCCGGGCAGGGCGACGGTGACGAGCTGCGGCGTGGCGGGCAAGAGGCCCACTGCGGTGACTTCTTGTCCTTTCCAGATGACGGCAACGCGGTCGAGGATGGGCCCCGGGGCCAAGAGCTGGCCGCGGTCATCGCGCAGGGCCAAGGTTAAGGAGTCCACCGCGATGTGGGCTGTTCCCGCGCTGGCCGAGTGGACGAACTCGAGCCCGAGGGCCGGAGTGTTCTTCTCGCCGACGGTCGTCGTGGAAGGGAAGAGCGGAGTTCCGCCCACCCGAAGGTCGGTGGCACGATTTTCCAGCCACACGATATTCCCCCAGCATGGCGAGGGGAGATAACTCACCGCGACGGGGTTTTCCGTGTTCACATCGCGTGCGTCCAGTGATGATTCGGCGCCGAGCCGGTAGCGAATGCTTCCGGCAGATGCTGGATCGGCCATGTGACCCAAGAGCCGCATTTGAATGGGGGCGCCTTCGACCAGCACCAAAGGCGGCGACAAATCAAGTCGCAGAGAGTCACCGGTCGTGGCGTTCAAGCTCATCGTGGATACGATCGAGCCGCCGGCCTCCAACGAAAGGGATGCGCAGGAGGTATCCGGCCGGGCGAGCGGGAGCCCGGCGAGATCGCACGCGCGCACGGTCAGCGATCCCACCCGAACCGTGGACGGAGCCCCGGATCCGGGGACGTTTTCCAGAGTGAAATCGAGCAAGGTCACATTCGGCTGGCCGGGGCCGACCCGAACCGTGTCGGGATTGGCGGCTCTGGCGCGGACGAGCATGGCCTCGGATACGATGCTCGCGAGACCGGTGCGCACGGGAAAGCTTCCCGAATCGAGGCTCACCGTGACCGGGTGATCGCTCACCGCATCCTTGGCCGTCATCCAAGTGGCATCGAGAATCACGATCCGGAACTTGGCCACCGAAGTGGCGGGGTGAATGTGGAGCTGGAGGCTCAACGTGACGGGATCACCGGGGCTCACCCGTACCCGCGCGAAGGGAGGCCCCAGATCAAGATCCACGGTGCTACCCGCGGTTTCGATCGTCTGCTCGTCGGCGAAGATGGTTTGCCCTTCGCTGATGATGATTTCGGAGAGGAGGGTGGAGGGCACGATTCCCGCGCCCGTTTCATCCTCGACCCCGATGCGCAAGGCGCTCAACGAAACCGGAGAGGTCAAGCCATTCCCGGGGTTCGTGAAGGTCAAGTTGAGCGGTACAACACCACCCTGTCCGACCGTGACGGAATAGGGCATGAACTCGAGCGCGCTGACGTGAAGAGCCGTCGCTTCCTGGAAAATTTCATGCAACGTTGTCGAAACAATCAGTGAGCTTCTGGGAAGCAGGCTGGTCTCGCCTGTTCCGGCGGCACGCGTGGACAACGTCACGTCGCCCGCCTGCACAGGATTCAACGTCCATTGGAAGGTACCGGTTGCTCCTGGGGCGAGGTTTCGGGACGCAGGCACGGGGAGGCCGGCGGAAAAAGTGCCTCCTCCACTCTGCGTCAAGGAGCTGGGGGTCACACCGTTCACGGTTTCCGTGCCGCGGTTTTGTACGGTCAAGGTTGCCGTCACCGTTTGCCCTGTGGTGCTGGGATCCGGTGCGAGGGCGAACTGAGCCAAAAGCGGGGCATCGCTCAAGGCGATCACCTGTCCGCTTTCCACCTGAGCGTCCAGGGGACCGTCGTTCCCCGAGGCAACGATCACGCCGTTCACCGGCAAGGCCAAGGCGACCTCGGCCGAATCGGTAAAAGTCGGGGATACGGTGGTCGAGACGAAGAAGCGAGTTCCAGCGGGGGACAAGGGAATCGACATGCTGAGGCTCTGCCATGCGTTGACCTGCAGTACCAGAGCGCCCAAATCCGTGTCATCGCCCGCGCCGGCGTCAAAGGAGCCATTTCCGCCGTCTTTCCACAATCTGAGCTCGCTCAAGTCGGCCGGCGTGGCGTCGCCGAGATTGACGATGCTGATGCCGTTTAAGGCATCGCTTTGGTATCCGTTCCCCGGCAGCTGAAAATCGAACGCAAGCGCTGGCCCGCTTCCGGGCCCCAGGGTCGCCGCTCCCGCGGAAAGCACGGGAAGCTGTGCGGCCACCATTCCGTCCACCGTCTGCCCTCCCCCGGAGTTGGCCGGCCACGTGCCTTCCACGACGGTGGGTTCCGCAAATTCGAGATCGAGC
>Ga0070698_100002369_pt1 | contig 20798 bp, 20 predicted proteins | sample KBSK1502metaG_FD_65477 | JGI IMG/M metagenome (GOLD analysis project Ga0070698, IMG submission 65477) | Corn, switchgrass and miscanthus rhizosphere microbial communities from Kellogg Biological Station, Michigan, USA - KBS K1-50-2 metaG | ecosystem: Host-associated > Plants > Roots >...
AGCGTCAAGCCTGACAACATTCAGGGATTGATGGCTCAGGAAGAACTCGACGGCGCGCTCGTGGGCGGAGCGAGCCTCGACGCAAAATCGTTCGCGTCGATCGTCAATTTCGTGTAGCTCAGGCCCTTTAGGCCTGAGGCTTTTGCTCCGTTTAGCATGGCGGAATTTATTCCTGAAGGCGGGGCGTCGTCATTTCTTAATTACGAGAGGTTTGTGCAATGCCACAAATGCCCACTTGGATGAAATGGGCCATCGCCCTCATCATCGGCTTTGGAATTATCGTTCTTGGCTTCCGCTATGCCGGTTGGGTGCTCACCGCTTTCTTCGTCCTCAACTGTCTGGTCCTGATCATCGTCGTGCTGCTGCAAAGCGGCAAAGCCGCGGACCTTGCCGGAGCATTCGGCGGCGCAGGCAGTCAGACCGCTTTCGGTCCGCGCGGTGCGGCCACGGTTCTTTCGCGAGCCACTACCTGGTGCGCCATTATGTTCATGGTTTGCGCCATGGCATTGGTTTTGCGCACCGACAAGGCGATCGAAAAAGGCGGCTCGATCTTGCAAAGATTCTCCAAGCCTGCCGCCCCTGCCAAGCCTGCGCCTACAGCACCAACTCCGGCACAGCCCGCCCAGCCGCAATCGTACACGCCTCCCGCTACGCAACCCGCGCCGGCACAGCAACAGTCGCAGCCAAAACAACAGCAAGCTCCGAAGACCGAGCCCGCGCCTACACAACCGAAAAAGCCATAACCTACACCAACGTCCTCCGTCCCGCTCGCTTCGGCGCATCGCCTTCGCTTCCTGCCTTGCGAGCCTTGCGCCGCGCAGCTAAAATGTTAATCTCACTGCCGTGCGGTAGTGGCGGAACTGGCAGACGCACCAGCTTGAGGGGCTGGCGGTAGCAATACCGTGGAGGTTCGAGTCCTCTCTACCGCACCAGAATTTCCCGAAAGAATTTCGACTGCCGTCCAGGTTCGCATCTCTGCATCTTAGGCAAAATCCACGCCGTGAATTTTCAGCTCACTCCCATCGAAGCCCGCGTCCTCGGCTCCCTCGTCGAAAAAGAAATTTCCACTCCCGAGTACTATCCTCTCTCTCTCAACGCCATCGTCAACGCCTGCAATCAAAAATCAAATCGCGACCCGCTCATGAATCTCGATGACGACGCCGTTTGCCACGCCCTCCACTCGCTCGACGATCATGGCCTCGCGCGTTCTGCCGCCACGGATAGCCGTGTCCCCAAATACGAGCATCGCCTTCAGGAGGTCTTCAATTTTCATCGCCACGAAATCGCGCTTCTCTGCGTTCTCCTGCTGCGCGGTGCGCAGACTCCCGGCGAGCTGCGCACTCGTGCCGACCGGCTCTACCAATTCGAGGATCTCGGCGCCGTTCATTCCGCGCTGAATCTCCTGATGAGGCGCGAGCCGCCGCTCGTCACCATCCTTCCTCGCCTGCCCGGCACGAAAGAAGCACGCTACGCTCATCTGCTCTCTGGGCCCGAGCCAACGACGCCGGCTTCCGCTGTAACCTCCGTTCCCGCCTCCGTCTCCGAAATCACCTCAAACTCAACCGATTCTGACCGCCTCGCGCGCCTCGAAAGCGAGGTCGCCTCTCTCCGTAGCGAACTGGCCGAGTTGAAGCAGCAACTCGTCACTTTGCAAAGACAGTTGCCGTAGGCTTCCTTCCATTTGAGTGCAACAAAATCCCCTCCTTCTGGACGGCCGCCGTCCAGGTTCTCTCGACGTCATTGTCGCGGCAGATCTAATCCGTTCTAAATACATGCCTTGCCCTTATTCCTAGCACCTTTCTCCCAGTACGCTCAGCGCTGATGGGCGATGGACGCTGGCATGCTCCATTGCTAACGTTCGGTGTGTCAAACCGGTCGGCTCAGTCACCAGGTCTCTCTCAATACCGCAGCGCGTGCAAGTCGCGCCGCCGGACGGAATCGCGCGTAGGGAGCGCTCTTCCGTTCATTAGCTTGAGTTGCGTATGGCAAAAGGGGCAGTCCACGTGAACGAAAGAGTTATCGTCACGCTTGCAAAGATTTTGAGCGCGATACTTTTCCTCAAAGGGGTAGTACCCGTGAACAAAAAAGTTATCATTACGTTTGCGGTAATTGTGATCGCGTTGCTTTTACTTGCGGTTGCCAACCACGGTCGTTCTCCAAAGCCCAATGCCGCCCCGCAAAAGCAGACTGGAACTTCTCAGCCTGCCGTCGCGAGCCTTCAGAGCACCCCCGCCGCGCCCGCGCAGGCTATACATGCTTCATACCGGCCTCTCAATTTCGCCCTACTCCCCGGCGGCTTTACCTCCGTCGATGAGTTCCGGCAGCGCGTCGCAAAGGATCCGGTCCTTCGTTCTTTCTATGGTAGCTGCGCCGACCCACACGTCGGCATGCAGGCGCTCCCCAGCGATATCTTGGTATTCGTCACCTTCCGTCGCGGCAACGAAATAAAGTGGACTCGCAAGCCCATGCTCGTCCACATCGGCGAGTACGTTCTCAACTTCTGCGGCAAGACTGTATTGGCTCGCTGCGGCAACGTGGTTAGCTGGAGTCCCATGCAACCTAGCGAAGACATCCCGCCGAGCCTTCTTGAGATTCCCACCGAGGAGTACAGAGCGGCAGACGCGCTGGCTTTGAGGGCACAACCTGACCCCGGGCCCGCGCACGCGTCGGTGCCCGCGTCCGGAGGCTATTACTTCTTTCCGTCCGGTACACCGATCTACGTCCCCTCCGTGGGTGGCTCGCCCATGCCTTCATCTCCGCCTTCCCTTGCGCCTTCCCCTACACCTTCCCCTACGCATCTCGAGGGTGATGAGTTCGTTGGGCACCAAGCCCTCTTTACCCTTCTCGTGGGCTTGTTCGTAATTGCCCTACTGAAGTTGCTAGCGCGATGAAGGCCAGCGGTTACCTACTCGTGGTATTGCTGATTTTCGTTATCGTGGGGATGCCCGTCGCGGTTCGCCTCTATTGGGACACGCTCGGGCCGCACTGGGCCGCGGCGGTCGCCTTCTTCATCCCGGGAGCCCACGCGGCGGGTAATCATGTGATTACGCCCGCCGTCGATGTCCGCGTGAATCACCAATGCTCTGGCTTTGAGAATATTCAGATCTTTTCCATGCTGTTCGCCACCGTCTTTGTTATGAATTGGAAGCGCATGCAGGCGTGGAGATGCGTTCTGCTGTATCTCTCGGCCTTGGCGGCTCTCACCGTCGTCAACCTCGCTCGCATCATCAACATCGTAATCCACGCCAAGGAAACTCAGTACGGTCTGAGCAACACTCTTGCCCTCATCCTCCTCATCATCCTCGTCTGGAAAGTAAAATGGCTCCGCCCCGCCACCTCCTCGCCCGCATCCTCCAATAGCTGACTTCTTGCACTTCCGCCGTCGCCGCGTCCGTCTTCGCGCGCCCTTGTAAGGGTGCTGTGTAGGGGCGCGCTTCAGCGCGTCCGCCTCCGCCGCCGTCGCCGTGCCGTCTTCTGCGTTCGCCGCCCTCGTAGGGGCACAGCACCGCTGTGCCCGTCTCCTCCATCCCCGCCGCTGTATTCATGCCTTCAGGCGTGAGGCCCTTCGCCTTTGTAGGGGCGCGCTTTAGCGCGTCCGCCTCCGCCGCTTTTTCCTCCCACTGGCTTCCCAACGAAGGTCCGTCCTTGTAGCCGCCGCCTTTCTGAGCCCGGCCGCCTGGCGGTAGCTCACGTTTACCCGGAACCTTGAGGCGCCGGAATTTATCCCATGTAGCTCACGCCTTTAGGCGTGAGCCCTTCCCCTTTGTAAGTGCGCTTTGTAGGGGCGCGCCTCCGCCACAACTCTCGCCTGTGCCGCTCCTCGCTCAGCTCATACTGTCATTCTGAGCGAAGCAGCCCGACATTCTTCTCCCGTTCGTTTCCTAACGAACGGTCGGCCTGCGCAGCGAAGAATCTCTCTGCGTCCATTTCGATTCCAACCAGGCCGGTCCGGACAGACATCCGCGGAATCCCCAATGGTTACGGACTACTCGTTGTCGTAACCAACGGAAACGTTGTAAATGCAGGAGGTCAGGTACTTCTGACGAACCAATGCGGCATCTACCGAAATCTTGTCTACTCGCTACGAGATCAGGACAGCCCTGCTCAGGAGATAGACGGAACATACGCTCTCGTTGAAATGTTCTCTAGTAGTACCTTTGGTGGAACTGTTCCCCTTCAACATGACGCCCGGTGGATTACTTAACGACATCCAATTTATCGGTAAAAACAGCTCCCAATTGTCCTGGCTCTGATGATCATGAATCGTTTTCTCAGTCCCATAAGGTGGTCATAGGATCCGCCACATATCCTCTGACTACCGTAAACTTTATTCAGCGGGGAAACTATTCAGGGACGCCGCACGTCGATGTAACGATAACTACTCCGTGAGGGGAGAATAAAACTTGCCGTTCAATATATATTTATCTCTGATCTTAGCTTTGGGTTTACAGGCTACACCGGTATCGAAGCCAGGATCAAATACTGCAACCCTTGACCACCCAGTGATGCTATCGGGCATCAGGGCAACAAGTGCGGCGGCAATCGAATCATTGCTCACTCAGGCCCAGGCATCCGGTGGAATCATTTCGATTTATAACTCCTGTGCACCGCCGACCGAAAGCGATTTTTCGTTGCAGAGAACGACCCTTAGACAGAGTTTAGACTACGTGTCACACGTAGACGGCTCACGCAAATGGGTTGATCAAGACGGCGCAATCGTTGTTGGTGTTAGTCTGCTGGGGGGAGCGAAGCCCAGGCGAAACTCTCTGCTACGAAAATCCACGTTCGTCGGCCGTCGCCGCCCGCAAGTCCTTCGTATTCATATCGTTACATCAAACTTCGAGCCAAGCCCCATGGAATCATTGGTTTATGCAAAACGTCCGGCGATGGCTCATTCCACAAAACCGTTTCTCGGCGCCTACGCCCTCTCAGGCCCGGACGCGAACCTCCATGCTTGAATTTTCAGCCCATTTGTATTCTAGTGAGGCCCACACGGTGGCGGCGTGGTCCCTGCATGATCCCAGAATAGCGATCGCTGATCGTTCTCAAAGCCCATCGCCGCCAATGTGCGCAAGGTGCGGCCAAAGGCCTCATGGTGACTGACGGTAACAACTCGGACGCTCCGCCAACGCCGCCAGCCGGTTTTCTTCGCCGGTACGTCCTCACCGAACGCCGCACCAATCACAAAACCATCGGTCGCAACTATCTTTGGCTGGCGCTGTTCAGCGTTTTCCTCGGCATGATTCTTTCCCTTTTGATGCGCCTGCACTTGGTCTGGCCCGCTCCACAGTTTCCGGCTCTCTCGCGATTCGGCTCCACACCAGACAACCTTGCCGCTTTGACCTTACTGCACGGTTCGCTGATGGTTTTCATGGTGCTGATTGCCGCGCCCCAAGCAGGCTTCGGCAATTACTTTTTGCCCATTCAGATCGGCGCGCGAGACATGGCGTTTCCCACCCTCAACCTGCTCGCGTTTTGGAGCACGGTTGTTTCGCTGCTCGGTATGGTCGCTTCTTTTTTGCTTCAGGGCGATGCGGGAATCACAGTTTGGATTGTGAGCGTTACGCTCTTCAGCGCCGCGTCTCTCCTCAACGCACTGAATTTCAGTGTGACCACCATCGAACTACGCACCAAAGCGATGACCTTACCGCGCTTGCCCGTGACCGTTTGGGCTTGGCTCATCAACGCCCTTCTCAGCTTGCTCATCTTCAGCATTCTCTTAGCCGCCTGTGTTTGCCTGCTCGCAGACCGCTTGATCGGCACGGCGTTTTTCCTGCCCTCAACCTCCATCGTGTATCTCTCTCCACGGTGGACCCTGCCCGGCCAAGTCCTCCCCTCCGAATGGCAGCAGCTCTTCTGGTTTTTTGCGCAAGCGGAAGTTTACGTCGCTATGCTGCCTTGCTTCGGAATCGTCACGCACCTTCTGGCGACCTTTTCGCGCCGCCCGGTTTGGCGCCAGCGAGCCGTCGTGCTCGCACTGTGTGCCATTGGCCTTCTGGGTTTCTGCGTGTGGGGGCAGCACATGTTCGCCAGCGGAATGAACCCGCATTCGCCGTTGGTTTTTTCTGCGCTGGCCGCCTCGCTGGGTCTACCGGCATCGATTCTGCTGATCAGTTGGCTGGCAACTTTGTGGAAGGCGAAGATCGAGCTTACAACAGCGCTGCTGTTCGCTCTCGGTTTTGTCTCCTTGTTTGCCGCCGGCGGACTGTCCGGAATATTTCTGGCGCGGCAAGACCTGTCTTCGGTTGCAGTCAGCGATGAATTCGTAAGCGGACACTATCATTTGGTGATGAGCGTGGCCGCGACGTTTGCCATCCTGGGCGCGCTGTTCTTTTGGTTCCCCAAAATGTTTGGGCGCCGTCTTAACGAGCGTTTGGGCAAAGCCCACTTCTGGCTGACTTTCGTCGGTGTCTATTGCGTATTCATGCCCATGCACTGGCTCGGCCTGCTCTCGCATGGCCAGCTTGCGCCAGAGGGCTCGCTGGCCGCGGTCCCTTTCATCCGCTCCTTCGTCAGTGTCGCGGCACTTCTCACCATCGCTGCCCAAGGAGTGTTCCTCTTCAATTTCGTCGGGAGTCTCGCGCGCGGTGAAGTTGTGGACAAGAATCCTTGGCGAGCGGCAACACTCGAATGGTCAGTGCCATCACCACCACCGCTGGAAAACTTCACTGGGTTTGATCCCGTGGTGTATCGTGAAGCGTATGTGATCCGCGGCAAGAGCGGGGAGTTCGTGCCGCAAAATGTTCAGCCGACACCAGGCGAAGGACGCGGTCCTGACCCTGCTGCCCCGGCGCGCATTCCTGCGTCTTTTCCAGAAAGCGCGGCATCATAGGTTCGTAAGGAAGTGGAATCATGCGCGGCACGCCAGTAGTTGACGATGACATCGAGCTAATTATTGAAGATATTGGCGGCGGTGGTGGAAATCCGCCCCCTCCCGGTGGCGATGATGGCGGCGGTGACGGGGACAAACGCCGGCCCCCGGGTCCGCCCTCTCCCCGGCGTTATCACACCGGGATCGCGCTGGCGATTATCTCGATTTTGATGTTCTTCATGGCGCTGTCGAGTGCCTTTCTTCTGCGCAAATCCGGCGACGGCTGGGTTCCCGTGCATCTGCCCGCCGTGCTTATCTTCAACACCGCGGTTCTGCTCGCCAGCAGCCTTACGATTGAGCTGGCGCGACACCGTCTTGCGGCGGCGGACCTGCATGGATTCAAGACTCTGTGGAGAATAACTACCGGGCTCGGTGTTCTTTTTCTTCTTGGTCAGGTTGTGGCGTGGCGCCAACTGGTCGCACAGAGCGTCTACGTTTCCAGCAATCCGGCCAGCAGTTTTTTCTACATCTTCACGGCTGCCCACGGATTACACCTTCTTGGCGGCGTAGCGGCGCTCCTGTACGTCTTGTTTCGTGCTTTTGAGGACAGGGCCAAACTCTCTCGTGCGCTTGCCGCGGAAGTTACCTCCTATTACTGGCACTTCATGGACGGTTTGTGGGTCTTCCTGCTGGCCCTTCTGTACTTGGGAAATTAGTGTGCCGAGACAGAGCTTTAGTGGCGAACGAATTCGGAAATTGTTTCCGCAACGCGAGCGATTTGTTCGGAACGCAGCTCCGGATACATCGGTAGCGAGATCACTTCTTTCGCGGCGTGCTCGGCGTGAGGAAAATCTCCGGCTTTGTGACCGAGCGATGCATACAGCGGCTGCAGATGCAGCGGAACGGGATAGTAGACGGCGCTGCCGATTTTTTGTTCGCTCAGAATCCGCTGCAACGCATCGCGATTTTCCACTCGAATGGTGTATTGGTGGAAAACGTGTTCGTATCCCTCCGGGACGAGCGGTGGCATGAGTCCAGGGAGTTGAGCGAACTGCCGCGTGTACTCCGCAGCATGCGCCTGCCGCGCGCGCTGCCAGTTGGGCAAGTAGCGCAATTTCACCCGCAGAATCGCCGCTTGCAGCTCGTCGAGGCGTCCGTTCCAGCCGGGCTCGCTGCTGATGTATCTCTCGGTTTGACCGTGGTTGCGCAGAATGCGAATGCGCGCAGCAATTTCTGCGGAATTCGTCATCACCATTCCCGCGTCGCCGTACGCGCCCAAATTCTTCGTCGGATAAAAACTAAGACACCCAACATCCCCAAGAGAGCCGGTGCGACGGCCGTTGTAAGAGGCGCCGATCGCTTGGGCGCTGTCTTCGATCACCGGAAGCTTGCGCGACCGTGCGAACTCCAGGATGGGATCCATGTCCGCGGACAAACCGTAAAGATGGACCGCAATGATCGCGCGGGTGCGCGGGGTTGCGCGACGCTCGAGCTCGGCGGGATTGATGTTGTAGGTCGTTGGGTGAATGTCCGCGAAAACCGGAGTTGCGCCGAGCGCACTCACCGCACTGGCCGTGGCCACGAAGGTGAATGGCGCCAGAACCACATCGTCGCCGGCGTGCACGCCGCAGGCGCGCAGCGCGAGCATCAGCGCGTCGGTGCCGGAGCCGACACCAATACCGTGCGCAACATCGCACACTGCGGCGATCTCTCGTTCAAATGCGGCGCCTTCGTTCCCTAGGATGAATTGTTGCGATTGCAGGACGCGTTCGACGGCGGCGCGGATTTCCGAGCCAATGGCGGCGTACTGAGCAGAAAGATCTAGCTGCGGAACGGGTTCGAGCGTGGCCGCGGTTTTTGTGTTTGCGGTCATGTCCAGGCAAGTCTACCTGATAAAACGAGTCGGGGTGACAGGGTAAGTTAGATGCCCCAGATATAAGCGCACTAAAGGTTGCGGAGGTGGGCAAAGCGGAAGGGCGAGCCGAGATTTTCGCGAAGGTCGAGCCAATGCTCTTCCGGAATGGACATGAAGACCTCGACGACTTTGGGATCGAACTGAGTGCCAGAGCAGCGAAGGATTTCCTGGCGGGCGTGAGACAACGGCAAGGCGCGGCGATAGGGGCGGTCGCTGACCATGGCATCCAAGGAATCGGCGATGGTGAAAATGCGAGCGCCGAGGGGAATCTGCTCGCCGGACAAGCCGTGAGGGTAGCCGGAGCCATCGAAAAATTCCTGATGGGCCAAGACAATTTCGGCAGCGTCACGGAGAAAAGGAATGCGGATCAGCATGTTGTACCCGATCTCGCAGTGCTTACGCATCATTTGCTTTTCTTCGTCGGTGAGCGGGCCAGGCTTGCGGAGAATTCCGTCCGGGATGGCCATCTTGCCGATATCGTGGAGAAAGGCGGCACGCGCAAGGACGGGCAAGTACGGATTGGGAACGGGCATGGCCTTCGCGATGGAAATGCAGAAGGCGGTAACGCGCTGGCAATGGCCTTCCGTTTCGGCGTCCTTTAAATCCAGCGCACTGCCTAGCGCTTCGAGTGTGTCGTCATAAGACTGTTCGAGCTGCGCAAGCGCGCCGGTGAGTTGTGCGGTGCGCTCTTCAACAAGTTGCTCGAGGTTGCGTTGGTAGGTGCGATTCTCCATGACGAGGCGGCGATGCTGCAAGGCCCGGTCGACGCCGAGAAAAAGCTGATCTTTCTCAAATGGCTTAAGAATATAGTCGTAAGCGCCGCGACGAATGGCCTCGAGAGCGGTCGAAATGTCGTGGATGGCGGTGACCATGATAACGGGAACTTCCGGATCGTATTGGCGCAACCAATCGAGGAGGCGGATGCCGTCCATCTCCGGCATGATCATGTCGCTGAGGACGAGATCCGGGGTGATGCGCTTCACGTGATCTTGAGCCGCACGGCCGTTGCTCACTGCGGTGCAGTGATAGCCCTTAGACTCGAGCATGGTGGAGACAACTTCTCGAATGGCTTCTTCGTCGTCGACGACGAGTATGTTTTCGAGATCCACGGATGTAGTGCTCCCAGGTGTCATTATACGGGACAGCACATGGGGAATGTGGCGGGCTTGCCCAGTCAGAAAATAGCGTGTTAGCGTGATAGTTAAGGTCTATTCCCAGGCTTTGACACTTGGACAGCGCGGCTCGAGGAGGTGCGCCTCCGGGGCCTATTGAATTGCGGGAGGCGGTACCACGTGCTGGAAAATCAGGGCCTGCTCGCCATCGCTTTCATTGAAGCTACCGCGTTCATCGTGTTATTAGTTCTGTTTCTCCTTTTCCGTCGAGACAATCCCGCGGGCTATTTCAGATTGTGGCTGACAGGTTGGGTTTCGTTGACTGCGGCATCTCTGTGCGGGTTGGGGCTGGTACTTCAGGAGAGGCGTGAGCTGCGTCTGGGCACGCTGGAAGCGCACGTAGCGTCGCTATTGATATTGCTCGCAGCAGTGATGCTGTACACGGCGGGATCGAAAAAACGGAGTTGGCCGATTTTGCCGATGGTGAGCATGCCGCTGCTGGGCGTGTTCTATGTGGAACGGGGTGGGGCGACATCCTTTGGCGTGGTGCATTGGACCACGGCGGTACTGGAATCCATTGTTTGCCTTTGGGCGGGTGTGCTGCTTTGGCGGGCAGCGAAATCGAAGAAAGGGCACGGGGCGAGGCTTCTCGCCGGTGCGTTTTTTGTTTGTGGGTTGCATGGGCTGGACCGGCCACAGTGGCCCGAACATCCGATCTTTCTGCTGCGCGTGGCTTTCGACCACTTGCTTTACGTCTCGATCGGGTTGTCGATGGTGGTGTTGATTTTGGAGAATGCCCGGACGCGCAGCGAAGAACTGAACGAGAAGATGCGACGTCTGACGCTGCTGACAGCGGCGAGCACGCAAACCCTTTCGGTGCACGACGTGCTCGAGCGAGTGCTGGGTCATTTGGTCGAGAGTTTGGGCATGAACCTTGGGATCGTGCGCCTGATGGAGGGCCAAGGCGAAGCTGCGAAGCTGGTGGCGCGGGCTTCGGTGGGATTTCATCAGTCGTATTTGGCGCAGCACACCCAAATACCAGTGTCGGACCCGTGGGTGAAACGCGTTTTGCAGAAAGAGTGCCTGTTTGCTCGCGCTGAAGAGGAACAGGACGCGAACGAACGCAGGCGGATGGAGGAGAGCGGCGCAAATGAGAGTGTCACGCTGGCTCTTCCCGGAAAAGACGGCGCGCTGGGCATCATTTCCTTAGGTTCCAAAGAAAGCGTGCGTTTCCAGCCGGATGAGATTTCTTATCTGGTGAACGTTGCGAACCTGCTGGGCCTAACGCTGCAAAACGTTCGGCTGTTCGAACAGGTAGCGACGGTACAGCAGCAATGGATGTACACGTTTGATTCCATCGGAGACCCCATTCTGGTGCACGACCGGGAGTTCGGAATCCTGCGAAGCAATCGCCGGCTGGCGGAAATTTTGGGACGCGAGAGCCGAGCGCTGGTGGGAAGAGCGGTAACCGACCTGCTGGTTCGCAAAGGGACGCGCTACGAGAATTGTCCGTATTGCGAAGGGGCGGCCGGCGAGGGCGATGATCCCGATCCATGGCTGCGTGGGTATTTTCTGGCATCGAATTCGACGTTTATCGATCCGCAGGGCCGAAAGTTGGGAACAGTGCACGTTTTGAAGGACATAACCGACCGAAAAAGAGCAGAGGAGAAATACCGGACGCTAGTGTCGAACGTCCGCGAAGGAGTTTTCATTTCCACGCCGCAGGGGCGTTTCCTTGACTTCAATGACGCGTTGATGCGGCTGCTGGGATTTGAGAACCGCGAGGAGCTGACATCCATCGATGTCTCTGCGGTATACGTGAATCCTGGGGACCGCGAAAGACTCAAGAAGTTGCTGCAAGAGCATGGCACGGTGGCGGATTTCGAGTTCGAAGTCCGACGTAGGGATGGAGAAGTACGTACGATGATGGAATCGTCGATCGCGGTGCGCGATGCAGCGGGGAATGTGACGGCCATCCAAGGCTTCCTGCTGGACATCACCGATCGGAAGCGGGCCGAGCAGGAAATCCGGCGTCGCAACCGGGAGCTAATGGTGCTGAATTCGATCGCGCAAACGCTAACGGAATCGATGGACTTGGGCGACTCATTGTCGCGAACGTTACGGCAGATCGCGGAATTGTTCAGCCTTGACGCTTCGTCGTTGTATCTATTCGATGAGCGAGCCTTGACGCTGCGAAGAATCGCGGTTTTCGGTTATCGATCCGAATATGCGAGGAAATTTCCGGTGGTAAGCATCCCGCCGGAGCTGGCCCAGCATATTAAGTCGGTGCACGCGACATTTCTGTCAGCACAGAGTCTGCCGCTTCCGACGGTATTCCGCGACGTGCAGCAGAAAGAGGGACTGGTTTCTTCATTTGTAGTAATTCTGTGGTCAAAGGATCGAATTTTGGGCGCCCTTGCGGTGGGGAGCCACGCGCAACGCGAGTTTCCGCCCGCGGACATCAATCTCCTAGTGGCCGTGGGAAGCCAGATCTCAAACGCCATCGAACGAACGTTGCTCTATGAAGAGACTCGGCAGGCCTACGACAATTTGCGAAGGACGCAGGAGCAACTGCTGCACAGTGAAAAGATGGCAGCCGTGGGCCAGCTTATTTCCGGCGTGGCGCACGAGCTGAATAATCCACTGACGGCAATTCTGGGGTACAGTCAACTGCTCACAAGCAGCGGAGAAATCGGAGCGCAAGGACTGGAGTACGCAGACAAGTTATACAAACAGGCGCAGCGTACGCACCGCATCGTGCAGAACTTGCTGAGCTTCTCTCGACAGCACAAACCTGAGCGAGTGGCGGTGCAACTCAATCAGGTCGTAGAGGATACACTGGCGCTGCGCGACTACGATCTTCGCATGAAGAACATACGCGTGCACACGGAGCTGGCGGAGGATTTGCCGGTGACGACCGCCGACCCACATCAGTTGCAGCAGGTCTTCTTAAATATGGTGAACAACGCAGTGGACGCGATTCTGGAAGTGTCCAGCGAAGGCGATCTTTGGGTGCGCACGGGAGTCAGTGGGGATCGTCTGATCGTGGAATTCACAGATAATGGCCCGGGAGTGCGCGAGCCTTCGCGCGTGTTCGACCCTTTCTATACAACGAAGCCCGTCGGGAAGGGGACGGGGCTAGGTTTGAGCATCTGTTATGGAATTATTACGGAGCACGAAGGAACGATCCGAGTGCGAAATTTACAACCGCAAGGGGCAGCGTTCACCATCGAGTTGCCACTCACACCGGTTGAGGGGCGAGACACTACGCACTCAGGAGCGTTAGCGTCGACCGGCGGAGATGTCCAGGCCACCCCCGTCGAGAGATGAACCGAGCCTTCCTGCGAGCACAGCCCGCTCGCCAAGCTCTCTCATCGCGACTTCCATTTGAACCGCCAGCTCGCTGACGAGGTGACTTAGGCCGCCGAGTTGAGGCGGAGCAAGCAGTCCCGCATGCAAGGTGAGCAGAACCATTTGGTAGCGGCAAGAGAACAGGGCCGCCAGGCGAAAGCGTTCCAATTCCTGAGAAGCGCCCACTACCGGCGAAACGACCGCGAGCGCTCGAGCCAAGTGTAGCAGGCTGCGAAAATCGCTGCGCAGGGCGCGAAGATAAACGAGAACGACGCGGCGGCGCTCCTTTTTCACACGGTGCGCTAACTTCGGTGATCCCCGCGACACGAGGAAGTCGGTGTCGGCACGCGATAGAGCCTGCTGCATCGGGGCAAAGTACGTGGCGTGGCGGCGTCCCGATTGCTCGAGAGACGTGAGATCGAATTGGTTGACAGAACGCTTCCGCGGCGTTCGAAGGGCCGATGCGAGCAACACCAGCAATACAGCGACGATGCCAAAAAAGAGGAAGTAGGTCGGGTTCATGAGCGCGGAGCCTCGAGTTTCCAGAATTTACAGAGAACCTCATTCAACGCCCGTAGCCGGAGGTTGATTTCAGGGGATATCCGCGCGTAGGTCGCCGGCAGCACAGCTAGATCGCGAGGCACAGTTAGAGGCTCGCGCAGAGCTACGGTCCAAACAATTTGGACGACCACGAAAACCGCAAGGGCCAAAGAATTCCAAATCGCGGCATAGTGCATGTTGTGACGGGCGCGAAGGATGGGAAGAAGCGTGTCTGCGATAACTATGGAGCACGAAAACAAGCAGAATCCGGTGAGCAGCGCTTTGTACACACGATGGACGGGAATCTCATAAAAACGAATCAGGAGAAGGCACGAGACGGTGGCGATCGTAAAGGTGAGATGAAAGCCGCGGCTGGCGATCATCAGGATCCAGTCCGGATCTTCCTTGGCGCTTGCAGCGACGTACAGGACGACGGCGGAAGAGGTAATCGCGAGCAACCGCCATGCCAGGGCCCAGATGCCTCGATAAGGCCGCAACACGTGATGAAGAATTTCTGTGGCCGCAAAGGCTTGCGCGATAAGCGTGATGGCTTCCGAAAACCAGAACAATACCTGCGCGTCGTGCGAAGCGAAAATGAGGCGCGAATACACAATGATCAGCAGCCCGGCCTGGCAGAGATTCAGGATGATGTAGGTGGTGAATAAGGGAAGCCCGCGGAAATGACCTTTCAGAAGCAGCAGGGTCAAGACCGCAAGCTGAGCGATGATGCTCAAGGCCCAAAGCCCCAGTGCCACAGGAGGTATGTTGGCCATTGGGCGCTATGGTAGCACTTTGTAACGTGCCGGTAAATGGACTATCCAGAGCCTGGTTGCCGGTGCCACAGCTCGCGTATCGCGAAGCGTGGGTCCGCGCCGCAAGCCTAGTTCGCCCAGCAGAGTCCTAAGAAACTTGCATGTTGCGGTTCGGGCCAGCAGCTATTAAGCGCTGCACGTGGTGCTGGACATGGGCGGAGGCCCCGGTGAGCCGCGGCAATCAGAACTGGCTCGTTAGAAATATCAGGCATGGGCGGCGGTCCGGGTGAGCCACTGGCAACCAGAACCGGCTCGTTGACAACGTTGGGCATGGGTGGCGGTCCGGGCGAACCGCTAGCAGCTAGAACTGGCTCGTTAACAACATCGGGCATAGGCGGAGGCCCGGGTGAACCGCTCGCGATAGGACGGTAGTCACTCGATGAGATATTGACCGAGCCTGTAACTGGGAGTAGCATCGCCAGAGTCAAGGCCAGAAGCAGAGCAAGGAACGCGTTTCTTTTCATCAGTAGAACCCTCCTGAGGTGAGGCTAAGAGGGGTCTACGGGAACTGGGATTTACGGTGAAAAACGTTCCGTCCGCGGAACAGAACCGAGACATGGAAACGATCACGCAGTTACAGCAGAACCGGCGGGTCATCCAGGACTTTACGTCAAAGACGCTGGCCGTGATTCCAAGCGCGTTCGCGCGCCTGACGTACCTGGCTTCGTTGCGTGACTTATCGAGCGGGCGGTATGAACATGCAGGACTAACCGCGGTGTATCCGCGGGAGGCGGTACAACAAGCGCTGGAGCAGTGTCACGAGGAGATCTTCGAACGGATTTTGGAGTCTTCTCTGGAACAGCAGGAGCGAGATCTTCGAGCTCACTTGGAAGGAATGCAAGATGGCCTGTGCGTGGCGGTGTCGCATTGGCTGAAACTGGAGGCCTATCGGACGCTCTTGCCGGTCGGCGGGCCGGACTATCTCAAGGAGCTTTTCTGCTCGAATATCCGCGCATTATTGGAGATTCTCGAGGAAGAATGTTCCAAGGCTCATTCAAGCGTGTGACTATGCCGACGACACGGCCCACGACTTCGACTTCATTCGGAAGGCTCCACGATTCAGGCAAGCAGCGCGAAAGCGGATGCGGCTGCATGACCAATTTGTTGCCGTCCTGGTGAAACCAGCCGCAGCGATAACCATCTCGGATTTCAACAAAGTACATGGGGCGATCGTATTCGGTGGTCCAGTCTGTTTCTTCGATGCGACGCGCACAGGTATCGACTAGGACGATGCTCCCGGGTCTTAGCAGCGGCACCATCCGCCTATCGTCCAGACCGATGTACCCATAACGGTATTGGCCATTTCCGCTGGTCAGGACTCCTTCAAACTTTCCCCACTGCGCGACCATGCGAGATAAAAATTCGGTGCGGCGTGGATCGAAGGCAGGATCAAAATGCACGGGAATGCGCAAAGATGCCGGAGGCGACATGAGATGGCTTTCCGGCATATGGAAGGCAGCAGCATCGCCGAAGAATTCGTCGACGGGAACTTCGTACCAGCGCAGAATTTCCAAAGGATTGAGATGGTAGACGACCGCCAACGTATAGGTTTTGTGGACGCTGGGCACCACTCCGCGATTTTCGATGTCGGCCAAGCGGCTGATATGCACGATGAACTCCGGGCGGCCGCGCTGCGCCGCCAGCTCGAAGCTGGAGCGCTCGACATCACGGTAGGTCAATCCAAGTCGTTCGCGGACCTGCCGCAAACGTAAACCGGGAATCATGGCTTCCTCTGGCCTGGTCGGGAAACTGACCACGCAGGGTACAACAGAATTACCATTTTGTTAAGGATTCGGAACACGACACTGTGGAATTCGCTGTGCCGAAGTATTTTGGACATCTGATGCAAAATTCCATGTTCACGGGCGGCGCTACGTATCCCCTTGATCGGCATCGACTTCGTGTGCAAAGGCGCTAACGTGGATGGATCGCGTCCGGCGGGTAGTCCTGGGATCTGTTATTCTGCCAGCATAATGTTCTTTTCGCAAAGACAACCGCGTTCGTGGATTCAGGCATTGCTGCTAGTACTCGTATCCATCGGGAGCGCGGCGTTGGCGATCGCACAGCAGACAACCGCACCAGCGAAGCCGCCTGCTTCCGCTCGGCCCACGGAGGGTGAATTTGCAGCTGCGGCCGACGAAGTTTTGGCGCAAATGAGTCAAATCATTGGACTAAAACTGCGTACCCCACTGAAGAAGAGCCTGCGTTCGCGCGAGGAGATTCACGCTTACGTTATTCGGGAAATGAACGAGGACAAAAATCCGAGCGAGCGGTACGCCGGTCAGAAAAGCGCCGAAGCCTTCGGGCTGCTGCCGAAGGGCTTCGACCTCGATTCGTTTATGGTTGATCTGCTGACCGAGCAGATTGCGGGATTGTACGATCCCAAGGCGCATGAGTTTTATGTCGCAGACTGGATTCCCATCGCTGATCAACGCATGGTGATGGCTCACGAGTTGACCCATGCGTTGCAGGACCAGCACTTTCAAATCGAGGCGTGGGTGAAGGCGGCGCGGCCGAATGATGATGCGGAACTGGCGCGCGAGTCGGTCTTGGAAGGCAGCGCGATGGCGGCGATGGTGGAGTACCTGCTGCAGGGAACGGGGCGCTCTTTGAAAGATCTGCCGGATATCGATCCGTCGATGCTGATTGGTGATTTGGAGAGCACGCCCGAGCTACAGAAGGCGCCGCCTTTTCTTAAGGACGCGCTCCTTTTTCCTTATTTGGATGGATTGAACTTTTCCGCAGCGGTAGTGAAGCCGGCAGGCTGGAGCGCGATATCGGGAGTGTTCGCGAAACCTCCGGTTTCCACGCAACAGATTTTGCATCCGGAACTCTATCGCTCAGGGAAAGCGCCGGCGCCAGTGGCACTGCCTTCCATGGAGGGAACGCTCGGGCCGAATTGGGCGAAGCTGGAAGAAAATGCAATGGGAGAGTTTGGCTGGAAGGAAGTCCTGAAACAGTTTCTGGGTGAAGCGCGGGCTACACCTGTCTCGACCGCCTGGGACGGGGACAGGTATCTTGTCTACGAGCAGAAGAAGACCAAGCGGCTGCTGCTAATCACGCGACTGCGACTGGCCAGCGCGGAGCACGCCGAGCATTTCTTCGAATTGTATTCCGAAGTGCTGGAGAAGAAGCATGGTCAGCGAACGGATAGCTTCCGCAAGGGTAGTTTTTTGTCCTTTGAAACGCCGGATGGCGGCGTTTTTCTGCGATGCGCCGCTCGAGAATGCGTGACCTTGGAAGGCGAAGAGCGCCCCGTGTTCGAGAAGTTGAGCAAAGAAATGAACTGGGAATTGCCTCCGGAGCCCACCAGGCAGGCCGTAAAAAATCGCGGCGAGATCACAGCGGAACTAGCCGCTGTTCTTATGCTGCGCGCCGGATTGCCAGCAGCGTCAAATCGTCGGCCCGCTTCGCTCCGGCCGTAAAGGCTTGCAAATCCGACAGACATTGCTCGATCACTTCGTCAGGCGCGGTCTTCCGGCCAAGAGCCGCCAACTCCGCGACCCGCTTGATGCCGTATTCTTGTCCCGCGGAGTTGCGGGCTTCCGTAAGTCCATCGGTATAAAGCAGCAGTACATCGCCCAATGCTAGCGAGAAGCGATGGACCGGAAAGCGTGCATTGCCAAACATGCCCAGCGGAACGCCCGTAGCGCCTTCGAGCCTGGCTTGCCCGCCGAAAATATGCAGCAGTGGAAGATGGCCAGCGCTGACGAATTCAACGGCTCCATCGCGCGCCGCACGGCCAACGACAAGCGTGGCGAACTGACCGGCTAGCGTGCTCTCCGAGAAAATGCGATTAGCGGCTTCCACTATGCGATCGAGTGGAAGATCGCCGTCGGCCAGGCTGCGGAAAGTAGCGTGCAAGTGGCTCATAAGCATCGAAGCGGCCACGCCTTTGCCGGAGACATCGCCCAACAGGAACACCAGGCCACCGCGGGACTCGAAGAGATCGCAATAATCGCCGCTGACCAGTCCCGCGGGAAGATACTGATAGCGGACCTGCCAGCCCACAGGAGAAAAATCCGGACTCGGAAGCAAGGCTTGTTGAATGCGCGCTGCCAGGGTCAGATCGCTTTCAAGGGCGCGCCTCTCATCGCTGGTGAGATCGTCGAGGCAAAATTGCACCAGAGGATCGGCGAGCAAGCGTTCGCGTTCGATGGGCTCATGGCATGTGTTGCAGAGTCCGTAAGAGCCGTCCTCGATGCGAGCCAGTGCTGCGTCCACTTCAGTGAGCAGTGACGAAAGAGAAGCATCGGCGGAAGGGGACTGCAACGCCGACTCGAGCCGTTCGTGGCGGCGGAGCAATTCGGAACGAAGGTAAGCTTGTTCGGCGGTGGCCATGGGAGCACCTGTTGAAGTTTGCTGTCGTGCTGCTGAGCTTTCCATCCGGTTTCCTCCATTAAAGTGAAAACACGGAAATCCTCAAAGTGCCGGCTTGCCGGCCGTAGCGCTATTCCTGGGTGGCAGACATAGTAGACGAGCCGAAGCAAACGCGCCATTGTGCAGGGTGATTCGATGCTCCAGCCTGGCGATGCGATTCAGGAGTTTCCGTTCGGCACGCGCGCTCTTTGTGTCGCCATAAGCAGCGCGTGCACGGGCTTGCGGGCGCTGGATCCTGGCAAGCGCGAGGCGGGCGAATTCGCTGGCGCGGGCGTAGTCCTTGGCGGGATGCTCGTAGAAGATGGCGAGCTGTTCGCAGGCGTGAATTGCGTCTTCTTCACTGCTTGATGGATTAGCAGCTATCTCTTGCCAGAGCAGCACGGCATTCTCGTAGTCGCCGCGACGCTTTGCAAGCAATGCCAGGCTGCGACGCGCTTTCGATCGAAATTCGGGCGGCAGACCTCGATGGAGCGCTTGCGAACAAGCGACATGCGCACGGTCGGCTTCGCCGCGGCGATGCAGAAATCGGGACAAGCCAAAAAGGTCCAAGCTATCGAAATCGTGTTCAGGCTGGCTGTGCTTCGCAAGGAGCGCATCGATGCGGGCAAGGAGCGCGGCGAGACCCCGCAAGTCCATCTGATTATGGCGGACCACGGCCGCCAGCGGCTCGGCTGGACCTCCGCGAAGAAAGTCGAAATAGTGCTGTGGAATAAGAGCAGTGGCAACGTCGTCTTCACGATGCCAACCTAGTTTTGACGCATCCATGACGTGGCGCTCCAGCTCCGTCAAACGCACGGAGCCAAGGCGAAGTCTCCACAGCGCCCGCGCAGGATGCAGGAGATCCAAATGGGCGGTAAGGCGCGGCCTGGCGATCACGCGGGTCATGGTGAACCGGTTCTCCAGGAGCGGCCAATCGAACGATTTGCCATTGAAGGTGACCAGGACGGGCCGCTCGTGTAAACGCGCCGCCAGCTCGTGAAGAATGGAGTGCTCTTCGGCGAAATCACGCATGAAAAATTGCTCGGTTTGCAATCCGCCGGCGTCCCACCAAGCGACTCCGATCAGGAAAGCATACGTACCCGGGCCTCCAGACAGGCCGGTTGTCTCCGTGTCGAGAAAAAGCCATTTTGAACAATCGGCGAGGGCGGCGCTGGTACGTTTTGACCGAGTGAGATCGCGAGTTCGCGACAGCAATTCCAGAGTTATTTCTGACGGCTCGGCGAATTCCGGTGTCGAAAACCACATGCGCACGGAGGCATGTTCGCCATAACGATTCGTAGCAACAGCCGCGCCGAGCAGCCGCGAGAGATAGTCTTCTTCGTTGGGCGTACGGCGTGTCGCGGAGCGTGTGGATGATCCGCGTGCGGGCTTGAGCGCCGCGACTCGCGAGAATTTGTCACGCATTGCGCCCATTTATGCACACAACCGGTCGAGAATCGCGAGAGCGGCTTGTTTTGCGTGGGGCGCGAGATCGCCCGCCGGACCCACACAGGAAGGACAGCCTTGCTCGCAATTGCAACCGAGGATCAATTCCCGCGTTTTCTGAACAAGCAGCTCATGCGCTCGAAATAGTGGCTCGGAAAAGCCGATGCCGCCGGGATAAGCGTCGAAGAGATAGAGATTCGGCTCGAAGAATTCTTTCGTGCTGAGTGAAAGTGCATCTTCCAGGCGTCCGGATACGAATTCATCCCCATCGCCATCCGGTCGAGGCGGGCGTTCACCGATCGCGGTGCCGAGATCGCGGCGATCGCACATCAGAAGCAGTGTGGCCATGGATTCAAGCGCGTGCAGTAGGCCGAACATGCCGCTCTGGCGCTCGCTGATCGTGAACGGAAGCGATTCCAGCAATGGTCGCTCGAGAGTGATCCAGTATGAAG
>Ga0070698_100002370_pt1 | contig 20791 bp, 13 predicted proteins | sample KBSK1502metaG_FD_65477 | JGI IMG/M metagenome (GOLD analysis project Ga0070698, IMG submission 65477) | Corn, switchgrass and miscanthus rhizosphere microbial communities from Kellogg Biological Station, Michigan, USA - KBS K1-50-2 metaG | ecosystem: Host-associated > Plants > Roots >...
GTATAGTAATCTGTTGTGAAGCCATACTGGATCTCGCCGCGTTGGCCGCGATCCGCCTCAAGTCGGAACAGGGAACGGAATGGGAGTGCTGAAAGAGGCAGGAGGAAGAAAGATGAAAGCAGAAAGATGAATGTAGCGACGAAGATCTTCTCGTGCAAAGTCTTGGGGTTGCGCATGTTGGATTTGGATGAGCGTGGGGCGATCTGTGTCGTGGAATGGGAGGCGAAGCGCGCGTAGAGAATTGAAAATATTAGAGTACAAAAAAGTTGTATGACTGAAAGCAAGGCGGCAAGTGGAAGATCCGGAAGTTTCAATACGCGCACATAGATCTCGACTTCGAGAGTTGAAAACCTGGATTCACCTAATAGAAGGATAACGCCGAAACTTGTGAAATCAAATAGAAAGACGAGCAAGGACGCTGCGAAAATGGAGGGACGAAGAAGTGGCAAGATAATATTCCACCAGAGGCGGAAAGAGTCCGCACCAAGGGAGCGCGCGGCCTGTTCCATCTTTGGGTCGAGGCTGGAAAGGGCACTACCAACGATACGTATGATGATGGTGGTATTGTAGAAAACATGGGCGAGCAGGATAAGGCTGAAAGGTGAGGGATGAAGGATGAATGACTCTTGTAAAAGAGGAAAGAGGAGAGAAAATAAACCGCGTGCGCCAAAAATGGCACTGAAGGAAGATGCGACGACGACTGTGGGAAGCATGAATGGGACAGCGGTCAATGCGCGCAGAAACGATTTGCCGTGAAAATCGTAACGGGAGAAGAGATATGCAGATGGGAGCCCAAGCAGGAGCGTTAGGAGGGTGGAGAGAATGGCCTGGTAAAACGTGAAAAGTAAAACGCGATAGGCAAGTTGGAGATTCTCAGTCGTAAATGTATTGACGTTGAAAGTAAGCGCCAGGATCCTTGAAAGTGGAAAGAAGAAGGCAATGGTGAGGAAGGAAAGAGGCAGAAACCAGAGGAGAATTCTTTTTTGCCACTGAGACAGAGAGAAATCAAAAAATCTCCGTGTCCCAGTGTCTCCGTGGTTGATTGGTTGATTCATGGAATTACTTAAGAACGATATCCGTCCATGTTTGAATCCATTCATCTCGATTCAGGGCGATGAGTTCAGAAGACATCGTAACAGGCAACTCGGCGCTTTGTGCATATTTGACAAACGCCTCAGGCAATGCAGCATTCGGATTCACCGGATAGACAAACATTTGCAAAGGCATATCCTCCTGGAATTGTTTGCCAAGCATAAAATCTACAAATTTTTCAGCGAGGGCGCGCTGCTCGGTCCCTTTGAGAATGCCAACAAATTCAATTTGACGGAAACAGGTATCGGGTCCGATGATGGACGCGGTGGGAGCGTCATCCAGTGGAGTCTCTGCGAAGACCACTTCCGCGGCAGGAGAACTCGCATAGGAGACAACCATTGGCTGAGGTCCATGCCCGGATGAGCCACTGAAATTGGTATAGTAAGCCGTCTCCCATCCATCCACGACCACAACGTCATTTTCTTTGAGGGCGCGCCAGTAATCAGGGAAAGCTTCACCATAATGCGTGATGGTCGCGACGAGAAATGCGAGCCCCGTGGATGAAGTAGCGGGATTTTCCACGACCAGCAGACCTTTATATTCAGGTTTTGTGAGTTCTTCAAGCGATTGAGGGACAGGCAGATCATTTTCGGCAAAATAAGATTTGTCGTAGTTGATACACACATCGCCGTAATCAACAGGCAGGGCGCGATTCGAAGAGTCAAATTTAAATTCGTCAGGGATCTCCTGCAACATGGGCGAATCATACGCCTCAAAAATATCTGCTTCGAGCGCGCGTGAAAGGAATGTATTGTCCACTCCGAAAAGCACATCTGCCAACGGAGCATCCTTTGTGAGTATGGCTTTGTTCAACATGGCTCCTGCATCGCCGCTTTGCAAAAAAACAATTTCCGCATGATTGGCATCTTCAAATGCCTTCACCACGCCCTTACTGATCGCAAATGAATCGTGAGCCATGATAACGAGCCTTTGAGTGTCCGCGGACTGAGTCGAGGCTGGTTGAGATGAACAAGCCGAGAGCAGAAGGATGAAAGACACTAGCACAGCACATGATTTGCTAGGCAAATCATGCAGGTGAGAAAGAAGAAGGATATGTTTCATGGAAGACCTTTCAATTTAAGATTTTTGCTTTACGATTCGCGGCGATGGATGACAAGCAATAAACCTGATGCGATCTTTATGGATACAACTTCACCAGTCATCTCGTTGCTTATGCCACGCGTTTTTTCGGGGAACAATGTTTCGCGCTGGAGTGGCCATTTGAGACCTTGTGTCTGGACACCCTGAACTGGATTGCCCCATGGGATGAGCGAGACGATATCGCCGCTTCTTCCCCGGACTTCCTCCTGATCCCGACAAAAGAAAATTTCCTCCACTCCATCATCCAGGCGGACGTCAACAGCGGAGAGGCGAGCATCGCTCAGTAAAGCAGTGTTGCCAAACGTTTGGTCGAGTCGTCCGCCGAGCGCGCCTATGATGAGGAGTACTTTTGGTTCCAGTTCAATGGCGCGATCGAGGGCAAGTTCAAGGTCCGTTTCATTTTTGTCGCGTGGAAATAGTTCGATGGGCACTCCGGCATTTTTAAGTTTTTGCCATTGCTGTTTATCAATGGAATCCATATCGCCAATAACAAGATTGGGTGTAAGACCTAATGCAAGCGCGTGGCGAGCGCCTCCATCTGCGCAGATGATGTAGTCATCAGCTTGCAAAAGGAAGCGCGCATTTTCAAGCCGGGGTATTTCGCCATTGGCGAAGATAATGATGCGTTGCATGAGCGTTCACCCTGCCCTCTCCCTTTAGGAGAGGGTTTAAAGGAAAACCATCCTCGCGGCGGAGGATGGTTAATAAAGCAAAGTTCCCTCCGCCAGTATGATCTGGATCAGGTAATGCGGGTTGAGCGCGGCTCGCTCCTCTCAGTCCCGCATCGCGGGACACCCCGTTCAATTGTGCAGCTATCGTAATACTATTGATTGTGAATGTCAACCTGGGGGCAAGGCATTGATTTATAACAAATGCTCATTCAATCATATGTTAAGAATCGCTGTTATAGGGACAATAAAAATGCCGCCGAGGACGGCGGCTAATGCGAAGCGCGAAGTTCATAAATGTATGAGATGCTATCTCACGCGGCGTCTCCATTCGTCCTTCATCTGCAATTCACTAGGGTTGACGCCCGGTTCAAGTGCCAGGAAATCTGTTAATAAGCGATTGAATTTAACCGTTTCGTCGATCATTGGGAAGTGACCTGAACCTTCAAGCAGGATCTGGTGCGTCATGGAGGAAAGAGGAAAACTTTCGTCTGGAGCAAAGATCGCCGGGTCTTTTTCTCCGTAAACGAGCAGGCAGGGAATCGTGGAAGGATCAGGATTGGAATTGAGCTCACGCTTCTGGATGTTGCGAAACTGGTTATAGGGATGATTTGTCTGCAATCCAGCCAGGGAATCCGCAATGGCTTTGCCATCAACTTTGCTGGAATCTGCCAGGGCGGTAGTAGCTTCAGGGGTACGAGTCGACAGCCAATCGGTCAGTTCAACCGGCGACGGTGTCGGGGTCCGCATGCGAGTGCTGATGGCGTCAATATGCAAAGGACAGTTGACGGCCATCATCCGGTCCACATTTTGGGGAAAGCGATTGGCAAATGTCATCCCCACCAACGCACCCAATCCATGACCAACGAGGGCGATTTTACCGATACCCATTTCTATGAGAAAACGATCAAGCAGGGAGGCCTGGTCATCAAGAGAATATTTCAGAACATTGTGAGCACTATCTCCGAAGCCCCACAGATCCAAGGCGTAGGCGCGATAGGATGTGGAGGCAACCTGCATGGAGGCAATCCAATACCGCCATGAGCCGACCCAACCGTGCAGAAAGATGACGGGACGACCACGTCCCAACACCTCGTAATGCACAATGGAACTTTCGAGAAGAATTGCGCTCAAAGATTATTTTCCGAATTTTGCCAGTATGGCTTTCACGCGGGTCGTCAATTGATCGGGAGCAAAAGGTTTGAGGAGATACTCCTCGGCACCCGCCTCCAGTCCCTGTTGAATTTCGGTTTCCTGACCGCGCGCGGTCAGGAATACGACGGGTATATCCTTTAGATCAGGGTTAGCCTTCATTACCTTGCAGGCTTCATATCCGGTCATGCGCGGCATACGAACATCCATGAGAATCAGATCGGGGTTGACTTTGGCTGCCAATTCAACCGCTTCCTCCCCATTGGGAGCAGCAAATACTTCGTGTCCCGCAAAGCGCAGCGTAAAGGCTACCAGGTCGCGTATATCTCGTTCATCTTCTGCAATTAATATCTTCGCCATTAATTCCTCATTATTTTTCGTATACAGGCAGCGTGAAGGAGAAGGTGCTTCCATTACCTGGGACGCCACTACTCTCCATCCAGATGCGACCTTGATGCATTTCCACAATTTGTTTAACGATGGAAAGTCCCAATCCAGTTCCCGGCGTTGCCAGCACCAGTGGGTGTTCGCCGCGATAAAAGCGCTCGAAAACACGACTCTGATCCTCTAAAGAGATGCCCACGCCATTGTCCCTCACATCCACCTGGATCTGGTTGCCACCGTTCCGTGGATGAATCTGGACAGTGATAGTCCCATTTTCGGGTGTATAGTGATAAGCGTTATCCACCAAATTGCCCATGATCTGACGGACGCGTTCCACATCTCCATAGACGGGCGGCAGTTTTTTCGGCGCATCCAGTGAAAGCGCCATGGGTTTATTCTCTTCCTGCGAACGCCGCAGCACATCTTCGATCACATCTTCGGCCACTTCGCGCAGATCGAGTGCCTGTGGTGAAAGTGTGACACGTCCAGATTCGATGCGGGAAATATCCAGTAAATCATTCACAAGGATATTGAGCCTTTCCGTATTGTTTTTAACAATATTCAGGAAGTGAGCCTGATTCTCGTTCAGCGCGCCAGCCGCACCCATGAGTAGAACATCCACGTAGCCACGGATGGATGTCATGGGCGTACGAAGCTCATGGCTGACTGTTGCCACAAATTCAGACTTGAGCCGATCCACCTCCACCTCATGCGTGATATCGCGGAAGATGGAGACCGTGCCCAGGAAGTCATTCTGCAAAATAACTGGCGCAAGATGCACGAGAATAATTTGACCATTCTCCAGGTCTATTTGTTCCGCAAAAGTGTCACCTTGCTGATAGGCTGCAGGCGCCTCAGACCAGTCATGAATGGTCTGCATCCATGGGCCTGCTGATTTGCCAAACAGACCGCCGAACACATCCAGCGATTGGCCAATGACGCGTCTTGATTCAAGACTGAGTATCTTCTCTGCCGAGCTGTTGAGGAAGGAGATGCGACTATTGGCACCGGTAACAAGCACACCATCTGCAACGGCTTCAAGAATAGCCTGCGAACGGCTGGCATCCTCCTGCTCACGGCGCAACATACTACCCAACCGTTCAGCTTGATCACGGATGAGTTCATACAAGTGTGCATTGTTGATGGCGACGGCCACCTGCCCGGCAATGGCTTTGACCATGTTCAACAACTCGGGGCTAAAATAATTTGCATTGCGATGGAAGACCAGCAACGCGCCAATCACGTCCTCGGCAACCAGTAAAGGCACAGCGATGGCACTGCGATGCTCATGGGAGGATGCAGATGCTCTAACCCAGCGGTAATCGTTGAAAAGGTCGGTAATGAGAGCTGGTTCGCGATGTTCAACCACCCAGCCTGCCAGTCCTTCACCGATCTTGAGCTTGAAGCCTCGTCCTTCTTGCGAGGCTTTATCGGTAAGGTAGCCATAGCCTGCGCGGAAATGCAGAAGGTTGTCTTCAGTATTGAGCAACATGATCGTGCCCTGCTCTGCGCCGATCGCATCATTAAGTAAAGCGAGGGTACGATTCAGGGCGCGATCAAGATCCAGACTGGACGATACTTCTGTGAGGATCCGCAAAAGCGTTTCAGTATTCTGTTGTTCGCGCTGTAATTGCGTGGTACGCTCAATGACACGCACTTCAAATTCGCGCGCAAGTCGCTGCGTTTCATTGAACAAACGTCCATTTTGAATGGCAACAGCTGCCTGGTTTGCAAGCGTACTAAGGATTTGCAAATCTTCCTCAGAATATACATTTGGCTGATAGGTTTGTGCTGAAAGCATACCAACGGTTTTACCACTGATCGTCATCGGGACAGCCAGAATGGACAGTGGCGTACCAGGCTTTCCGTAACTCACTCCACCCATCTCTTCAACAGTATCTGTTCCGTGCAGGAACAAAGGCTCCCCAGTTGCGATCACATGGCCGCTGAGACCCTGGTCACGCGGGATGCGAGTGATTGGTGCACGCTTATCATCGTCGATGAGATACACACCTTCGATCTCGTTTGTCTCTTCATCTAAAAGGCTGATCACAAAAGATTCCACGGGCATCAAACGTTGCGCGGATTTATGGACTGCAACATAGATTTTTTCAGGGTCCAGATTGGCGCCAACTTCATAACTTGCCTGGTTAAGAATGGAGAATCGTTCTGCAGTGAAAAGCGTGGATTGAAATAAGCGCGCGTTCTCCAAAGCAATAGAAGCTTGATTGGTAAGTGTACGTGCCAGCTCGATCTCGGTGAGACGAAAACGCGAGGATTCCTTTTGGTGGATAAAGATCAAAGCGCGCAGGTTGGCTCCACTGACCAGTGGCAATGCCAGCAGCGACCTGGTGCCTTCTCCCAGGAAACTTTCCAAAGAGACCAGATCAGCTTCCGTGCCAACAGAGTCAGTGACGAAGACGCCCAGCGACTCCTCCAGGCGACGAAAGATCGGTGCATTCGGCAAAACCTGCGGAAGTCTAGCTTTTGTATACGGCAGGGCATATCTCCAAATGGGATTTCCGCGCTCAAACACCACAACTGAAACGAGTGGAGCATTCAGCGCATCCATTAATTCCTGTGCAGTCAATTGCAGGATCTTGCCCTCTTCAAGCAAGCCACTCAATGCGGAGGAGAATCGATTGAGAAGCGCAAGGCGTTGTGAACGTTGATCCAATTCAGTGGCGCGGCTCATGCTGTCTTCAAACAATCTTGCATTTTCCAATGCGATCGCCGCCTGGCTTGCAAAAGTTGTTCCAACCTGCAAATTTTCACGGTTGTAGAAATAAGCCTGCCATTTCTCAAGTGCCAAAACGCCGATGACTTCGTTCTTGGAAATGAGTGGCATGCCAAGCCATGAGAGACGTGGAGCTTCCAATTGTGGAAAGCGCGGGTCCTGCCGCACATCACCAACCAGAATGGCCTGACCGGTACGGATCATTTCCTTGAACAAGGCACTATCTTCCATGGCGATCGTCAGCCCCAGACGGCGTTCAGTATCCGGGAAACCGCGCGCTGCGGCGACGTTGAGTCGATTCTTTTCACGCAGCCACAAGGTAGCTGTGTCATAAGGGATCACAGGCGCCAGTTGGTCGAGTAGTGAGGGGACAAGTTCCTCGCTTTCCAGACTTGAAGTGAGATTAGTGGCAGCATCAGTCAGCGCTTCCAATTGTGTGGCACGTTCCTGGATTGTTTGAACCAGACGAACATTCTGCAGGGAGAGACCAACTTGTTGAGACAGCGAAAGAAGCAGAGTTTCATCCTCTGCAGTAAATGCTGCGGTGGTGTTGAAATTATCCAACACGAGTACGCCCACAGATTGCTCTCCCGATTGGATCGGGATCAGCAAACTGGAAACAGGTAAACGTCCGCCTGTGGCTTGACGATAGAGCAATAATGACTCTGTGGATAAGACATAGTCGCGTGTGAATTGGACCTCATCCACACGCATGGGACGTTTCGTCTCAAATACCTGGCTGGGTAGAGACTCGCCTGGATGATATACGATACGCTTCATGGTCTCATTATCCGCATAACCAGAAACAGCATGGGGGGTCAACTGATTTGCATGCTCGTCCCAAATGAAGACGACGCCTGCGTGGGCGGAGTTCAAGGCTCGCCGCGCGCTTTCAAGCAAAGCTTTGACAATTTGGTCCGCGTCCAAGCCGCGCAACTGACGACTGAAATCGAGTAGAAGGTTCACTTCCTGAAGGCGACGACGTGTCTCATTCAACAGCGATATATTTTGCAGGATCACAGAGGTCTGCCGCCCAATCTGGTGATACACCTGCAGATCTTCATCCGTAAATGTGGGCATGGGCTCGGGGCTGACAGCCAACATGGCGGCAACAGTGCGCTTGTCAATTCTGATCGGCAGGCAGATAAGCGACTTGGCGTTTAAAGCACTAAGCAATGGAGTCTCGCGCCATTCCAAATTTTCATCCAGATTTGAGATCAGGATGGCTTCGCCGCTCTGCAAGCAAGCTCGAAGTGGATTCCGTTGCCCAAATAAAGCATCCGGGCTGGTAGCTCGTGGCACGCTTCCTAAAACATGCAACAGTCGTGGGCCCTCGCCGGTTGTCTCAGCCACCATGGCCACGGACATACCTAGTTGGGTCAAAGTCTCGCGCCCAAGTGCTTGCAGTGCCGAAGAGGCATCCAATTGGCGGCTTACAGATTCTGTAATTGCCAGGCCGGCGCGGACGCGCTGTCCTCTTTGATCAAGATTTAAGATGGCAATGGTCTGATCGAGATCCTTGCGCAGTAGAATCGGCAGGTCATTCTGAGTAAGGCTGATGAGCCGTTGTTGACGTTCCATGCCCGATGAGAGTGAATCTGCTTTTGTTCGCAATTGCAGGAAACGGGAATGGTTTGCTATAGCAAGTGATGCCTGAGCCGCAAATATCTCCAGCGCCTCGATTGTCGAACGGTCTGGGCGCAGACCGTCGCGCGGTGTGTCAAAACTCATTAACCCCAGCGTGGTTCCTTCATTATCCGTCAGCGGCACAATGAGGATATCATCAGGATCCCACCTGTTTGGTGATTTAGTGGCTTTACCCTCCTGTTCCAATGTGATCATGTGCACATCGGCAGGGATGATGGGCGCCTCGTCCACGGGGATGAAATAGGAACGACTAATGCGGAATTGCGGCTTGAACATTTGTTGAATACTCGAAAGCGGCTGTTTGCGAGACATTAGTTCAGCCATGGTTTCGGGCGTAAAACCCACCCCACTCACACGGCGCAACAAACCCGTGTCCGATTCATAAACACTGATCAGAACTGCCTGAAATGGGGTCACTTCGCGAATACTATTTGCGATTGCACGCAATAACTGGTCAAGAGGCTGCTCAAAATTTAATAAGTAGCTGACTTCAGTAAGCTTCGTGATCATATCTGCGCGGCGACGAAGGAGTTCGGTGCGCTGGCGTTGTTCCTGAAAACGCTGGACGTTTCCGAGCGCGACCGCCGCGTGTGAAGCCAAAGTCTCGGCGATATCAAGAGAAGTTTGATCGAAGAATGCGGCTTGATTAGAATGAAGATGGATCAGGCCAACGGTCTTACCCTGACTAATAATGGGCGCTACCAAAGCAGAGCGCACCCCAGCATGAACGGGAGTTTCAGCACCATCGGCATAATCATTCACTAATCGTGAAATACCACTCTCCATCACTTTTCGATCCAACATCGGGAGTGCTTCAGGCAGGGAACAGCCCAACGAAACGGTAACAAGTGGCGGGTCTGTTGAAGCGTTCGTGTTAAATAGGAGGATGGCGCCACAGTCTGCGCTTGTCGCCCGCAGGCTTTCATCGCGTACCACTTCCAACAGTGAGTTCAGGTCAGTCATTGAATTCAGTTCACGGCTGACACGCGCAAGGGAAGTCAATTGTTCGACATGGTGTCGCAAGCTTTCATCCGTTTGCGTGGCACGCGTGGCATCTTCGATCGCTGACGCCAACTGACCTGCCGCAGTGGATATCACCTGCAGATCGTAATTGTTGAAGAATTCGGTCTTGCGGCTGCCCAACATTAATTCACCAAGGCTGCGGTCGCGCACCAAAAGTGGGACAACGATGGCAGATTCAACTTGCAGCGCGGTCACCAATGGGCGATAGACCGGCAGAATACGGCGATCAGAACTCAAGCGTCCAGAAAGATATGGCTTGCGGCTTCCAGAAACGGTATAGCGATACTGAGGTTCATCCACATGCAGGCGTGCGAGTGCGCCAGCAGAATCAGCCGCGGCACCTACCACAGATTCGCGGTGCAAGCGTAGTTCCCCCACTTGTTCATCAAGGAGGAAGATGGCGCCCAGGTCACTTTGAAACAGCTTTGCCAGTTCCTTAACGGAGAAATGCAGAATCTCATCCAGCGTGGCAGGCGAGGAGGCAAAGCTGGCGAGACGGTGCAATGCATCAGAACGCAATGCACGTTGATTGGTTTTCTCAACGATGAAGGAATTTTCGATGATACCAGCGGCCCGATCGGCAACTGTTTTGGCAAGGCGCAGTTCAGCCTCGGAAAATTCGACTCCTACCTGCGAATGGTTTGAGAATTGTAGAAAGCCTACAAATCGCTCGCTTGAAACAAGCGGCACAAGAATCGACTCACGCAGGCTGGCGGCTTGAGCGAGGTCCTGTAAACCAAGTTGACGCCAGTTTGGATCTGTGGCCGCGTCGCGAGTCACCAATAATTTTCGATCCATTAACAATTTTTCAGCCGGGCTTTCGGGCTGAATAGTTGTTCGATAAATTTCAACAATATGTTTCGGCAGTCCCTGGAACGGGATCTGTCCTTCCAGTGTGCGTTTGCCTTCATCGTACAGTAGGAACCCGAGAATTTCCACCGAAAATAATGGCGTGATCGTTTTGATGAGACGGCTGATCAGGTTTGTATAATCCTGGGCAACGCTGAAAGCCTGTGCGAGATTTGCAAGCCCACTTAATTCTGCAGAGCGGCTTTTTTCACTGGCATATAAGATCGAGTTACGCACTCCATAAGCCGCTTGAGTGGAAATGAGCTGGATCAGATCCTGGTCATGTTGACCAAGGACGCCGGGAGAAAGATGGCCTATTTCCAGGGTGCCAACCAGTTTATTGTCGGCCAAAAGTGGCAGGCCCAGATAGGATTTAACAGGTGAACTACCATTCCACTCGGGTAGGGAAGTGTCCGGAACACGCGTGTCTGGAATGAGCAATGATTTCTGGCGGAAACTCAAGGCGTTCGTCAGCCCGCCAAATTGCGAATGCCCTGCCTGAACCGCGTGAGACGTGCCGGAAGCATCCAACACATACGGAATGAGGGCTTGCTGTGATTCATCCCAAACTTTTACTTCCATTAGATCAGCGGGCACAAGGTGCGAAACATTCAATAAGATCGCGTATAAAGTATCTTCCAGGTTAAGGCTCGCTGAAATATTTTTACCAAAGTCAGAAACTATTTTTAGAATGGATGAATCTATGCCGACCTCACTCAGGTCCGCGGAAAGTTCCACTGGGCGCATTGTGATTAGCATCAACGGATACGGCCCCGGCACTTGATACGAAGAGGCTTCCACCAGGTGACCTCCAATGGAGAGTCTTTTTTGCCCCGGGTGCACACAAAGATTCAACAGATCTTCCGCGGGCCGGGCGCGACGGATCAAACGCTCCAGATCTGAGGGTTCATCCGGGCGCAGGCCAAACCATTCGCGGCCCAGATCATTAATATATTCGATACGCCCACCCGGCTGGACGATCAATACAGACTCATTTGAATTTGTAGCTTGAGGGAAAATTAAAGTTGAAGAAGAATTCTGTGCCACCAGAGTATTACGCGGCAGGCGTCTTAATAGGATCATCACCAGTACTGAGACAAACAGTACCACTGCCAAGACGACCAACCCAAGGCCCACTTCCTGCCCAACAAACATGATCAGATATCACCTTACCCGCCAGCCGCAACATCCTGGCGGCGCGCTTCGGCAGATAACTCGGTAATTTCGCGTATATCTGCAAAAGAATGTTGGCTGGGCGAAACGACGCCGATCAGCATACTCATGAATGGCACTTTCACTGTCGTACCGTTGGCCGCGGGAGATTGGATGAATCCCTGCTGGCGATCCATGAAGTTGTAGTGTGTTTGAACTTCCTTATCGAATCTTTCTTTGAGGCGCGTCTTGATCGTTTCCGCTTTTTCCTCGGTCGTGATAATAATGAAATTGTCGCCGCCCGCGTGACCGATAAAATCAGAGAGATTGCCAACTTCGTCCACCACTTCACCGATCATCAGTGAGGTGAAGCGAAGGACATCGTCCGCCGCCACAAAGCCATAGACATCCTTGAATGAGTCAAAGTTGTAAATCCCTGCATCGAGCAGTGCCCAACCTTTTTCACGAATGATGCGACGCAATTGGTCCTCGATCAGGCGTCCAGCCGGGCGTCCGGAGCGGGGATCAGTCAGACTCTCCCGCTCAGAACGCTTGATGGCGCCTTGCACGCGTAGTTTGAGTTCCTCAATATCGAACGGCTTGGTGATGTAATCATCCGCGCCCAGCTCAAGACCCTGCAATTTGTCGCTACGCTCATCTTTTTGCGTAAGAAAAATAACAGGAATATGACTCGTGCGCATATTGGTGCGTAAATTACGACACACCTCATAGCCATCAATATCCGGCAACATAATGTCGAGCACGATCAGATGAGGCAGGACTTGTTTTGTTTTCTCCAACGCATCTGAACCGCGCACCGCGACATCCACATCGAAATCCATTCCGCTGAAATAAATCTTCAGCATATTTCCGATGTCGATATCGTCTTCTACAACCAACAGGCGTGCTTTTCCCATAAGCGGCCTCCAAAGTTACCTGTGCAGCGCATGCGATTTTCGGGCCTTCTTCGCATTGCGGCGCACTGTTTCAATTTGTTGTTCTGTCACTTCACGCTCGAACGAACGAAAACCGCTCAAGTGAAAGCCGTGTTTCTTTGCCATTGCATCGATCTCTTCCACGCGTTCTCTTGTCAGATGTTTGCCCAATGTATAATCCTCAAACCTGCCTTCCAATGCCAGAGCAATCGTCTCAGCCATACAGGCATAGGCTTTTCCCGGTGGTAAACCAAAATCAAAGTGGAAATCGACGAGTCCCGGAACATCCACCATTCCACCGTCAATCACTAATATATCATCTCTTGCCGCTGCCACCATTGCAGAAACATCACGAGGACGGGCCACATCGCACACTACACTTCCAGGCTGCAAGTGCTCAGGACGGATAATATCGTCAATGGAACTCGTTACGGTCAGGATCAATTGCGCGTCCGCCAAAACATCCATGGTTGTACTGATCACCAACTCGGCTTGTGCCCGACCTGGTCGCGGCGTTCTCGCCTGGACCTGAAGCCGGTTGCGCAATTCTTCAAGTGCGTCATGTCTTCGGCCGATCAAATACAGGCGTTCCACATCCTCAGCCAGCAGCTCGGCACAAATCTGCCCGATCGCGCCCGTCGCACCCACTACTGCGGCCGTGGTACCCCTGAACGGGATATCCATTACTGTGGCGGCCTCACGCAGAGCATCCACAGCAACGGTCACCGTATACGAATCCCCAGTCGTGACAGGCACATCAAGCGCATTCGCAATTGTAATCCCTGCATCGCCAATCACAGAAGTGAATGCGCCCAATCCCAGCATTTGTGCACCCAATTTTTCGGCTAGGCGTCCCGTTTGAATGATCTTACGATAAACCGTCTGCTCAGACAATTCCAGCATGCGCCGTGGTGTGTAAGGACAGGCAATGAACCAGCCTTTTATTTCCTTACCCGTCGCTTCAGATTTGATACCTTCTATCTCCGAGATATAAACCGGCGGGAAGAACGTGGAAAAGAAATCTATCTGTCTCTCACTAAGCACACGCCCAAGGAATGGAAACTTGCGGCTGACATCCCGTTTCGGGTCGATGGGATGAATGATGAACGCAAAAGTATCCACTTGCTACCATGATTCCAATTCGCGCTCACCCGGACGAGGATATAACCGTCGATGCAGACTGGCAGATTTGAGTTTGTGATGATCGCTATCTTCGTAGCGAATATCCCTGTCAATTACGCGGCGGTCCTTTGAGGCGGCCAGCACCACATCCGACTCGATCGTGCGCGCCGGATATACGATCAGCCCGGAACCCAAACGACAATTGTGTCCCACTGCGCTCCCAATCACAGGACGGTTTGAGATATTCAGCTTGCCATTCCCATCCAATGCACGGATCGGCGCGGGAATCAGGTTGTAATCTGTAAATGTGGAACCTGCCCCAATAAATGTATTACGGCCCACCACGCACATTTGCAGGCAGGTGTTTTGTGCGATCATGCTGTTTTCCATCACGGTGGTCATAAACAGGGCTGCCTTGAAGGGAAGAAAGGCACCATCCCCAACCACGCACAGCATCAACTGCACATCCTGTGAAACGTTGACGTTATTCCCAATAATACAATTTTCGATGACCGCGCCGGCATTGATCGTAACATTGTCCCCGATCGTCGTCGGCCCGTGAATAATGGCATGCGGATCGATGACACAATTTTTGCCGACCTTGACCAATTCTGAGCACTCAAGAATTTGGCGCCCCTCATAGATCGCTTTGCCCAATATCTTTAGCTTAAATGCCAGGTCCTCATTAAGGCGCTTTTCAAAACGAGCGCCGCGGGAAAACAATCCAAATACTACATCCACCATGAAAATATGGATCCATGAGTCAATGGCGATCAAAGCGCGCAAGGGAACCTGAAAGACCAGGTCACCGCTTTGGTCAGCCATGTAAGTGGGTACATGATAGTAGCCAATCTCACGCGCTTCCAGATCAATAACCAGAGGTTCCACGTCTGCCACAGGTCCACGCGGGTAATACCACAAGTCTGCCAGATAAAGCTGGCCGGCGGGTGTGTACGAGGTGGAAAGCGGAAGCGCATGTTCTCGAAAAGCAGGGTCTTCTGTGGAAAACGCGGCCCGACAGGCACGCCCTCTTTCACGAGCCATGGTAATGAAGGTGCGCATGTATTCTTCGTCAAAAAACAAATTGTCGCGGTAGACAATTGTTTCTTCTCGATTCGGAGGTAGACGCTGGCCTTGCTTTAATTCCAGTTCACGCGTGGTGTAAGGCGCCAGCACATTTCGCTGGGTCAACCAGAGGGGGTGGTTTTGTATGCGCAGATCTCGTGCGGGTTCATTAAATGGCGATATTGGATGGGGGGCGTTAAGGATTACCTTGAGCATGTCAATGAGCAATTATTCCACAAAATCGAAAAAACAGGGGCTTGAAGTTCACACCTGTATCAACTACAAATTTGTTTGGATAATAAAACTGGTCAGGAAAGAGGAGATTGGTCGATCACAATAGTGCAGGTCGGATCTCCAGCAGCAATGCAGGTCTTCTCCTCCACGTTGAAGACCTTTCCCCCACTCAGCCAATATAAAGCTTCCTGCAACAAGCCAACTGCCAGGTGACAGACTGGGTCCTGCGCCTTACGCTCCCAGCAAAGAGGACAACGTTCAATGTGCCACAGGATAGTTCCGCCTTCTTCTTCTACGCGCACCCGCTGATCTGTGAAATTGTTGAATAACTCGGCAAAAGCACTGGCCCCAGCGTGCAACTTTGAAGGCAGGGGCAGCAATCGAAAAGCCATCTGTGTTAAGCCTAACTGTGTACTATATTGACGCACGCCATAATTGAAGCAGGCACGCCCAATGCGCAGAGCAAGGCCGCGTCCACCATGTGGACCGTAAGCCTGCTCCAGCATTTCTGTGAGATTACTGACCGTTGAAAAGGCAAAGGCTGGTTCGGCAGTATCGGATGGATAATTTTCGATCAGAGAGGGAAGCGAAGCGAGTTTTAAAAGCGCATTGACTCCATTCCTGCCCATTACTTCTTCCATCGATAAAAGTATGATGCGCCCCATCCGATTTGGATAGTGATAGGTTGTAATGGCGTTCATGGGGCAAGAGTCACAGACGGTAATGGGGATAGAGACGCGGATGCTTGTGGGGCCTGCATACCGTCATCCTGGTCTAGGAAGGCTTTGAGCCCTTCAGCGAACCGTTGGGGCTCCTCCAGCATTGGAAAATGCCCCGCTAACGGAAACCGCTCGATCTGCGCGTGACCGATTCCCTTTTGCATTGGTTGCCACTGTTTCGGGTGGACAATGATGTCGCGGTCACCGTAGATGCCCATCGCAGGGACTTTGATCTGATCCAGCATCGGGCGCAGGTCTGTGCGGCGCAGGGAGCCGATGGAACGCAGAAAAGATTCGAGCGTTGTGCGCGTAAGGTCACGGTCCATCATATCCGGGAAGCGCGGGTCTCTGCAGATAAAAGGAGAATACACCCGCATGCCCGCCCGGAATAAGCCCATCATGTTGAAAAGCATGAAGCCAACCGGGCGCAGACCCAAAAGTTTTAACAATGGCGAAAGCGACGAACCCACCATTGGCGAACCCACTACGACTACTTTGCTGACACGTTCGGGATAGCGGATCGCGACCGAAAGACTGACAGTGCCGCCCATGCTATGACCCACCAAAGGCGCGTTGACAATGCCCAATTGATCCATGAATTGGTTTACAAGGCTGACAAAATCCTGAACAGCGTAGGTTTCACGTTTCCTGCCTGATTCACCAAACCCCCAAAAATCCAGTGCGTAGGTGCGGTAGTAGCGGCCTAGAAAACCCATTGTCTCCTGCCATAAGCCCCACGAGCCCAGCCAACCATGCAGAAGAATCACGGGCCTGCCGCGCCCGTATACTTCGTAATGTACTATCCCTTGATCAGTAGTTATTGATGACACGACGTTCCAACGGTCGGGTTCCCCTTAGCCTCCCGACTCCATTTCAGCGAGGATGCTATAGAGTAATTCAAGAAGCACAGATTTTACAGTGTCCTTATCAGTAGCGACACAGGGAAGGAATCTCACTTTGCTTTCAAGGCGTAAGGCATGACGCATATCTTCCATGTCCCAGGCATCTTCGCGGTCCTGTTTATTTGCCGCGACAACATAGGGCGTGGGCGCGTAGGCGCGAAAGGTCTCGAGGATGGAGCGCGCTTCACGGAAGGTCTCGGGCCGGGTGCTATCCACCATGACGATAAATCCCAGCATGCCTTCTGAAAGGATCTCCCACATGAAATCAAAACGTTTCTGCCCGGGTGTTCCAAATAGATAAAGAACAAGATCTTCATCCACAGTAATGCGTCCGAAGTCCATCGCAACTGTTGTGGATTCTTTAACAGAACGCTCTGCTGAGCTTGAAATTTTTCGCTCCGTGGAGACAACATCAATTTCGCTGACAGACTGAATGAACTCAGTCTTGCCGGCGCTGAATGGGCCTGTAACCACCATTTTTACTGTTTGCATAATATCTGTCCTTCCACCTTAACAATTAAAGTGTACGAATACGCCCAATCAATTTATTGACCAACGATTTCTGTTCTTCCTTGTTTTGCGTGGGGAACGTGCTCGGATGTTGCTGAACGACCATGCCCTCCGGACGGATGATCTCCACAAGACCGGCTTGTAATAATCCATACACAATCCGGCGGACTTCATGATCGTTCATCTTGTTCGTTTGCGCGATCTGTTTCATCGTATTCTTTGGGTTGATAAATGAAACCACGCGCCACTCTTCAACACTCAAATTCACATTCTTCAAAGGGCGATCGGTAAATTTGAGCGCCATCTCAAGACTGGGAATTTCATCCTGCAATTGTTCCCATTCACGCAATTGACGTGAGCCTTCAATAATTATATTTTCCAGGTCCAGCCGCACATTGATACGGTCATCGGGCGCCAGCATTTCTCCTTCGAAACGGAAGAAACCTTCCACCCAGGTAAAGAGCCGCCGGATGGCCTCCGTAAAATAGCCCTGCAGGTTGGCAAGAATTTCCTCCTGAGACAAATAACCCGCATTGATCAGCAGCAATCCCAACTCCTTGTCTGTGATCTTTCCCGCGCGCTCAACAATGGCGCGATATTGGTTTACTGTCAGTTTGTTGGCTTTATGTAGAACTGCGGCCAGGCTTCCATCATCCTGCCCTACACGAGCATAAGCTAGTTTTCCTTCACGGAAGGAAACATAAGCCTGTTCACTGGGACCATCCACAACGAGTGTGCCGGTCTTTTGCGCCAGATTGATCAAGTTCAAAAGTTGTGTAATTGTAAAGTCACGTAGATTGCCGCGTAGGGCCATATATACCTCAACAAAGTCTCCACGATGGGAGACTTAAAAGATTATACATGCAAGGGAAACATGCGTCAAACAACTGCTTCTTGATTGAAATGAGATTGGAAGGCGGCAATTTTTCGTGTGATACACTTTGCCCACAGACTTCCTTTGGAGCATTTATGTTGAAAACGATTCTTACGATCATTCTGGGCTTGAGCCTGCTGACTATTACAACAGCATTTAACTATCCCCGTGTAACTGTTGCAAACAATGAGGCTGTGCTCAACTTTCCTGAATCGGTTACATTCAGCGCCATCGTCACTTCTGATTCAGAAATTCGATCCATTGTATTGGAATACGGCAACGAACAACAGACATGTGGTGAGGTGACCGCCAAAGCCTTTCCACAATTTTCCCCAGGCAAAAATGTCGAAGCTAAGTGGACCTGGGAAATGCGTCAGAGTGGTTCCCTGCCTCCGGGCGCATTCCTGTGGTGGCGCTGGCGTGTCACAGATGCAAACGGCAACGAGACCCTCAGCGAGACAAAGACCATCACCTGGCTGGATGACATTCACGATTGGAAATTCATGAGCAACAGTGATTTTTTGCGCCTGCACTGGTATGAAGGCGATCAATCCTTTGCAATTGATCTTGCCAAATTTGCATACAATGGTTTGCTGTTCAACGAAACGCAATCGGGCCTCAAAGCCGAAGCACCCATCAATATTTATATCTACGCGGATACGAAGGATCTGCAAGACGCGATCCTATACGAACCATCCTGGACCGGTGGGCAGGCATTCCCTGATCAGGATATTGTCATTCTGGGCATCTCTCCATCTGATCTGGATTGGGGGCGTGATGCAATAGTTCATGAACTGACGCATGTACTCGTGGGCCACCAAACTTTTTCTTGCCTTGGCGACGTGCCTACCTGGCTAAACGAGGGTCTGGCTGTCTACAGTGAAGGCGAACTCGACTCATCCTCTCAACGGCAGTTGGATGAAGCCATCCGCTTGGACACTTTGCTGACAGTGCGCTCATTAAGCAGCGGATTTTCCGAAGTCGCAGATAAGGCAAATCTCTCTTATACCCAATCTTACAGTCTCACAAAATTCCTGCTCGAAACTTATGGCCAGGAAAAAATGACGGCTCTTCTGCTCTCCCTGCGTGATGGACTAGCCATTGATTCTGCCCTCCTTCAAGCCTATGGATTCGACATCGATGGACTGGAGGATGCATGGAGGCAGGCGATCGATGCCAGACCGCAGCCGGAATCCACACAACCGACCGAGGTACCAACTCCCACCTTTGTTCCCACTATCGTCCCGGTTTCAGGCGCGATACTCGCAAACCAGATCACACCAACCACTATTCCTACTTCATCTTTCGGGCAGCCCACGCCCGAAGTACCAGTACGGACCGCGCCACCTCTCTGGCTCACACTCACCCTGCTCGGATTATGTTGTGTCTTTTTGATTCTCATTGGAATGGTGATACTTGGATTTGTTGTCCGTAACCAAAACCTCAAGGAAGCGAAGAATGTTGAATAATATTCGCAACTGGTGGTCGAGCAGCCCCGTGTTTATCGGGGCATATCGAGACCTGAGGAAAATAATATTATTAATACTTATCACTCTACTGATAGTCAACATCTCTGCGCCACTTCGAGCGTCCGCTTGGCAAACCCCGCTCGTTTCGCCTGACCCTCTCATGAAACGAGCAGGGCAAACCCCGCTCGCTTCGCCTGACCCTCTCATGAAACGAGCGGGGCAAACGGATATTCCGCTGGATCAGGCCCTCGTCCTCGAAGGAGGCGAGTCCACTAATCCGCGTGATTATGATCCCGCCACAACTTTCAGCGGAGGCGATAAACGAGTCTTTAGCGGGCTGGTCTCCCTGGATCCGCAATTAAATTTGACAGCTGATCTCGCCGACAGATGGGAAATAGGCGGCGATAGCACCACCTATACATTTTATTTGAATGAAGATGCAAAGTTCCATAACGGACGTGCCGTCACCGCGCAGGATGTGATCTATTCCTGGGAAAGAGCCGCCAGCCCTGAACTTGAATCAGATACCGTGCTCACATATTTGGGGGACATTGTGGGTGTGGATGAAATGGCAGCGGGGCAAGCCGATCATATTGAAGGACTCAGCGCGCTCGATGAACATACGCTTCAAGTAAAGATAGATGCGCCCAAATCTTACTTCCTTTTGAAACTCACATTTCCCACGGCTTTCATAGTGGACAAGGAAAATGTAGAGAGCGGGGATGATTGGTATCGTCAGCCGAACGGAACAGGGCCCTATCGACTCACAGAATGGATCAGTTTTGAACGCATGGTATATGAAGCGAATGAAGATTTCTATCTTGGCGCGCCATCCATTCCTCATATCATTGTCAATTTATATTCGGGTGATAGCCAGGGACTCTATGAAACAGATGCTGTGGATATTACTGCAGTCTATTCCATCGAACGATTCCTGGATCCCACTGAGCCGCTGCATAGTGAATTGCGCACAGGTGTATCGCTGTGTACAGGATTTGTTGTATTCGATACAACGCAACCTCCATTTGATGATCTGAATGTGCGCAAAGCCTTCTCAATGGCGTTCAACCGCCAGCAGTATATTGATGTGCTGTTGGATGGGCACGCGCTGCCAGCTATTGGGCTTTATCCGCCAGCGTTGCCGGGCTTCAATATC
>Ga0070698_100002371_pt1 | contig 20791 bp, 17 predicted proteins | sample KBSK1502metaG_FD_65477 | JGI IMG/M metagenome (GOLD analysis project Ga0070698, IMG submission 65477) | Corn, switchgrass and miscanthus rhizosphere microbial communities from Kellogg Biological Station, Michigan, USA - KBS K1-50-2 metaG | ecosystem: Host-associated > Plants > Roots >...
CTCTCTGATTATTGGTTCAAATCCGATCCTGAGTTTTTAGTTGCCATGGGAGTCGATCTTTCTAAAATGCCAACAAGAGATGAATGGAAACAAATGCTTACTGAACAGATCAGTCAATCTTACGAGGAAAAAAGATCTTATTGCATTATCTGGCTGGTTAATGATGAACCAATTGGGCATTCAAATGTAAACAGGATAATTTTTGGAGAAGAAGCTTATATGCATTTGCATATTTGGAAAAATGATAACAGGACTAAAGGCCTGGGTTTACAATTCGTAAAAATGACGCTGCCATGGTTCTTTGAAAAAATGAAATTGCAAAAGCTCTGTTGCGAGCCTTATTCATTAAACCCAGCCCCAAATAAAACAATGGAAAAACTTGGATTTGAATTTATTAAAGAATATATCACAGTTCCGGGCTGGATAAATTTTGAACAATCAGTAAAACACTGGGAGCTTAGTTTGGAAAAGTTCAAACAGCTTTATGGCAAAATGACAAAATAATCCTGTGGTTAAGTAACCGAAAAACAAACCGCAGAAGATTATTTATGTAAAGGGTAAAATGGTTAACGTGTTGTCTGATCTCAGGTCTCCGTAGGAGACAAATATTTATAGAATGATAAATATTGAAGATGTTCAACTCCTATAGGAGTTGAATGTTTTTCAAAACAATTTTTTTCTATAAATAGTAAACTCCTACGGAGTTTTGTTAGTTGACCACAAATGAGAAATTTAGAAATCCCGGAATATCTTAAAATCTTTATCTTCCCATTCTAAATAAATCTATATGCAGCTACAACGTTTCATCACCATTTGCGCAGCCATCATTATTCATATTTCTCTTTTAGCACAAAAGGATCCTGCAACCACGGAAATATGGAAGCCAGAACCAAAAGTAGTAACCCCGGGTAAGTCCAATTCTGATGCACCATCAGATGCTATTGTACTTTTTGATGGAACATCAGGGTCTAATTGGAAACATAAAAATGGTGATGATGCAAAATGGACAGTTGCCGACAACGCATTAACAGTAAAGCCTGGTACAGGTGAAATTCAAACCAAACAAAAATTTGGCGATTGCCAGTTGCATATTGAATGGCGTATAGATAAAAATGTAAAAGGTGAGAACCAGGATCGTGGGAATAGCGGAATATTCCTGATGGGGCGTTATGAATTACAGGTACTTGATAATTATAATGCTATAAATAAAACTTATGTGAATGGACAAGCCGGAAGTATTTATAAACAAAGCCCTCCGCTTGTCAATGTATGCAAGGCTCCCGGCGAGTGGCAGACCTATGATATAATTTTTACAGCTCCCCGTTTTAGTGAGAATGGTTCAGTTATCACACCTGCCCATATGACTGTTTTACAAAATGGAGTATTGGTGCAGAACAATACAACTATCTGGGGCAACACGGTATACATTGGATCGCCAACCTATGAAAAACATGATTCAAAAGAATCCATCGTATTGCAGGATCACAGTCATCTTACCAGCTATCGAAATATTTGGATAAGAGAACTTTAATTCAAAAATTTTATGAAGAAACTTTTTGTTTTGCCTTTGTTGCTTATAATGTTTTCAGGCATTGCACAAAGTCCAGGCGGAGAAACGGTGTTTCGCAATGTGAACGTCATTCCAATGACAGAAGAAACAGTGATAAAGAACCAGGATGTATTGGTGAAAAACAGTGAAATAGTAGCGATCGGAAATACCGGCACTGTAAAATATAAAAAAGATGCACGCATAATTGAAGCTAATGGCAAGTATTTGATCCCGGGCCTTGCAGAAATGCATGCACATGTACCGCCTGTTGATGATATTGAGCCCATGAAAGAAGTACTTAAGCTTTTTTTATACAATGGCGTTACAACAATACGTGGTATGCTCGGGCATCCACGGCATTTGGAGCTTCGCAGTAAAATTCAAAGTGGTGAAATCATTGGTCCGCATTTTTATACATCAGGTCCATCTTTCAATGGCAACAGCGTAAAAAGCCAGGCAGCCGGCGCCGGGATGGTAAGAGATCAGAAAAAAGCTGGTTATGATTTTCTAAAATTACATCCCGGTCTTACTAAAGAAAATTTTGGAGCAATTGCAAAGACAGCTAAAGAAGTAAACATCCCTTTTGCAGGTCATGTTTCTTTTGATGTTGGTGTTTGGCGTGCAATTGAAGCCGGTTATGCATCCATTGATCATCTTGATGGTTTTGTAGAAAGTTTGGTACCGGGTATTGATACAATAAGAGAACAAGACGCCGGTTCATTTGCCATGTTCATTGCAAAATATGCCGATGAAAAAAGGATTCCTGCATTGATGAAAGCATTGAAGGAGAAAAATATTTGGGTAGTTCCGACACAAGCTTTGGCAGAAAGATGGTTCAGTCCTTATAAAGATGCCGATGCTTTTGCCCGTGAGCCTGAAATGATTTACATGAAAGAAGAAACACTTAAGAATTGGGTGAACAGTAAGAAGAACATCATGGCAAATCCCAAATACAATGCTAATGAGATGAAAAACTTTATTGAACTAAGGAGAAAACTTATTTATGAGTGTCAGAAAAACGGGGTTGGTTTATTGCTTGGAAGTGATGGTCCGCAGGTCTTTAATGTACCTGGATTTTCTGTTCATCATGAATTGAAATATATGGTAGATGCCGGGCTTACTCCTTACCAGGCTTTGCAAAGCGGCACAGTGAATGTTGCAAAATATTTTAATCTTAAAAATAGCGGTATGATCAAAACAGGTTATGTTTCTGACCTTGTTTTGCTTGATGCCAATCCGCTTGAAAATATTGAGAACACAAAAAAGATCGCCGGTGTTATGCTGGGTAAATATTGGCTGCCGAAGCAAGAAATAACTGCTGAACTTAAGAAGTTAGAAAAGTCAAAACAGTTTTAATTTTTTTCTTTCAGTAGTCCTTCAACAATAGCTGAAAATATTTTTTTATATTCTTCAAAGTATTGTTTCGTACCCGGTCCGTAAAAAACACTATGTATATCTCTTACATTTCCTTTTCTATCAAGAAAGATACTGGTAGGAAATGCACGAATAGGCGTTATTTGAGGCAATGTCTTTTCTGTTTTTTGTTCATCACTTGAAGTAACTCCGGTTATCAGCATTGGGTATTGAACATTAAAAAGCTTTTGAAATTTGCTTAAGCTTTTTCTTGAACGTTCAATGTCGGTTGAATATTCATAAGCAAGTGAAACTATTTCCACTCCCCTGCTGCGGTTCGTATTATAAAAATCACTCAGGAATTTTGTTTCATCCATACAGTTCGGACACCAGCTGCCCATTATCTGCACGATTACAACTTTGTTTTTAAATCGCTCATCATTTATCGAAACAGGCTTTCCCTCAAGGTCATTAAATGTAAAATTCAGTTTGCTCTCTCCAGGTTTTAGTTTGGTTGGTTGTTCCTGCGCAGGCTCTTTTACATCCTTATCTTTAACCGCACTCCATGTTTCTTTCCCGTTAAAACCAGACAAATAAACACCACCGGATATCTTTTCAGCGCTATTGATCTTTGCATAAAAAGTATAAGCATGTGCACCGTCAAATGTGGAAAGTTTTAATGAATCACCCGTAACGATACCTTCCAGAAAACGGTAATCACCTGTAGGAGTAATAAAACTACCTGTAAGATTATCTCCGTTCTGTTCAAAATCAGCTACTGCTTTTCTTGGAGTTGAATCAGGCTTTGAGATGGTAACATCCCATTTCCCCGAGATATTATATTTAGCACTTCCCTGGTTTTTTGCAAACCTGAAATTTTGATTTGGAATTGCATAGAATGGCCAATGTTGAAAATCGCCACTTGTTCCTTTGATCCAGATCCCTTGTAAATTACCGTTCGCATTTCTTTTTGCTTTAAAACTGGATTCGAAAACAGGCATGGAAAAATTCACAGAATCATTAACAATGGTTACCGGGCTCACCCTGATTTTCTCATCAGCATTTATTACATAAATAACGGTTTCACCATTTTCTTTTGCAACCTGCATATTAAAAACAACAGTGTTGTTATCCTGTCTTACTAAATAAGCAGTGTAATTACGGGACAATTCATTTTGCCCGATCACTGGTAAAAACACCATAACAAATCCAACTATTAAGAATACTCTGCTCATTGATATGTTTTTCATTATGCAATATCGGTTAAAAGACAAAAAAGCCTGCCAAAAAGTTGGCAGGCCTGTTAAATACTTTACAGAATAACAATTTTGCTATCTCGCATCTGCCTTTAACTGATGATAATTGGGCTGATAATTTTCTTTTAGAAGAATACTAAGCAAATCCTTTTCAAGACTGGTTTTGGGGAATTCAATGATTCGGCCGATCTCGGCACCTTTTTGCTCAATAATTATTGTTGGCACCCTGACTATATTTTTACCAGCTTCTTCATGTTGTGGGCTTTTTTTATAAAGACTATCCTTATTGCTCACCATTACCAGTATAAGATTTTTTGCAGGAAAATTACAGCAGTCGAGCATTTTTAATACTCTCGGTACTTCTCTTTTACTATCACCACACCATGTGCCCATAAAAATTGTGATCGATTTACCAGCCAGCAGAGGACGAATAAAATTGCATGTAAATGAATCAACGGTATAAGAATCATAGTTTGGCTTGAACCAATCTGCGAATGGCCCTTGCAGCAAAGCTGATCTTGTGCATTTGCCCAAAAGCATATCATTGCCCCTGGAGTCTTTGCTTAACTGGTTTACCAAAATTGGAGAAGTGGAATTTTTGCTTACAGAACATGAATAGACCGTAAACAATGAAATTATTATGATAATGAAATATGTTTTCATGATTGAAAGTTTTTTGAATGAATAATGTAATACAGACAACAGACGACCGACCACCGACGACCTGGAACTATTAAAGGCAATGATCCTCTAAGATCAAAAGAATAAAGGAAGGCACTTTACAGTGGTCTGTGGTCTGTCGTCCGTGGTCTAATGCTCACGCAATTGGAGGATGGAATGGAGAATCAATAAAGCTTTCGCTTAATTTAGCATTGTATTCTGCAAAGCATTTAGAAAATGTGATAACTATGGGAGGAACACTAATAAATGATCTTGGCGTAAACTCATTTAATTTTTCGTTCAATGTAATTTTAGACAGATCATTTTTTGAAGAATCATCATTGTGATGATTAAACATGGAAACAAGATGGTCTTCGCAACCGCAATCAGGTTTGTTTTGTATAATTTCTGCCTGCCATTTACAATACAGATAGCTCGCAACCTTTCCGAATTGAAGGCTTATAAAAACAGTTAGCAATAATATGGCAGAGATATTTCTACGCATTACTAACCTAAAAGTAAAAATAGTTAGTGATAAATCAGAATAAGATTGCTATTGGGCAAGGTTTTCAAACATATCTTTTGTCATTCCTGCCAGCCCATACTCTTCTTTCCATCCCCAATCTTTTCTTGCTACCGAATCATCAATGCTTTGTGGCCAGCTATTGGCAATTGCCTGTCGATAATCGGGTTTGTACGATATTTTAAAATCAGGGATGTGTTTTTTGATTTCGGTCCCAATTTCCTTTGGAGAAAAGCTCATACCTGAAATATTATAAGAAGTTCTTATCGAAATCTTATCTGCCGGGGCTTCCATTAATTCTATTGTTGCACGAATAGCATCGGGCATATACATCATTGGCAAATAAGTATCCTCGCTCAAAAAACATTCATATTTCTTTTCTTCCAATGCTTCATAAAAAATTTCGATCGCATAATCAGTAGTGCCGCCACCCGGAGGTGATTTATAAGAAATAAGCCCGGGATAGCGAAGGCTTCTTACATCCACACCAAATCGCTGATGAAAATAATTACACCAGAACTCTCCTGCATATTTACTAATGCCATAAACTGTAATTGGTTCTATAATTGTTTGTTGCGGACAATTCTTTTTTGGGCTTGTAGGACCGAATACTGCAATGGATGATGGCCAATAAACCCTATGCATTTTTTCTTCCCTTGCAATATCAAGAACATTTAACAAGCCCTGCATATTCAGATGCCATGCAAGACTGGGATTTTTTTCTCCTGTAGCCGAAAGAATAGCTGCGAGATGATAAATCTGTGTGATACCCTGCCTGATTACCTGTACATGAAGCATTTCCTTATTCATTACATCAAGACTTACATAAGGACCAGTGCCTACAAGCAATGGATTTTGTTCCCGCAGATCAGAAGCAACAACATTTGCATTACCATAAATTTTTCTAAGTGCAAGTGTTAACTCCACTCCTATTTGTCCGGAAGCGCCAATAACAAGGATTTTCTCTTTTACCATTGCGAACAATTAAGCAACAAATGTAAAAGTCAAATCTCAAACGAGATCAAAATTTTATTATGTTATTTTTCGCTAAGGCGAATCGCCTAAGGCTATCAGCCTCCTTGTAATTTGAAAAAATTGTTTTTGTATAATTTTCCTATAGGAAGTTCTGTATCGCCAATTTCTACTATTTCGTTCGTTAAAGATTTTATTTTTTTTATGGCAACGATATATGACCTGTGAATCCGGACAAACTCATTACCGCTCAACATTGCTTCGATGGAAGAGATGGTTTGACGTGTAACATAACTTTTATCCTTTGTAATAACTTTTACATAATCCCTCGCACTTTCGATATATAAAATCTCCGATAGAATTATTTTCACCAGTTTCCTGTCAACTCTCAAATAAATAAAATCAATTCCGGCTTTTCTTTCATTTGCGGAGCCATTGTTTTGTTCCTCATCTTTTTTTGGGAAAGCCTTGTTCACCGCCTTCAGGAACCGCTCAAACCGAACTGGCTTTAATAAATAATCAATCACATCCAGTTCATATCCTTCCAAAGCATATTCTTTAAAAGCAGTGGTAAAAATGATCTTTGGAGGATTACGCAAAGATTTTACAAAATCTGTTCCCAGCAGCTCAGGCATTCTTATATCAAGAAAAATAAGATCGACCTTATTCTTTTGCATGAATACCAGGGAATCTATCGCATTGCTGCATTCCCCGGCTAATTGCAGAGTAGGTATTTTTTCAATATATCGACGAAGCACATCTCTTGCCATTGGTTCATCATCAACAATAAGGCACTTGTATGTTCTATCAGTATCAGGCATATTCCTTCGTAGATTCTTTTGGTTCAGCAGCCAGTAACCTGAAATCCATCTTTACAAGCTCAATACTAAGATTCACTACAAATACTTCTTCATCCTCATTTATTTGCAGATCATGCTTCCCTTTGTATAACAGTTCAAGCCTTTTTTTCACATTCTCTATTCCTGTTCCTTTTCGGCCATTATTTGTTTGCTGTGAAGATCTTTTCCCATTCATAAGTTTCATGAACAATGTTGTGCCCTGCAAATCTATTTTCAGATTAATCCATGGATTCCTTAGCATTTTGCTGGCTCCATGTTTAAAACAATTTTCTACAAAAGGCAACAATAGTAATGGAGCAATATATACTTCTCCAGCTCTTGAAGGAAGTGAAAGATGGAGTTCCAGCTTTTCATCATATCTTATCTTTTCAAGATTAATATAATCTGTAAGCATCTGCAATTCTTTTTCAAGAGGAACCAATTCATGTTTACCTTCATCTAAAACATACCGCAAAATATGCGAAAGTTCCATGATCATTTTGGCACTTCCCGGAGATTCATTTTGTGCTTTGGAATAAATATTATTCAGTGTGTTGAATAGAAAATGAGGATGCACCTGTGCAGTCAGTAATTGCAATTGCGCCTCGGTTTTTTCTTTAAACAATTCCAGGTTTCTTTTTTCCTTCATGTGCCAGTACTTAACAAGCCTGATGCTGCATGCACCTACAGCGGCCACCAAAGTACCTTTACCCGCAATCATTAAGGCTACATACAGCTTAGCCCTCGTTGTTGTCGGGGAAATTTCTTTCAAATACTTTTCCGGCAGAACAGCTTCCATTATTGGCCGATTAAAATACCTCATCATACAAAAATTTATAAAAGCGGCTATAATCATAAATACAATAAGCCAGAGAAAAGCAAAAACATATTTGCCTTTCAGCAAGTACTTTGGTAAAACAAAAGAAAGTAATGCGTACGCAAAAAAAACCTGTGGAACTATGAACAAAAAAGCTTCAACAGTCGAATAAGGGATATTCCCAAAATAGTTTGCATTACGGTTTCCGGATTGGGCTCCATGCAACACAGTGAAATAAACCCAGTAACAAAACCAAAACAGCAGATGCCGTTTAATGCGATCAGATCTTTTTTCTGAGAATATGAAGTTTTTGCTAATCATTTTTCAGCCTGCTATATTAAAGCTACTTTTTTAAAATCAAAAAATAACTGGACTGTAAAATCAATTGCGACAGTATGCTGGATTTATAAGACCAATTGATCCTATACAAGACAAAATCAACAATCACAAGTTAAAACGTTTTATCTGCCGAACTGGTCTGTATGCAGAAAGTTTATAATCAACAGTCGCATTCTTAAAAAACCTCTTTCATTAGCAATTAGTTTTAATATCTTAAAATTAATCTATATGAAACTGATTAAGAAAATTTCGCTATTGACTTCGATAGCATTGTCGTTCATCATAATTTGGAATACTTCATGTAAAAAGGAAATCAAACATGACCCACTGGCAGAAGAGGTGCCAACTGCATCCTCTAATCGCAACCTTGATCCGGGTTTTGCTGACAACAATATGGTCATGTACTGGAATGAAAAAATGATCACTGTCCTTGCGGGTCCTCGTAATGATGCTGCCCGTACCCGTTATTTTGCTATTATCCAAATTGCAGTACATGATGCATTGAATAACATCAAGCCAAAGTTTGAAAGCTTTGTACTGAATAGCAGAGAAAAATTTGCGAATCCTGATGCTGCTGTGGCAAGCGCAGCTTATTGGGCGATTAAAGGTTTGAACCAACAAGGAGCTTTTCCTATTGATACCTGGTACAATGAAAGCCTCGCTACTATCCCCGATGGAGAAAGCAAAGAACTCGGTAAAACTTTAGGCAAGCATTCTGCCGAAGCCATTATTGCAAACCGCGCCAATGATGGATTCTCGCAAGTAATTTTATCTTCAATCCTTCCCACTGATGGTGATGATCCCGGCGAATACAGATCAACTCTTCCCGCTGCCAATCCCGTACTTAATCTGCCCCATACAAAAGCAACACCTAACTGGGGAAACGTAGTGAGACCTTTTGTTGTACAAAGTAACAGCCAGTTCAGACCTGCAGGTCCTGATCCAATTAATTCAGCTGCTTATACAAACGATTATAACGAAGTAAAACAAAAAGGTGCAAGGGTTGGTTCTACCAGAACTGATGCTGAAGATATCCTGGCAAAATTCTGGTCAGAAATCAGGAAACCGATGATATGGAACAATTTTGTAAGGAACATAATTGCTACTAAGAAAATGGATGCCTGGAAAACTGCCCGGCTTTTTGCATTGATAAATACGGCTATGGCCGATGGCGTCAGCGCTACTATGGATGCCAAATATTATTTCTATAGATGGAGACCCGAAACTGCCATCCGCTTGGGTGATAATGATGGCAACCCAAACACGGCTGGTGATCCCCAATGGCTACCAAGCGTAATCGCTTTACCAAATTCAAATCCACTCCTGCAAGTTTATTCACCAGGTGTGCCCGAATATTCATCAAGCTTTGCTGTTGACGGCGGTTCCATCGCAGCAATACTGCAATCATTTTTTGGATCCGATGAAATATCCATTGATTTCACAAGCACCACACTACCCGGCGTTACCCTTCATTATTCGAGTATTGCACAGGCGGCAAGTGATAATTCTTTAAGTAAAATTTACGCCGGTTGGTATTTCAGAAAAGCTGTAGTGGATGGTGAAGAGCAGGGAAAACAAATAGGCGCCTATGTTTTCAATAACGCTTTCAGGGAAAGTGATGATTGAGTTTTGTCCAGAATATTTTCTGCATATAAAGCGAAGCAATTGGTGGGCCCAGTTGCTTCGCTTTATAGAAATTATCTTACACCCAATTTATCCTTACTACTGTTTGGAACATGCACTTTCAATTCAAACATAATCAATCTTCCAATTGAAGGGGACCCGCTGAACTCAATTTGCGTTGTATTAAATAGATTGGTGATGCCCATATTAACACTAACCATTTTATTAAATTTATAACCTGCATTCAGATCAATCGTTGTAAAACCGCCTAATGACCCATGATCAAAATTTTTCAGATACCAACTGGGCAAAGGACCATTGGTTGTGTTTCTCATACCTCCAAATACAATTCCTCTCAACCCTTTTCCCATCGCAGTACCTATCTGGCTACCGCTATAAAAATCATATTCCTGTACATAACGGGCACTGATACCAACAAAAAATTTTTCTTTACACAGGTTTTGAAAGTATATTATCACAGCACCCCGGTGGTTTGGAGCGTTAAGACTTTTTTCTTCCAATGAAACATAACCATCACTATTTGCATCATTCTTTATATCATCTTTTGTAATATCAGATCCAAACCAGGAATATTTAATCGCCATATTGACAAATTTGCTGAACATATAATTTAATCCAATATCCAGTCCATAGGCCTGTACTTCGGCGTAGTTAAAAAATGTCGAAAAGCTTGCGCCTTTCAATGTATCATTTACCACGGAGCCAGCAGTTGGCTGGCTATGGATAACCTCAATGTCACCAACTGCTAAAGCCCTGCCAGGAACGGATCGTGTGGGACTTATAAAATTTTTACTATTTCCGTTATAGTAATTGATGTCTATAAAAAGTTTTTTAATAAATGTTCCCTTATATCCAAACTCCCATGTATTTACCTGTTCAGGTTTCAATGGTGTTGTATATTTTATGGATGCAGGGTCACTGAATTTAGCACCAGTTGGGATATACATAATACCTGCGCCGTTCCCAAAAAGGCTCCTGCTGATGCCTGCATATTGATTCAATATGCTTGGCATAGAATAAGCCCTGCCCCAGGTAACTCTGAAATTTCCATCGCCAATGCTTTTTACCAATGCGAAACGGGGAGCAAAGAAATCTCCAAAATTACTGTGATGATCAAAACGGGTTGCGCCTATCAACCGTACAGACCAGGGTAATGATTTTTCTAATTGCAGCACTGCTCCATATTGTGTAATTCTTATTTTTTGAAAACTATCCACAAGGCTGATGCCATAGCCGTTAGGTCTTTCATTTTGATAGTTTACCCCGGCAACCATCAACAAACCCGCCTTCTGAAAATCATAATTGTATTGTAACTCTGCATTAGTTCGCTGGCTTCTTTCTTTTATTGTAGTTCCTAAACGTGTTGCAAATAACTCAGCAGAGTCAGGTGGTAAGTAACGATTAGGTCCTGTCTGCAAACTACTATGTGTTCTGTTCCAAAAGTCACGTGTATAAACTCCGATGTTAAGTGAATTGCCAAGATTACCCCAGGTATTATAGATGTTGGCAAAAAAACGTGGATGAACAAACCTTGCCTGCAAAAAACCATAAGTCACATCTCTTAACTGGTTATGCAGACCGGTGATCGTTTGCAAACGTGTAAACTTACTGCCGCCACCTGAAACAATAACATCTGCCTTTGGTGTCATACTGTAATAAACATGAGCTTCGCCTTTATAACGGCGAAATGTAAAATCATGAATACGTTCAGGTATGGCTATTGCAGGTCCATAATAGGGTGTTGTTCCTGCTGGTGGTTGATTACCGATATAAAAAGCCGGCGGTTGGTTACCTGCATATACAGAATCATACCATTTATAATCTTGTCCTGTTGCATGTTCACCGGTCAGTTTGTATGCCCATTTGTTGTTGATTTTTGTAGCATGTCGAAACCGGGCACTGAATTGATATTGGCTACCTGCACTTACAGATATTGTAGTTCCCTGGTACCTGCGTGGATCTTTTGTGATATAATTGAATAAAGCGTTGTGTGCATTAGGACCATATAAAGCTGTTTGAGGACCCAGCACTATTTCGAGCCGTTCAATATCATCCTTGTTTGTACTGCCATTATTAAACATTGAAATTCCTCCGCTGGCAGCAGCTATGCTATTGCGCCCATCCACCAATTGAAAAACTTTTATATTGAATGCACTGTGAAAGCCTCTTGCATTAAAGGTAATATCGTCAACACCTGAACGGGTATATTCAACACCTTGTACTTTTGATAATAACTCTCCCACATTTGAACCTGGAAATTGCTCCAGGTCTTTTGCATTGATAACCCGGATGGAGGCAGGCGCATTGGTAATTTTTTCGCGACGTTTCGAAGCAGATACAACTATTTCGTTCCCTACCTTAGTATCTATTCTCAAAACTGCATCAACAGTGGTTGTACCATTATCTTTAACTTCTGCAGTTAATTCAGCGGTTTCATATCCTACAAAAGAAACTTCCAATATGATCTTGCCAGCATTTACCTTTTTGAATAGAAAATAGCCCTGGTTGTTTGTAATTGAAGAAATCAAACTTCCTTTAATCGTGACAGTTGCGCCGACCAGGGCCTCATTGGTTTCCATATCTGTTACTTTTCCACTTATTGAACGTGTATTTTGTGAAAATAAAGCCGTATGGAAAATGATAAGCAATAAAGGTAATAGTAAGCTTTTCATATCAGATCTTGTTCTGACAATCAAAAAAAGTTGCAGCCATGTATCGTGTTAGCATAAACTTTGGCTGCAACTTAAGGTATCGTTTTTAATTAACAAAAGCGTTTTGTTTTATGAAAACCCGGCCTTTTTTATTTCTTACTGCTATTTGGCACATGCACTTTCAATTCAAACATGATTAGCCTGCCAATGGACGGAGACCCGACAAATTCTATTTGATCTGTATTGAAAAGATTGGTGATACCCATATTTGCCGAAACCATCTCATTGATTTTATATCCGACACTCAGATCAATTGTAGTAAAGCCTCCTAAGGGACCCCAATCAAAATTTTTAATATACCTGGTGGTACCGCGACCCTGCACATAACCTCTTTTCCCTTCACCTGCCGCCGTACTGATCTGGCCCCCGCTGTAAAAATCATACTGCTGGACATACCGGACAGAAAGATTGATAAACATTTTTTGCTTGCAGAGATTCTGAAAATTTAATATTACAATAGCCCTGTTGCCCGGACTGTTAAGGCTTCTTTCATCAACAGCAACGGTGTCATCCCTATTTGCATCATTATCCGCATGGCCTTCGGAAATGTCAGAACCAAGCCATGAATACTTTATAGCAAGACTTACATATTGATTGAATTGATATGTAAGACCCGCATCAACACCATAAACTTTTACATCCCCAAAATTAAAAACGGTTGTAAATCTTGCACCAGTTAATATACCACTGCTACTTACATTTCCTGCAGAGCTTGAAGGATGTGTCACTCTATTTTTTCCAACGTATTCAGCCCTGCCCAAAACACCTATAGAGGGTCCGAAGAAATTTTTACTAAGCCCATTAAAGTAATTAATATCAGCATACAGCTTTTTCGCAATGGTTCCTTTGTAACCAACCTCCCATGTGCTTACCTCTTCCGGTTTAAGAGGTATTGTGATCTTCCGGGATTCCGGATCATTAACATTTGATCCATTGGGTATATAGGTGATCCCTTCACCGTTCCCAAAAAAGTTTAAGTTACTGGCGTACTGATAAAGAATACTAGGCATGGAATATGCTTTGCCCCACAATAGTCTAAAACTAGATTCACCAAAGCGTTTTGCTATTCCAAATTTGGGTGAAAAGAAATCCCCGAAATTACTGTGATGATCCCACCGTACCGCCCCAATAAATCTTAAATCCGACGGTAATTCTTTTTCCAATTGTAATGCCGTTCCATATTGTGTAACATATATTCTTTGGAAACTATCTACCAAAGTAATTCCATAAGCACGGGGTTTATCTTTTTGATAAGAAAAGCCGGCAACTAAAAATAACCGGGCCTTTTCAAATTTATAATTGTATTGCGCTTCTGCATTTAATCGCTGTGGAGTTTCTTTAACCGTATTAGGATAGCGAAGAGCAAACATTCTTGCAGTATCTGGCGGCAGTCTTTTGTTAGGTCCAGTTGTAGCCGAGCTATGCGTTCTGTTCCAGAAATCTCTTGTATAACTGACAACCTGGTATGAGGTGCCGAAATTCCCCCAGGCATTATAAACATTCACATAAAAATGAGGTGAAACAAAACGAGCTTGAAGAAAACTGTTGGTTACTCCCTTAAACTGAAGATGACCCTGTGTATGTGTATTGATCGAATTATTGTTGCTGCCACCGGCTGAAATAATAATATCTGCTTTAGGTGCTATACTATAATAAACATGTGCTTCTCCACGGATATGCCTGAAATTAAAATTGATGTTATCTTCCGGTACTGAGGTTGGAGGGCCAAACTCAGGTGTTGTTCCAGATTGGTTGCCGACATAAATACTATCGTCAAATTCAAATTCCTTACCAACAGCATATTCGCCGGAAAATTTATAAGCCCATTTATTATTGATCTTTGTTGCCTGGCGAATACGACCACTAAACTGATATTGGTTGCCCGCACTCAATGCAACCGTTGTTCCCTGTGATGTTCTTGGATCCTTCGTAATAAAGTTAATGATCGCATTATGTGCATTGGGTCCATACAATGCAGTTTGCGGGCCTAATATTATTTCAATTTTTTCAATATCGTCTTTTACCAAAGAAAAATTATTGTGCATTGGCAGACCGCCACTGAGCGGTGTCATACTGTTACGCCCATCTACAATTTGAAAAACTTTATTATTGAAAGCGTTGTTCATGCCTCTTGCGTTAATCGAAGAATGATCAATACTGGTACGGGTAAATTCAACACCCTGTACTTTTGCTAACAGTTCAAATGTGTTGGACCCGGTAAACTGTTCAATCTCTTTTCTGCTGATGACTTGTATGGATGCAGGCGCTTCAGTAATTTTTTCGGGTCGTTTGGAAGCGGAGACCACTACCGCATTTCCTATTCTTTCATCTTGTATCAAATCCGCATCGACCGTTTTTATTTCCCCATCAGTAATCGTCACAGCAATTTCAGTTGTTTCATATCCCACATAAGAAATTTCAAGAACGATCTTGCCTGCTTTCAATTTTTTGATAATAAAATTGCCTTCGTTGTTTGTCACTGCTGAGATCGCAGTTCCCTTGATTGAAACTGTTGCTCCGGATAAGACTTCATTAGTTTGTTTAGCAGTGACCTTTCCACTTACAGAACCACCGTTGTTCTGTGAGAAAGAAAGATTGCTGAAGATAGCCAGCAGTAAGGGTAATAGAGTTTTCTTCATAACAGTTTATTTTGTTTTGATCAAAAACTATCAGTTATTTTTAGTCGCTACTAATTCAACTACCCTGCAGTTTCAAAAAATTATTGCGGTATAGTTTTCCGATGGGTAATTCCTTATTTCCGATCTCAACGGTTTCCGCGGTAAAGGATCTTAATTTATTTAATGAAACGATATATGAACGATGGATACGAATGAACTGGCTTTCGGATAACATGGCTTCCACAGAGGCAATGGTTTGACGGGTGATAATAAATCCTTTTTCAGTAAAGACCTTTACATAGTCCTTGTCACTTTCGATATAAAGTATATCATCCAGCAACACTTTTATCATTTTGCGATCTACTCTTAAATAAATAAAAGAGGTCGCCGGCCTGCTTTCTTCATTTACAATCAATCCATGTATTTCAATCTCCTGCTGCTTTTGCGGAAAAGCTTTATTGACCGCTCTTAAAAATCTATCAAAACGAATTGGTTTGAGTAAATAATCTATTACATCTAATTCAAAACCCTCATGAGCAAACTCTTTATGGGCGGTGGTAAAAATGATCTTTGGCACATTCCGTAAGCTTCTTACGAACTCAGTTCCGCTGAGTTGCGGCATCTTGATATCCAGGAAGATCATATCAACTGGTTGCTCCTGTAAAAAGATGGTGGCTTCAATTGCGTTTCCAAACTCACCTATTAATTTAAGCGTAGGGATTTTTTGAATATATCTTCTTACCACATCCCTTGCCATGGGTTCATCATCCACAATGATGCACTTTATTTGTATAGACTTGCCGTTAGACATATTCAACAGTTGGCTGTGGTTGTGATAACATATTTGTCTGCTCCCTATTTTCTATTCTGACTAATTCCATTCGCAGGTCAACAACAAAAATTTCTTCATCTTCCCTGATCTGCAAATCATGCTTGTCTTTATATAATAACTCAAGCCTTTGACGAACATTGTTAATACCAATACCTGCCTTATTTTGGCCATTACCGTTCAGCGAAGTTTTTCCATTTATTAACTTCATTACAAGAGTTGAATCTTTTAATTCAATAGTAAGATTGATCCATGGATTTTCCAGCATATTACTCGTACCATGCTTAAAACAATTTTCAACAAAAGGAAGTAAGATCAAAGGGGCTATATGAATGTCATCAATCTTGTCAGGGGTTAGCATATGTACATCGAGCTTGTTCCCATAGCGGAGCTTTTCAAGATTGATGTATTCAGTTATCATCATCAATTCCTGTTTTAACGGCACTAACGGTTTTTGGCCTTCATATAAAATATACCGCAACATATCTGAGAGACCCATGATCATTTTGGACCCTTTTGGAGATTCCAGTTGTGTTTGAGAGTAAATATTGTTTAGTGTATTAAATAAAAAATGCGGGTGCACCTGGGCTCTCAACAATTGCAGTTGTGCTTCTATATTCTCTTTCAGCAGCTGTTGGTTTCTCATGTTTTTTACATAGTGATCTTTAAACATTTTAAAACATACTGCCAATCCAGCGCCTGCAAAGGACCCCTGCAAAGCAAGCAAGTAAGCCATGCTGAATTTACTGGAAAGAGTAGCTTCTTTTGAAAGCAAACTAATCTTTGATTCTAACCAATAAACTTCGTACCAGGGAATAGTCATGAGCAAAACTGCATTAATTGATATCAGAATTAATACAAGCGTTATAATTAACAACCATGCCTTAATGTATTTGCCATTGAATGCATAACGTGGCAGAATAAAATAAAGCAGCGGGTAAACCAGTACCGTCTGCGGAAAGAGCTTAATAAAGGCTTGAGCCATAGTCAGGCTTAGGTTTGGGAAATGCCCATTATCCAGGTAATACCTGGGGTTAAGTTCCCGCACTAAGCCAAAATAAATACCCCAAAGAAGCCAAAACAGCAGGTGCCGTTTGATGCGATAACTTTTCTCATCTGAAAATATAAACCTGTTATAGCCAATAGTATCCATTCTGCTTCAAAAGTATTTCATTGAAATAACCGAATACGTGCTTGTTTTTAAATTGCTTTCACCTGAATATAATTTAAATCACGCATAAGTAATCTCATTCACGGATGAATCAGCTTCCTGCTCTTCCATGCTCTTATTTCTTGTTAACTCCACCTTCAGGTTAACCACAAAAATTTCCTCATCTTCTTTTATTTGCAGATCATATTTGTGCTTATACAATAAATCAAGTCTTTGCCGAATGTTGCTGATACCAATGCCGGTTTTGTTTTGTTCATTTTCTTTTACAGGTGCTTTGCCATTCATTAGCTTCATTGTAAGGGTGGTCTCTTTTACTTCAACCGTAAGATTGATCCAGGGGTGTTGCAGCATGTGGCTGGCGCCGTGCTTAAAGCAATTCTCAACAAAAGGAATCAATATTAACGGAGCGATATATAAATCATCTGCTTTAGCGGGTGTCATTACATACACATCCAGCTTATTTCCATACCGGATCTTTTCCAGGCTAATATATTCAGTAATCATCATCATTTCCTGTTTCAACGGCACCAATGGTTTTTGTCCTTCATATAAAATATACCTTAGCATGTCCGAAAGCCCCATGATCATTTTAGAGCCTTTTGGCGACTCCAATTGCGTTTGAGAATAAATATTATTAAGTGTGTTAAATAAAAAATGCGGGTGTACCTGGGCTCTCAGCAATTGCAACTGCGCTTCCATATTTTCTTTCATTAGTTGTCTGTTACGCATATGTTTTACATAGTAATGCTTATAAATTTTAAAACCGGCAGCGAAAGCAGAGGCGGTTAAAGAGCCCAGCATGGCTGCCATGTAGGCATGGGAGCTAATCTTAAAACTTCCTCCTGTTGGAAACGGTCTATACTTCGAAGGTAAAAACTGGAAAACCTCTTTCCACGGAATGCTAAGCACAACTACATTAACAAATATTGTAAGTGATAAAAGCGCCATAATACAAAGCGACGCCTTGATATATTTGCCAGTAAATACGTAACGCGGCAGAATAAAATAAATCAAGGAGTAAACCAGGACCGGCTGCGACAACAAAAAAATAACGGTTTCGATCATTACCTTTATAACGTTCGGGAAATGTCCATTATCCTGGAAAAACTTTGGATTTAATTCCCGCGGTAGGAAAAACCAAAGCCCCCAAACTGCCCAAAACAGCAAATGCCGGCCGAAACGATACTTTTTCTCATCAGAAAATATAAGCTTGTTATTTTCAAAGCTGATCATGCTGTCAACCTTTTTCGGGAAGTAGATAACTGACTAACCGCTTACACAAATATTCATTTAAATATAACTTAATTAAACAGGAATGCGAAATACGAACGCAGGAAAGAGACGATCCATGCTTTTACCACGACGAAGATTTTTTGTCGCAGATAAAAATTTGCCGTGAATACCATTCAGCATGAACAACTCTGCTAAATCATTATCTGACACTTCAATCATTTAAGATCGTCGCTTTTATTCAAAAAGATTTTGAGTGAAAAATATTTTTGATCCGATAAAAAAATTTTGCACCAAAATCAAAGTGTATGACAAAGTATTCAAAACTCCCGCTAGCGAATATTTTTTTTTCGCTTATTCTTCTTTCTTCCTGCCAGAAAGAAACAAAGGAAGTCAGCATTAATGAAGAAGCACAAACAGCATCTGCAAATAACAACGGGAATCAAGATCCTGGTTTTGCAGATAACGATATGGTCATGTATTGGAATGAGAAAGCAAACACAGTTCTTAGCGTGGGCTTTACCCAGCCGGCCCGAACCCGTGTTTTTGCAAGGATTCAAGTTGCAGTGCATGATGCTTTGAACAGCATTAAACCTAAATATGAGCGTTATGCATTTCATGAAAGAGAGCAGCATGCCAACCCTGATGCGGCAGTTGCAAGTGCTGCTTATTGGATCATGAAGCGAACTACTCTCGTTGGAAATCCTCCGATTGATCAATGGTACAATGAAAGCTTAGCAACCATTCCGGATGGTGAAAGCAAGGAATTGGGAAAAGACCTGGGCAAGCGATCTGCCGATGCACTCATTGCTAATCGTGCCAATGATGGGTTTACACAACTTATAATTAACTCTGCAACTCCTCCTAATGGGACTAATCCCGGTGAATATCGCTCCACACTTACTGCAATAAATTGGGTGCCCACACAAACCCTGGTTGCATTGAGAAACATACCGAATTGGGGCACTGTAATGAGACCCTGGGTTATAGAAAGCAATCAGCAGTTCAGACCTGCGGGTCCTTATGCAGTTAACTCAAATGAATACACTGCTGACTTTAATGAGGTGAAATCAAAAGGTGCAAGAGTGGGCAGCACCCGAAATGCGGATGAAGAAAAGATCTCAAAATTCTGGAGCGAAAACAGGCCATCTTTTCTCTGGAATAATATTGTAAGGGAGGTTATTAAGAATAAAAAGCTTGATGCATGGAAGACGGCAAGGCTTTTTGCGCTGATACATGTATCGATGGCTGAAAGTATCAGCTCTCAACTCAATGCCGGCTATCATTTTTACTCATGGAGACCGGAGACTGCTATACGCCTGGCTGCAACTGATGGTAATGATAATACAGATGGAGATCTTAACTGGTTACCATTTCTTTCTGAAGCGGCAACTCTCGTTACGCCGCCTGTGCCAGGCTATGCCAACGGTTATGCGGCTTACGGCGGCACAACTGCCGAAATACTTCGCTTGTTCTTTGGTGCTGATGAAACTTCCATTGATATCACCACCACTTCAACCAATCCTGCTGTCACTGAACCAAAACCGTCCTTTCATTTTTCAAGCTATACGCAAGCGGCCCGATCAAACTCTTTGAGTATGATTTATACCGGTTGGGATTTTAGAAAATCAGTATTGGATGGTGAAGAGATGGGAAGGCAAATTGCAGCTTATGTATTTACACATGCTTTTAGAGAGGAATAATAATTATTCAGGAAAATAATCAAACTAATAATAGAATGAAAAAGCTAATTACAACAATAGCAGCAGGAATATTTTTTTCTGCATGCCAAAAAAACAAAAGAATCATTCAAAGAGAACTAATGATTTCTTTAGTGCAAAAAATAGTCTCATCTGTCGCAAGCAAATACATTCTGCCTCTATTCAACGTTGCCTGGTCGCAAAAATTAAAACTGATCTTTTTTGTGGTTTAGTTTTATTCCGATAGAAATCAACTGGCCATATAAACTTTTTTGACATGAAGCGTAAAATATATTTTCCGATTATCATCATTTTGGCGATGCTGTTGAGCATAGGTTGTAATAAACCACCAGTTATATCTGGACCCGGGAGTGGAAGTGGGACCGGGAGTGGACCCGGAACTAGCGGTGGATCTGGAACCGGTGGCGGAGGAGGCACTAACAGACCACCAACTGCTGATGCAGGTCCTGACCAATCAGTGATTATTCAAATTCCAAATGTAACTGCATTTTTGAACGGGTCAGCTTCGTATGATTCAAGTGGCGTGCCCATGCAATTTTTTTGGCGTCAGATAGCTGGC
>Ga0070698_100002373_pt1 | contig 20779 bp, 14 predicted proteins | sample KBSK1502metaG_FD_65477 | JGI IMG/M metagenome (GOLD analysis project Ga0070698, IMG submission 65477) | Corn, switchgrass and miscanthus rhizosphere microbial communities from Kellogg Biological Station, Michigan, USA - KBS K1-50-2 metaG | ecosystem: Host-associated > Plants > Roots >...
GCACGCAGCCGATGTCGGGCAATACCAACATCCAGAAGATCGTCGGCGCGGCGAGCCTCGCCGAATGCGTCCGTCGCTACGGCCATCTTGCCGCGCGAATCGATCCGTTGGGATCGGAACCCATCGGCGATCCGTCGTTGTACCCCGGCGCTCACGGTATCACTGACGCGGATCTCAAGGCGCTGCCCGCATCGCTCGTCGACGGTCCGGTGGCCGAGTCGTCGGCCAGCGCGTTCGAGGCAATCGAAAAACTCCGCCGCATTTACTGCTCGACCACCGGCTTCGATTACGCGCACGTGTTCGTGCCGGAGGAACGCGAATGGGTCCGCCACGCGGCGGAGTCTGGACGATTCCTGCCGCCGATGGACGCAACCAGCGCCGAGGCAGTCCTCGACCGTATTACCCAGGTCGAAGTCTTCGAGCGCTTTCTTCATCGGACGTTTCCTGGTAAGACCCGCTTCTCCGTCGAAGGACTCGACATGCTGGTGCCGATCCTCGACGAAATCATCTGTGGCGGGGCGGATCATGGCGCCCGCCATGCGGTGCTCGGCATGGCGCATCGCGGCCGGCTCAATGTGCTCGCCCACGTCCTCGACAAGCCGTACGCGCAGATCCTTGCCGAATTCAAGGACCCGGTTGCCGCCAAATCGTTCCGGACCGATCTCGGCTGGATGGGCGACGTGAAATACCACGCCGGCGCACGGACGGCGGGGCCCCGGGGCCAGATGTACGTGACGCTGGCGCCGAATCCCAGTCATCTCGAAGCTGTTAATCCGGTGGTGGCGGGCATGGCGCGAGCCGCCGGCACGTCCGTGGATCGGCCCGGCGCGGCGCACTTCAATGGCGGCATCACGCTGCCGATTCTCATTCACGGCGACGCAGCCTTCCCCGGACAAGGCGCGGTCGCCGAGACGCTGAACCTGTCGCGACTGGCCGGTTACGACACTGGCGGCACGATTCACATCATCGCCAACAACCAGCTCGGTTTCACGGCCACCCCCGCCGAGTCGTACAGCACCAGCTACGCCAGCGGCCTCGCGCGGGGCTTCAAGATTCCGATCGTACACGTGAACGCCGACGATCCGGTCGCCTGCCTCGAGGCGGCGCGGCTGGCGTGGGAATATCGCGTGCGCTTCGGGCTCGACTTCCTGATCGATCTCGTCGGCTACCGGCGTTACGGCCACAACGAGGGCGACGAGCCGTCGTTCACCCAGCCGGTTGTCTACAAGGCGATCGCATCGCATCCGACGGTTCGCGAGATTTGGGCGCACACCCTCGTGGACAAGGGGACGATTCGCCCCGAGCTGCCGGACGCGCTTGTCAAGAAGCACCTCCAGGTGCTCGAGGCCACCTATGCGTCGCTGAAGCCCGAGCAGGAGTACGTGCCGCCCCTTCCGCCGCGGGCGGCGGCCGGCACGGCAGGACTGGTCTCGACCGGAGTCCCGCTCGATCGTCTGCGGGAGATCAACGACGCGCTGCTGACGCGACCGCATGGGTTCACGTTTCACCGCAAGCTGGAGCGGGGACTCGAGAAGCGGAAGACCGCACTTGCGAATCCGGGTGAGCGCTCGGTCGACTGGGCAACCGCCGAGGAGCTGGCATTGGCAACGATCCTCGCCGACGGCATCCCCATCCGCATGACCGGTGAGGATGTCGAGCGCGGCACCTTCAGCCACCGGCATGCGGTGTTCCACGACGCCGACACCGGCAAGCAGTTGATCGCCCTGCAGGAGTTTCCACAGTCGCGCGCGGCGTTCGAGATTCATAACAGTCCGCTCAGCGAGAACGCGACCATCGGCTTCGAATTCGGCTACAACGTGCAGGAACCTCGGCGCCTGGTGATCTGGGAAGCGCAGTACGGCGACTTCATCAACGGCGCCCAGGTGATGCTCGATCAGTTCGTCACGTCCGGTCGCGCGAAGTGGGGCCTCACGCCGTCGCTGGTGTTCCTCCTTCCTCACGGCTACGAAGGCCAGGGTCCCGAGCATTCGAGCGCACGCCCCGAGCGCTTTCTCGAAGCGGCGGCCGACATCAACCTGCGCCTGGTCAACTGCACGACGGCCGCGCAGTATTTCCATCTCCTCCGCAGGCAGGCCGCGCTCCTCGAGCGCGATCCGCTTCCACTGTTCGTTCTCACGCCCAAGAGCCTCTTGCGCCATCCGGCAGTCCCGTCGACACCGCAGGAGCTCGAACAGGGTCGCTTCCTCTCGGTCATCGACGATGAGGAGGCCCGCAGAGTTGGGGGCGCAATCAAGCGCGTCGTGCTGTGCAGCGGCAAGGTGTACGTCGATTTGATCGGCAGCGAGCGGCGCGCTGCGTCGAGCCCCATCGCGATCTGCCGCGTCGAGCAGCTGTACCCCTTCCCCAACATCGCTCTGAAGGAAGTGCTCGGACGCTATTCATCGATACGCGACATCGTCTGGCTGCAGGAAGAGCCCGAAAACATGGGTGCGTGGGCATTCATTCGCCCGCTGCTCGAAGAATTGATTGGAGATCGGTGCCCGCTCCGCTACATCGGCCGCGTCCGCAGCGCCAGCCCGTCGGAAGGATCCGCCGCGTGGCACCAGCTGAATCAGAAGGCGCTCATCGAACAGGCCTTCGATCTCGATAGTCACGCGTCGGTACCGTCGCTGGTACTGTCGAAGCAGGTCTAGACCCGAATGAAATCCTCGGTGTCCCGGTGGTACTTCGCAGTGACTGCTCTCAGGCGCGCACTATGACCAACATCGTCGTTCCGGAGCTTGGTGAGTCGGTCGTCGAAGCGCGCGTCGCGCGATGGCTGAAGAAGGAGGGCGACCGCGTTGAGGTCGGTGAGCCGATCGTCGAGCTCGAAACGGAGAAGATCGACCTGGAGGTCAATGCCGAGCGCGGCGGCGTGATCGCCAGCATCAAGCGCAAGGAAGGCGAGGACGTGAAGATCGGCGAGGTGCTGGGCGTGGTGGACGAATCGGCCGCTGCGCCAGGACCGGGTGGCAACGGTGCGTCTGCCGCTCCAGCGGCGAAAGCGCCGCCGGCGGCTGCGTCCACACCGCCTGGGGACACGCAGGTAGCGGCGGCCGAGACGGACGACATGCGCGCGACGCCCACGGCGCGACGCATGGCGAAGGACCACGACGTCAACCTTGGCGCGCTGCAGGGCTCAGGACCTGCAGGCCGCGTGATGAAGCAGGACGTGCAGAACGTAATCGCACCTGTGGCACCTCTCACACCTGTCCCACCGGCCGGCGCGAGAACCGGCGGACCGACACAGCGGCGAAGCTCCGAGCGAAGCGAGGAGCGTCAGCGGATGAGCAAACGCCGCGCGACTATTGCAAGGCGGCTCGTCGAAGCGCAGCACACCGCCGCAATGCTGACGACGTTCAACGAGGTCGATATGACGGCCGTTATGAACCTCCGTGAGCGGCGTAAAGATGCGTTCAAGCAGCAGTACGGCGTCGGTCTGGGCATCGCCTCGTTCTTCGTCAAGGCCAGTCTTGCCGCGTTGCGCGCGTTCCCGCAGCTCAACGCCGAGATCCAAGGAGACGAGATCGTCCTCAAGCGCTACTACGACATCGGCATGGCGGTGGGTGCGGAAGGCGGGCTGGTCGTGCCGGTGCTGCACGACGCGGACCAGATGTCATTTGCGGAAATCGAGCAGAGAATCCGTGACTACGCGAAGAGAGCCGCCGACGGAACGCTGAACCTCCAGGATCTCGCGGGCGGTACATTCACCATCACCAACGGCGGCGTGTTCGGTTCGCTCCTCAGCACGCCGATCCTCAATCCGCCGCAGGTCGGGATCCTCGGACTCCACAAGATTCAGGATCGCCCGATCGCGGTGAACGGCCAGGTCGTCGTCCGTCCGATGATGTACGTCGCCCTGAGCTACGACCATCGTCTCGTCGACGGCCGCGAGGCAGTGCAGTTTCTGGTGAAGATCAAGGAATTCATCGAAGACCCGGGGCAGCTGCTTCTGGAGTCCTAAACGATAACTCCCAACGCCAGCTCCCAATTCCCAAAACTCGTTTTCGCGACGCCGGATTCCTTGGGAGTTGGGGTTGGAGGTTGGGAGTTGTTTACTCCTCAGCCATGTACGGGTATTTGTAGTCGCGCGGCGGCGAGAACGTTTCCTTGATCGTCCGCGCGCTGACCCACCGCAGCAGGTTGATCTTCGAGCCCGCCTTATCGTTCGTGCCCGATGCTCTTCCGCCGCCAAACGGCTGCTGGCCAACAACGGCACCGGTCGGCTTGTCGTTGATGTAGAAGTTGCCCGCTGCGTTTCTCAGCGCATCCGTTGCTTCGACGATCGCCGTACGGTCGGTGCTGAAGACCGACCCGGTCAGCGCGTAGGGTGACGTCCGATCGATCTCCGTGAGCGTCTCCGACCACTGCCCGTCCGGATAGACGTATGCCGTCACCACGGGCCCGAAGATCTCCTCGCATAGCAGGCGATACGCGGGATCCTTGGTTTCGATCAGGGTTGGCTCGACGAAATAGCCTTCCTCGCCGTGAACGTTGCCTCCCTGGATCACCTTTGCGTTCTTCTTCGCATCCTCCAGGTATGAACTGATCCTGTCGAACGCTTTCTTATCGATGACCGCGCCGATGAACGTGCGGAAGTCGGCGACGTCGCCCATCTTCATCTCGCGCATCATGCCGACGACGCGGTCGCGTACCTCCGGCCATAGCGACTCAGGAATGTAGACGCGACTTGCCGCGGAGCATTTCTGTCCCTGGTACTCGTATCCGCCCCGTGCGATGGCGACGGCGACTTCCTGCGCATCGGCGGAGGGGTGCGCGACGATGAAGTTCTTTCCCCCCGTTTCGCCGACGACCCGCGTATAAGACCTGTAGCGGCCGACGTTTTCGCCAACCTTGCGCCACATGCTGTTGAAGACCGCTGTACTGCCCGTGAAATGAACAGCCGCGAGGTCGGGAGAGTCGAGCACGATGTTGGTGATCCCTGCCGCGTCGCCTGGTAGGAAATTGATGACGCCTGGCGGGAGGCCGGCGCGCTCGAGGAGACGAAGAATGTAGTAGCCGCTCAGCATCGCGCTCGACGCTGGCTTCCAGATGACCGTGTTGCCCATCAGCGCCGGCGTCATCGGCAGATTGCCGGCGATGGCGGTGAAATTGAAGGGCGTGACCGCGTACACGAAGCCTTCGAGCGGCCGGTAGTCGATTCGGTTCCACGTCGCGTGAGAGCTGATTGGCTGCTCGCCGTACAGCTCCTGCGCGTAGTACGGGTTGAACCGCCAGAAATCCGCCATTTCGGATGCGGAATCGATTTCCGCCTGGAACGCGACCTTCGACTGGCCGAGCATCGTCGCCGAATTCAACGTCTGCCGCCATGTCGTTGTCAGCAGCTCCGCCGCGCGGAGGAAGACGGCCGCGCGGTCTTCCCATCGCCAGCTGGCCCACTCCCGCGCAGCGGTCTTTGCTGCGTCGATTGCCTGATGGACGTGCTCAGGGTCGGCCGCATGCCAGTCCGCCAGCACGTGCCGATGGTTGTGCGGCATGACCGCATGCTGCGTGCGACCCGTGCGAATTTCGCGTCCGCCAATCACGATCGGAATGTCGATCCGCTCGCCCGCCATGGACTTCAGGCGGGCCTTCAGCTCGAGGCGTTCGGGTGATCCTGGCAGATAGCCAAGGTTTGGCTCGTTGACCGGCGGCGGCACACGGGCGATGCCTGCGATCCCGGACGACGTTGTCGTCTGATTTTCTGTGCGATCGGCCGCGACGGTTGAAGATGGGCTGGTTGTGGAACTGACTGACGGAGCCATAAGGGAATCCTAGGAAAACAGTAATGCAAAATTCAAAATGCAAAATGCAAACACTGCTAAACCCGCCCGAATTCGATGTTTCGTTTTGACAACGATCGAGCCCACAATCCTGGCGATCTGATCTCCCTCACCGGACAGCTGTTTCAGCTCGTCAGGGGGCCCGAGTTGAAGCACGGCGCAAATGCGCAAGCAATATGTTGCTTCGCGTGCTTCTCGGAGCGCAATTTCCACATATCTAACGAACTCGCGCGTAGATGAACCAGCCTTTGCCTCCTCGAGATTTGCTCCAACCGCAGTCGCCGACTTCAAGAGTTGATCAACGATGCAGCGCACTCCCGGTCTGGGCGCTAGCTGCAAAGCCAGCCGCGCAACGTCGCACGCAAACGTAAATGTCCTGTTACGAATGTCCTGGCCTGAATCTGTCATGGACCGCGGCGGCTGCATGCCATGCGCCGCGAAGCGATCCCTCAATAAATGGAGCGTATTCAAAGAACTGTGAAGACGCGCGCGTTTGGGCCGCACAAAGATTGCAACCCATGATCAGTGTTTGCATTTTGAATTTTGCATTTTGAATTACAGCTTACCGAGAACGTACAGGCTCTATGTCCACCGCGATGTTCCGCCATTTCTGCTGTCTGAATCGCATCACGCTGAGCACACATCGCGTGAAATGGCCGACCACAATCGCCATCCAGATGTCGCCGGCCATCAGTTCGCGTGTCATCTCGATGACCGTGCACAGTCCGAGCGGTATGACGATTTGCGAGATTATGGAGATATACAGGGGACTGCGCGTATCGCCCGTGCCTTGCAGTCCTCCTGTGTAACTGAGCGCAACGGTGATGAAGAGGCCCGAGACGCTCAAGTAGCCGAGCAGCTGCCGGCCGATCGACAGCACCAGCGGATCGGTCATGCCGAACGCAGCCAGGAGATACGTTGGGAACAACACGAACACCGCGCCGACAATCGCCGCGGCCGCAAGCCCGAAATATGACGCGACTTGCACCCCTTCGGCCGCACGCTCGGGCTTACCGGCGCCGAGATTCTGTCCGGCGATCGTTGCCGACGCGCCGAGCAGCCCCGTCGACGTCCAGGTGATCAACGAAAAGAGCTCGGTGTAGTCGACGGCGAACGCCGCCTGCGCCGCCGCGCTGTTCTCGAGTGCCCCAATGAATCGAAGCAGAAAGACCCCTCCGATATTCATGGCGATGCCCTGGACGCCGGTCGGAAGACCGAACCGGAACAGCGACCGGATGATGGCAAAGTCGGGCTTGCGATCCATGCCGCGCTCGAAATGGATCACCGACTCCGGTCGCGTGAGCTGCCAGACGCCGTACGAGCTGACCATCGTGCTGGAGATGACCGTGCCGAACGCAGCGCCGATGGTCCCGAACATCGGAATAAGGATTACGTTCAAGCCGATCGTCAACCCGGTCATCGCCAGTCCGAGTCGCAGCGGCGTACGCGGATCGCCGGCGGCTCGGAACGCGCCGCTCAGCATGAAGAACATGATCAAGCCGACGATGCCGACGAATATCATGCGCAGGAACGGGAGCGCCTCCGCGCGTACGTCCGGCGCGGCGTTCACCAGCGTGAGCAGCCAGGGCGCGGCAATGTAGCCTACGATTCCCAATGCGGCAGACAGACCGGTTGCCGTGAGGAAGGACTGATACACCACACGGTTCACCTTGTGCGGATCGCCCGCTCCCGCGAAGCGCGCGACGAGCACCGCCATGCCGGTGAACACGGAGCTGACGAAGACGATGACGACGAGGATGATCTGCCAGCTGACGCCGATGGCCGCGTTGCCGACGTATCCGACGAAGTGACCGACCATGACATGGTCGATGATTCCCTGCAGTCCGGCGATGACGTTCTGGAGCATCGTCGGCCACGCGAGCCGCCACACGGCGCGTCCGATGGGGCCTTCAATGATCGAGCGATCGTATTTCTGACCGGAAGGGGGAAGGGTCGCCATCGGGGACTTGGCGGCGAGTCTACTACGCGCCGCTTACCTGCCGATGCCCATCTGCCGGCCACCGTCGCGGTACGGCCGATGACATGCCTCGCAGGCCGCAGTAATGATGTCGCCCGCGCCCGCGAGCGCGTCAGCATCCTTCTTCTCGGCGGCGCTCGCCGCTGTCGCCGCCGCATCAACGAGCGCGCGCGACATCTTCATCCACCCCATGTTGTCCCGAGCGCGGCTCCCCAGCATCAGCAGGTTGCCGGCCTCGGCCAGCACGAGTGCCTGGTTGCGCGCCTCGACCCAGCCCTTCTCGTCGGGGGACGTATCACCGGATGCGCGAAATACAGCGTCGGACGCCGGTGTGATCATGATCTCGTGGAGCTGCCTGACGGTGGCGATTGGACGCACACCGCTCGTGGACCGTTGCGCCGAGGCCGATGCCACGGGGACAAGCAGTATGAGAACAAGCATGCGCGTCTTCACAGTTCCTCCAATTATCGGCGCGCTCATACATCCAGCTCCTGCGCTTCTTCGGCGCGCTCCATGATGAAACGGAACCGCGCGGACGCATCCTTCCCCATCAGCTCGTTGATCACTCTGTCGGTCACGATCTGATCTGAGATGTCGACCCGGAGCAGCCGCCGGGTCCGGGGATTGAGCGTCGTCTCCCACAGCACCTTTGGCATCATCTCGCCCAGACCCTTGAACCGCGTGATCTCGGGATGCGCCCGGCCGTTGCCGTACTGCTTGAGCAGCCGATCGCGGTGCGCATCGTCCAGCGCCCAGAAGGTCTCCTTGCCGATGTCGATGCGATACAGCGGCGGCTGCGCGAGGAATACCCTGCCGTTGGCGATCAGCTGCGGCAAGTGGCGGTAAATGAACGTGAGCAGCAGCGTCGCGATGTGATGCCCGTCTGAATCCGCGTCCGCAAGGATGATGACCCTGCCGTAACGCAGGCGCGCGAGATCGAAACTCTTGCCAAGGCCGCATCCCAGCGCGGTCACGAGATCCGCCAGCTCCTTGTTCTCGAGCACTTTCGCCAGGGTCATCCCCTCGGTGTTCATCACCTTGCCCCGCAGAGGCAGGATGGCCTGGCGGCCGCGATCGCGCCCCTGCTTCGCCGAACCGCCGGCCGAGTCGCCCTCGACGACGAACAGCTCGCTGTCCTCGCGGCCGGAGTTCGTGCAGTCACTGAGCTTGCCGGGGAGATTCAAGCGGCCTGACGTCGCGGTCTTGCGCGTGACCTCCGCCTGCGCGGCACGGCTGGCTTCGCGCGCGCGCGCCGCCAGGATGATCCGCGCGACGATGGCCTCCGCGACGCTGCGGTTGTGATTCAGCCAGTGCTCCAGCGCCGGTCGCACCGCGGAATCCATCGCCGATGTCAGCTCCGGATTGTTCAGCCGATCCTTGGTCTGTCCCTGGAACTGCGGCTCCTCGATGAAGAGGCTGACCACGCCAGTGAGACCCTCTCGAATGTCTTCAGCGATCAGCGTCACGCCCTTCGGCGACAGGTTGTGGGTGTCGATATAGTTGCGGACTGCCTTACCCAGACCGGCTCGCAACCCGTTCTCGTGGGTTCCCCCCGATCCAGTGGGAATGCCGTTGACATAGCTGCGCAGGTGCTCGTCGGTGGCCTCGGTCCATTGCAGCACGAGATCGAGGCGTGGCGAGGTGTCACGAGACTGAACGAACGGCGCGTCGTGCACCGGCTTGGCGCTGCGTTCCGCGAGGATCTTCTTGAGAAAGTCGAGGAGCCCTTCGCGGTGCTCGAATACCTCTTTCTTGCCGTCGAGCTCATTGTCGAACGTGACGCGCACGCCCTTGTGGATATAGCTCACCACCTCGAGTCGCTCGCGAATCAGCGCCGGATCGAATTCCACCTTCGGAAAGATCGTCGAGTCGGGGTGGAAGTAGACGGTCGTCCCGGTGCCGCGCGCGACCCCCGCTTTCTTCAGCGGCCCGGTTGCTTTGCCGCGCTTGAACGACATCTCCCACGTCGCGCCGTCACGTTTCACGCTGGCGCGTAGCTCCGACGAGAGCGCGTTGACGACGCTGGCGCCGACGCCGTGAAGGCCGCCGGCCGTCTTGTAGTTGCCCTGTTCGAATTTGCCTCCGGCGTGGAGCATGGTGAAAATCACCTCGAGCGCGCTCTTCTTCGTGGCGGCGTGCTTGTCCACGGGAATGCCGCGGCCGTCGTCGGCGATCGTGATCGAGCTGCCGTCCTCGTGCAGGGTCAGCACGATATTCGACGCGAAGCCATTCATCGCTTCGTCGACCGAGTTGTCGAGGATTTCCCAGACCAGATGATGAAGTCCGGCGGTGCCAACCCCCCCGATATACATGCCAGGCCGCTTGCGGACCGGCTCCAGCCCTTCGAGAACGGTGATGTCTTTTGCGGTGTAATTCGCCACGGGAAGGTTATAGGTTACAGGTTACTAGGTTAACGCCCGTGCGCCTCGTTCTTGCCGGCGTCGCGTGGCTCACCGCATTCGGTCTGTTTGCGGTGCTCATCGAGTGGTCTGCCCGCCCGCCACGGCCGACCCCCACGCCTCCCGCGGTGACCGACCTGGTTCGCGCACTCAACAAGCTGGGGTCACCATCGCCGAACGCAAAGCACGAGCCGTGGACGGTGACGCGCGCCACGTCAGCGTATCGCGCGATGGTGGTCGACGTCGAAGCGGACATGCCCGCGGACTCGCTGCAGATCGCGAACGACATCGTCGATCCGCTTCGAGCGAAGTATGAAGAGGTGTTGATCTACGTGCGGCCGACCGGGAATCCCCGCAACGCCATCGTGCGGCGCATCCAGTGGACGCCGCACAATGGGTTTGTCGAGATGAGCTATTGATTCGCGGACCTCAAAGGTCCGCGCCGCGGTGAGCTACTTCTTGTCGGCGGCTTCGGATTTCGTGCGCGTGGTCCTGCGCACCCGCGGCCTCGCGGTCTTCCCGCCCGTCTCTCCCGTTTCGCTTTTCGCCGCCTTCGCTCGCGGGGCCGCGGTCCTCCGCTTGCGGGCGCCCTTCCGGGCGGGCGTCGCGTCCGCGTCAATCACGGCAGGCGCCTGTTCGATCGTCTCCGCGTCGACAATCGGGCTTTCCTCGACGGCTTCTGCGGCGAACGTTGCTTCCGTCACCACTTCCGCAGCCACTTCGAGCGGGACATCCTCGACTCCAACAGCCGCGGGCGTCTGGGTCAGCTTCGGGCCGGGAAAGACGCGCACCGCGCCGTGTCGGTCGCGTTCGAGGCGAACCACGCCTTCCTTGCCGGCGGCGCGAAAAAGATCGACGACCGAGGCAAAGCCGTACTTCCGCTCGTCGAATCCCTCAATGCCGGTCTTGAGAAACTGTTTCGCCTGGCGCACGTACATCGGCCAGCGCGGCGCCGGCGACGCCTGCGTGAACGCCTGCTGCACGGCGCGGATCCCGTCCTGCATCGTCATCGGCGATGCGGGCATCGACTCTTCGTCGTCTTCGTCGGAGGCAGGCGCGTCCGAATGGTACCGCTCGACGGTGTCGCCGCGCGGGGCGGCCGCGGTGGGCGCGGCGGCCCGAGGCGGAGGAGCGTGCTCCTGCTCGTGGTGCGCCGCTCCGGCTTCGTCTGCGTCGTGGTCGCTCGATTCGACCATCATGCTTCGGCCCGCATTCTTGAGCGTCACCGCGCCGGTCTGCGCAACCTTCTCCATGAAGTCCCGGAAGCTGCCCGCGCCGTACTCGCGCTCCGAGAACGTCGAGTCGAGCTGCAGTAGCGTGCTCTTCAGAAGACCCAGCTGCGGCGCGACCTCGCGCTCCGACAGCACCTTCAGCGCGCGCTTGACGAGCGGCAGCGCCTTTGAGATATCGCTCGCGCTCGTGGCTGCCGGCTTGCTGCCGCGTTCGCTGCTGCGCCCGCCGCCACTCCTGCCCACGAGGTTCTCGTACGCGATGAACTCGTGACAGTTCTTCTGCATCGTCATGCTGGTGAACTGGCGGCCGCCGACGACGATCACCTTGCGTCCGTACTGTTTGAGCTTCTCGACGAGCGAGATGAAGTCGCTGTCGCCGCCGACGATGACGAAGGCGTTGATGTGGTCGTGGGTGAACGCCATTTCGAGGGCGTCGAGCGCCATCGTGATGTCGGCGCCGTTCTTGTCGCCGCCAGGCGTCATGTTGCGCTGGACCATGCGGATGGCGTGCTGCGTGAGGAGCCGGCTGTAGTCGCCCGCGCGCTTCCAGTCGCTGTAGGCGATCTTGGTGACGATTTCGCCGCGCTCCTTGATGGCCTCGAGGATGAGGCCAATGTCGAAATTACCGCCAATGGTGTTCTTGACTCCGATCTCGATATTGTCGAAATCGATGAACACGGCGATCCGTGTACTGCGTATATCTGGTGTGAGGTTGTTCATGTAACTTCCGCCAGGCGAGATGCCGGGCACATGTTCCGGGAGGCTTGATAGCGAGGTGGTCGGCCTGCAGGGTCCCGGCGATGGAATAGAACCAACCAATTATAGGCCGATGTCTACGGGTGTAGGGGGCCTTTCGCGAAATGGCTCCAGATCGTGCGGGCGGGGTGTAAAGCCCCGCCCTACAGCGATCAATGGATCACCTGGGTCGCCATGACGAGCCGACGCTGGGGGTCCCCTTCTCGGTCGATTCACAGGCGCGCGTCGACAAAGCGTTCGCGCTTCTGGGCAGTACAAATTGTCAGGAAATATTGTCGACAGCCTCTGCAAGAGACGTTCACGAGTCGGCGAGGTCGCACGAACCACGGTGTGCGAATCGCGGGCCGATATTGCGAGGCATGCTGCCCCACGCTACCCAAATGAGATCGTGACGTTTGTAAGGCGCCGCTACGGGTGTAGGGCGCCCCTTTACGGGGCGCCAGACTCGCACGCCTTGGCCCGTCAGCCCCCACCATCCAGAGGTTGGGGATTCTCGACCTCGCCGGGGATGATGCGGGTGAATTGGCCGCGTTGGAGCAGCTCGCGGCCTTTGCCACCCCGTCCTGTAACCTCGTATTTGGTTGTGCTGATGGTCTGTTCGCTGCCCCGGGTCGTTTCGACGCGCAAGAGGTCGCGGTCGCCGGTCGAGGCGATGAAGCCGAGCACACGGTCCTCGCCGCCGCTCAGCTTGATCAGGATGACGCCTTTCCCCGGCCCCGAAAGGTAGTTGACCTCGTCCGCGCGGCAGAGAATTGCGCGCGCGTCCTGCGTCGCGGCAATGACGATCTCGTCGCCCGTGAGGCGCGCCACGCCAACCACTTCCACGCCTTCCGATGGACGCGCGTAGCGTCGTCCCGTCCGGGTGCTCGCCTCGACAAACGGCTCGAAGCTGAATCGCAGGCTGTAGCCGTCACTCGTCACCGCCAGCGCGTGCACGGGGGGCGCGTCGCCTTCCTTGCGCGCGGCAATCTTGCCGGCCACGCGCGGATCAAGGCTGTACGCGGCGATCACCTTTTCGCCGTCGCGCAGCTTGAACAACTTCTGAACCGGCTCGCCGTAGCCGGTCGATGCGGGCACGTCGATGATCCGCGACGTATACGCAACGCCGAAGTTCGTAAACAGCACCACGGTCGCCCTCGTGCTGCCCTGCAGCACCGCCAGCACCGAATCCCCCTCGCGCAACCGCGTCGTCGACACGTCGCGCACTTCCTTCTGCCGCTTCACCCACCCGTCGCGGGACACGATGACGACGTTGTCTTCCTCGACGATGAAATCGTCCGCTGTAAAGGAGACCTCCTCTTCGGATTCGATGAGCGTCCGGCGCCTGTCGTCCTTCCCACCGTACGTCTTGTGGATCTCCTCGATTTCGTCCCGGACAACCTTCCAGCGTCCGTCTTCATCCTTCAGCAGCGTTGTGATCTGCCGCGCGCGTTTTCGTTTGTCGGCCAGCTCATTCTGGATGACGAGAATCTCGAGGCGCGCGAGGCGATACAGCTTCAACTCGAGGATCGCGTCGGCCTGCTCCGCGTCGAGGCCGAAGCGCTTCATGATCTTCTCGGCAGAATCTGCCTTGCCCTCGGACTTTCGGATGATCTTGATGATCTCGTCGAGCGCGTCGAAGACCTTCTCGAACCCTTCGAGGATGTGGATCCGCTTCCTCAGCGACTCGAGCTCGTGCTCGAGACGATTCGTGACGACCTGCAGCCGGAACTGCAGGAAATACATCAGGGCCTGGTGCAGATCGAGACGCTCGGGACGCCCGACCTCGGCATTCTCGGTCGGGATCAGGCACGTCAGATTGACGATGAAGTTGGTCTGGAGCGGCGTGTTCTTGAACAAATACGCCATCACCATCTTTGGATCGGCGTCCTTCTTGATCTCCAGCGCGATCCGCACATCGTCGGTGGAGACATCCCTGACGTCGAGAAGCGGCGGCAGCTTGCGAGAGAGAACGACGTCCGCGATACGCTCGACGAGGGCGGCCTTGTTCACCGTGTACGGAATGCTCGTGACATAGAGCGTCCGCCCGCCTCGCGTGCTGGAAGCTTCTTCCCACGTGGCGCGGAGCCGAACGGTGCCGGACCCGGTCTTGTAAATCTCCTTCAGCTCCTCAGGCGAATTCAGAATCTGGCCGCCGGTCGGGAAATCGGGGCCTTTGACGTAACGGCACAACTGCGCGCTGCTCAAGTCGGGATTGTCGAGGAGCTTGATCAGCGCGGTGCAGATCTCGCCGAGGTTGTGCGGCGGGATGTTCGTCGCCATGCCGACCGCGATGCCGGTCGCGCCGTTGATGAACAGGTTGGGGACCCGCGCCGGCAGCACCACGGGCTCGGTCTTCGTGCCGTCGTAGTTCGGCCGGAAATGGACCGTCCGCTGCTCGATCTCCGTCAGCATCTCGTCGGCGATGCGGGCCAGGCGGCACTCGGTGTAGCGCATCGCCGCGGCGCTGTCGCCGTCGAGCGAGCCGAAATTTCCTGAGCCGTCGATCAACGGGTAGCGCAGCGAGAACGATTGCGCCATGCGTACGAGCGTTTCGTACAGTGCGGCGTCACCATGGGGGTGATAGCTGCCCATGACGTCGCCCACCACCTTCGCGCACTTGCGATGTTTGACGTCCGCGGTCAGGTTCTGCTGCCACATCGTGTACAGGATGCGGCGTTGCACGGGCTTGAGGCCGTCGCGCACATCCGGCAGCGCACGCGAGGTAATGACCGACAGCGCGTAGTTCAGATAACGACTCTGCGCCGCCTCGTGCAGTGCTACCGCTTCGGTACCGGGGGGCGGCGGCGGAGCGCTGGACTTGTTTTCGGGAAGATCGAAGAGAGAGGGCTCGGACCGTCGTTTCGCCATCACATTTGAAGCATCTTACCCGGGTTCATCCGGTTCTCGGGATCGAGCGCCCGCTTGATTGCCTTCATCACCTCGAGCGATTCGCCATGCTCGTCGACCAGGTACTCCATCTTGCCCATTCCGACGCCATGCTCGCCGCTGCACGTGCCGCCCAGAGCGAGCGCACGCGTCACGAGCCGCGCGTTGATCGCTTTCGCCTTCGGCAACTCCGTCGGGTCATCTGGATTCATCAGGAAGATGAGATGAAAGTTCCCATCGCCGGCGTGACCGACGAGCGGCGCGAGGACGCCAGCTTCCTGTACGTCGGCTCGCGTCTCGAGGACGCACTCCGCCAGTCGTGAGATCGGCACGCACACGTCCGTCGTCCATGGCTTGCAGCCGGGCCGCAGGGCAAGCGCCGCGTAAAACGCGTTGTGCCGGGCCTGCCAGAGCCTCGCGCGATCCTCGGTTGTCGTCGCCCATTGAAAGTCGCGGCCGCCGTGCTCCGCGGCGATCTCCTGCACCGACTTCGCGCTTTCAGAGACCGCCTGCTCGCTCGTCCCGTGGAATTCGAAGAACAGCGTCGGCTTCAGCACGCAGTTCAACTTCGAGTAACGGTTCACCGCGTCGAGTTGCGCTTCGTCCAGCAACTCGATGCGCGCGACCGGTATCCCAAGCTGGATTGTCGTGATGACGGTCTGAACAGCGCCTTCCATCGAATCGAACGGACAGACCGCTGCGGAAACGGCTTCGGGCAACCCGAACAGGCGGACCGTGATTTCGGTAATCACGCCGAGGGTCCCTTCAGAGCCGACGAACAAGCGGGTAAGGTCGTAGCCGGACGATGACTTCCGCGCGCGGCTTCCCGTGTGGATGATGCGGCCGTCGGCCAGCACAACCGTAAGAGCCAGGACGGCTTCCCTCATCGTGCCGTACCGCACCGCCGTCGTCCCCGATGCGCGCGTCGCGGCCATGCCGCCAATCGTCGCGTCGGCGCCGGGGTCGACCCAGAAGGCAAGCCCCGTGTTGTTCAAGGCCTTGTTCAACTGGCCGTGCGTCACGCCCGCCTCGACCGAGGCGTCGAGATCCTCCGCGCTCACAGCGAGGACCCGGGTCATCCGCGAGAAGTCAATCGACACGCCGCCGCTGATGGCGTTGACGTGCCCTTCGAGCGACGAGCCGATACCGAACGGGATGACCGGCGCGCCGTAGCGTGCCGAGGCCTTCACGATCGCGCTGACCTCATCCGTACTCGCCGGAAAGACGACGACGTCGGGTGCGGCCTGAGGGTGCCACGACTCGCCGTGGCTATGATGCTCGAGCTGTGTCGGATTGGTCGTGCATCGGTCGCCAACGACGGCTCGCAGATCGGCGACGAGCGCGTCGCGCGCCGTCGCGGAGAGCACGGAAGTCACGGGACGATTGTAGTATTGGTGATTTGCGATTCGTGATTCGTGATTAGCCCTCTAATATTCTTTGTGTCCACCGAGTTCTTCGTGCTTGATCAACAATCACTAATCACGAATCACCAATCACTAATCACGAATCATCAATCACCAATGGAGAAATGCCCATGATGTGTTACGGAGGCAAAGACCTCGCGCGCTCATATCGCACGGTACGCGCGAATACGCTGAAGACCCTGGAGGAGATTCCTGAATCGAAGCTCGATTTCGTGGCGGCGCCAGGGACGCGCTCGATCCGGCAGCTGCTGACGCATATTGCCTTGACCGACTCGTTCTCAGGCGTGCACAAGGAGAAGCGCACGTCGTTTGAGGGGATCAACTTTCCACAGCTGATCGGGCAGATGCAGGCGGAAGAGCAGATGCCTCGCACGAAGTCCGAGCTGATCGCGCTGCTGACCCAGCGCGGGGAAGAGACAGCGTCATGGATCGAGGGGCTCAGCGACGATTTTCTCGCCGAGCCGTTCAACCAGCCGCCAGGCATGACGCCGGCCACGAAGACGCGGTTCGAGATGATCATGAGCATGAAGGAGCACGAGATGCACCACCGCGCGCAGCTGATGCTGATGCAGCGGATGATCGGCCAGGTCCCGCATCTGACGCGTGCGATGCAGGAGCGGTTCGCGGCCGCCGCTGCCCAGCAGCGCACCTAGCGGTATGTTCGTCGCGAAGCATGACCGGCCGCTCCGTCGTAGCGGTCGGAGTCATCGCGCTCGCTGGCTCGCTGTGACTCGTACGCATTCAGTTGGGGCGGTCCACTAGTCGTGCGCTCGCCGTTTACAAAGAAGACGCTGGCATTCCTGCGGGCGCTGAAGCGGAACAACGATCGCGAGTGGTTTCGAGCGCGGAAGACTGAGTACGAACAGCACGTCCGGGGGCCGATGGTTGCGCTGCTCGAGCAGCTCTCGGCGGACTTCCCGGCGTTTGCGCCGGATCTCGTCGCGGATCCGCGTGTGTCCTTATACCGGATTTACCGCGACACCCGCTTCAGCGGAGACAAGACGCCGTTGAAGACGCATGTCGCCGCGCATTTCCCCTCGCGCAAGTTTCCAAAGGGAGCAGGCGCGGGGCTCTATCTCGAAATCGCGCCGCAATGGGTCTGGGTCGGCGGCGGCTCCTACATGCCGTCGCCGGCTGATCTGCAGGCGATTCGTGCGTCGGTCGCGCAACATCACCGCACGCTGCACCGCATCGTCACCGCGACGACGTTTAAGCGGACGATCGGCAGCCTCGGCGGTGAACAGCTGACGCGCGTACCGCGCGGGTACGCGAAGGATCATCCGGCGGCCGAGTACCTCCGACACAAGCAGTTCGTCGCAGGCTGTGAATTCCCAGCTGATTTCGCGCTCAGCGCGCGGTTCTACTCGGACCTCCTTAAGGTCTTCCGGGCCGTCTCGCCGCTCGTGGCCTTTCTCAATAAGGCGATGATCGGTGGTCGGGAGGCCCTTCACGGGCCTGCTGAAAAGGACTTCCGGCAATTCGCACGTTCGCTCGCGCCATAATCGCTCGATGCCGAACGCCCCGGCCGACGAGTATCGCGCACGTCTGGGCGCCCGCCGCGAGACCCACGCCAGTCTGACGCGGCTCGACGCCCATTTCAGCTACGCACGGCTGGCGGTATTTGTCTTGGGGTTGCTGTCTGCGCTCGCCGCGTGGCGTGGATGGATCACCCCGTGGTGGCTGGCGCTTCCTGTCGCGGTGTTTGCTGTACTTGTCGTGAGACACGACCGTGTGCTGCGGAGGCGGGACGCGGCAGCGCGCGCCATCGCGTTCTACGAGCGCGGACTCGCGCGCATCGAAGACCGGTGGGCCGGCGCGGGTGACACCGGCGAGCGCTTTCGAAATCCCGACCATCTGTACGCGCAGGACCTCGATCTCTTCGGCCCCGCATCGCTGTTCGAGTTGCTGTCGATTGCGCGCACTCGAGCCGGGGAAGAAACCCTCGCCGGATGGCTGCTGGCGCCCGCTGACGCTCCCGAGATTCTCGCGCGACAGGAGGCGACGAGTGATCTCACGCCGCGTCTCGATCTTCGCGAGGCGCTGTCGCTTGCCGGCGCCGACATCCGCGCGAGCGTTCACAGCGAAGCCGTCGTCGCGTGGGCGGAGGGACCGCCGCACTTAAGCGGCCGGTGGATGCGTCCGGTCGCGACGACCCTGACCATGGCGGCGATCGCATCGGCCGGATCCTGGATCGCGACCGGCGATTCCGCCGCGTTTGTCGCCGTGGTGTTGCTGGAAATCATCTTCTCGCTGCCGCTGCGGCAGAGGATCACCACGGCGCTGCACGGCGCCGCTGCCGCCGCGCGAGACCTTGACGTGCTCGCCGTCGTACTGGCCCTCCTCGAGCAGGAGCGTTTCACCGCGGAACGGCTCACGCAGCTGCAGGGTCAGCTCGCCGGCGCCAGGACGACGAACCCGGCCGCCCGGGCATCCGCTTCCATACGTCGACTCCATCGGCTGGTGGAGCTCCACGACTGGCAGCACAACATGCTCTTTGCGCCTCTTGCCGCGTCGGTGCTGTGGGGCACACACCTTGCGCTCGCGATCGAGGCGTGGCGCCGCTCCCACGGACGCGAGGTGCGCGAGTGGCTGCGCGTCTCGGGGGAGTTCGAGGCAATCGCCTCGCTCTCGGCGTACCGGTACGAACACCCCGATGACCCATTTCCAGAAATCATGACGCCCGCTTCCCGCCACGGGGTGTTCGACGGCGTCGCGCTCGGGCACCCGTTGGTTCCGGCGGCTCGCATGATTCGCAACGATGTACATCTTGGCGATCCCGGCGGACCTGACCCTTCGACCCTTCGACCCTTCGACCCTTCGACCCTTCGAGACGCTCAGGGTCGTCCCGAGCCCGGTCGAGAGACGACGGGCTCGGGATCACCTCGGGCTGAGTCTAGGAGTGACACATCCGCACCGCAGTTGCTCGTCGTCAGCGGCTCGAACATGTCGGGGAAGAGCACGCTGCTGCGGACCGTTGGCGTCAATGCGGTGCTCGCCTTCGCCGGTGCCCCGGTGCGCGCGAGGACGTTACGGCTCACGCCGCTGCGCATCGGGGCGACGCTGCGCATCCAGGACTCGCTCCAGGAAGGACGATCGCGTTTCTACGCTGAAATCACGCGCATCCGCGACATCGCTGATCTCGCGTCTGGTGCCGTGCCGGTGCTGTTCCTCCTCGACGAGCTCTTTCATGGCACCAACTCTCACGATCGCGTCGTCGGCGCGTCGGGGGTCCTCGGCGCCCTTGTCGACCGCGAGGCGATCGGCCTTATCACCACTCACGATCTCGCGCTGACGAGGGTCGCGGACGAACTCGCGCCGCGCGCAGTCAACGTGCACTTCGACGACCGCTTCGAGCGTGGAGAGATCCAGTTCGACTACGTCATGAAACCAGGGCCGGTAACGCACAGCAACGCAATCGCGCTGATGCGCGCCGTCGGTCTCGACGTTCCACAGTCTGACCACGACGGGTTTTCGTAACCTTCGCGATTTTCGTGTTCTTCGCGGTTGATCTGATCGGGGACCGACATGGCTGACGCACATCCCGCCGTCACGTACGGAAGCTATCTGAAGATCGACGAGCTTCTTTCGCTGCAGCAGCCGCGGTCCGATGGGGAGCACGACGAAATGCTCTTCATCATCGTTCACCAGGTCTACGAGCTCTGGTTCAAGGAACTGCTGCACGAATTCGATCGCGTCGCGCGGCTGTTGACGGGCGACGAGCCGCACCGGGCACAGCACACGCTGAAGCGGATCCTCACGATCCTGAAAGTCATGGTGGCGCAGCTCGACATCCTCGAGACGATGACGCCACTGGAGTTTCTGAGCTTCCGCGCGCGGTTGGAGGCCGCAAGCGGCTTTCAGTCGGACCAGTTCCGCCAGATCGAGTTTCTCCTCGGCGCGAAGAGCGAGGCGGCCGTCGCGCGATTTCCGGAAGGCGGCCGCGCTCGCAGGGCGTTGACGGAGAGATACGACGCGCCGACGCTGTGGGACTCGTTTCTTCACTACCTCTCGCGGGAGGGCTACCCCGTTCCGTCCGCACAGCTGTCTCGAACCGTCACGTCCCCAGTCGAGCCATCCGCCGATGTGCAGCAGATCCTGATCGACATCTATCGACGCGACCCGAAGAACGCCGAACTCTGCGAGCGGCTCGTCGATCTCGATGAAGGACTTCAAGAGTGGCGCTACAGGCACGTGAAGATGGTGGAGCGGACGATTGGCGTCAAGCGCGGAACAGGCGGATCAAGCGGGGCGGCGTATCTCTCGAGTACGGTCGGCCGCCCTCTGTTTTCCGATCTCTGGGAGATACGCGGGCGGCTCTAGGCTTTTGGGATTTCCGTCT
>Ga0070698_100002374_pt1 | contig 20765 bp, 16 predicted proteins | sample KBSK1502metaG_FD_65477 | JGI IMG/M metagenome (GOLD analysis project Ga0070698, IMG submission 65477) | Corn, switchgrass and miscanthus rhizosphere microbial communities from Kellogg Biological Station, Michigan, USA - KBS K1-50-2 metaG | ecosystem: Host-associated > Plants > Roots >...
GAAGATCGATGACAGTTTCGAGAAATCCCGGAGCTTTTGCCGGCGTTGCGTTCGCCTGCTGTGTGGAAAGTCTTGTAATCTCGTGATTCGTCCAGCTGACTATTGGAAAGCGACTGAGTACCGCGACACCGAACTGTCGTGGCGAAAAATCGTAGATCGGAGCAAATCGCACATTCATGTGAAGCGACCTGGCGAGCGAATCGGCCTGATCTACGAACGCGCTTCGCTCCGACCATCGCACGTCGACTTCCTGGAGGGCAACAACATCGGGATTCATCGATCGAATGATGTCCGCTGTTCGTCCCAGGTTCCCATGCCCCGCCGCAATGTTCCAGGTCATCACCCGAAAGGAACGACATGTGCTCCGGCCTGAGCCCCCGGTTGCACAAGCTGAAAGGAGGACAAGCAGCACACAGCATGCAGCACGCAGCACTAATGTCCCTTTACTGCGTGCGGTCGATATGGTGACTCGAGCTGCTGCAGCTGCGCCGGTGTAAGTCGCACGTCGAGAGCCTTCACTGCTGTCTCGAGATGTTCGATCTTCGTCGCTCCGATAATTGGCGCCGCAACGCCCGGTCTCGAGAGCAGCCACGCGAGCGCAATTTCCGCCGGTTTCGCTGAACACTCCTCCGCAACTTTGCGTGTTGCGGTAATTACATCGAGATCAGAAGGTGAATCGTACAGATCCACTGCGTACTGATCATTCGACGCGCGAGTTGTTCCCTCAGACGGCGACGGCGTGGTGCGCGCAAGACGGCCGCGAGCAAGCGGCGACCATGGAATGATTCCGATTCCTTCTTCCAGACAGAGCGGAATCATCTCGCGCTCTTCCTCGCGGTACACGAGGTTGTAATGATTCTGCATCGAGATGAAGCGCGCCCATCCGTTTCGCTCGGATGCAGAGAGTGCTTTCGCCATCTGCCATGCATAGCCTGAGCTGGCGCCGATGTAGCGAACTTTGCCCTGGTGCACGAGATGATCCAGCGCTCCCAGGGTTTCCTCTACTGGCGTATCACCTTTGAATCGATGGATCTGATATAGATCGATCGTCTCGACTCCCAATCGCTTGAGGCTCGCCTCACATCCCTGAACGATGTGTTTTCGCGAAAGCCCTCCCATGTTCGGGCCATCGCCCATCGGGAAATGAACTTTCGTGGCAAGGACAATCTCCTGCATGTTAGCCATCTCGCGCAGCGCACGGCCGGTGACTTCCTCACTTGCACCCATCGAATACATGTCGGCAGTGTCGAAGAAGTTGATCCCCAGATCGAGCGCTTTTCTATAGAAGGGCTTCGCTTCCGGCTCATCGAGAACCCACGGCCTCCACTTGGAGCTTCCGTAGCTCATGCAGCCGAGGCAGATGCGTGAGACAATGAGGCCGCTGTGGCCAAGTGATGTGTATTGCATGACAGCGGAGTTATTGGCGAAAGGGAACGGTTAATCGCAAGCGCCTACGGCAATCTACCTACCTGGGCAAACATCGCATCCGAACCTGGGCTCCAGGAAATACGGACATCGCCCGATTCTCGCCCGCTTCCAGCCGCGCAAGAATACCGTCAGAGAACGCAGTACACCGCGATCTCAGGCGAAACACAGCGCGCCGGAAACAGGTCCGGCCGCCATAAGTAAAACGCGACTCACCCCCGCGGTAGGACGGGGGTGGGTCGCCAAAACTGAAAGAGGAAAGCCATGTCGATGCGAGCCAACCTTGCCCGGTGGTCCGTAGTTGTCGTTCCCTCCGCGCTGATCTTGAGCGCATGCTCCGATTCCCCTACTGCCGTCTCCCCGTCACAATCGATCACTGCTGCACCCCGCTCAGTGACGAGTCTCTCCGGTCTTCACCTCACAGGAAAGACCGTCGTGGTGTTCAAGGACTCATCATCGATTCCCGTCGCGGGCCTCGCATTGATCAACTCGCTCGGCGGAACAGTAACGAAGAGATGGGATGACATCGGTGTCGCATTCGTAGGCGGGCTTCCGATCGCCAACATCACGACACTCGCCGCAAGCAACCTCGTCTCTGCGGTTGGAAATGATCGCTACATCAACTGGCTCCCCAGGTACAGCGTCAAGGCGATACAGGCCAGGGACGTACTTGCCGTGCCTCATAACAATCCAGCCAACGCAACGTATTTCGCCGACGGAACGCAGTGGAACATGAAGATCATCGGCGCTGACAAGGCGTGGGCAGCCGGTAAAGAGGGATTGCATTCCACGCGCGTTGCCATTGTCGATACGGGAATCGATTACGGACATCGTGAGCTTCGCACCCTTGTCGATCTCTCGACGTCCAAGTCATTTGCGAATACGACTTTCACCGGCGTGTGCGCAGACCCCGCACTTCCCTGTCTGCCCGAAGAAGAACTTCCCGCCGATAATCAGCTTCCGACTGATTCTCTCTTCATGGACAATCATTTCCATGGAAGCCACGTAGCGTCGACGGTTGCTTCGAACAACATCAGCGTTGCCAGCATTGCACCGCAGGTGACGCTGATCGCCGTGAAAGTCCTGAATTGGCAGGGCTCCGGATCATTCGAGGGAGTCGCCAGTGGAATCCGCCACGCCGCGGGTCCCGCCAATGCCGATGTAATCAACATGAGCCTCGGCGCCAATGTGGATCCGAATGAAGAAGGCGTGCCCGCATTGCTCGAGCTGATGTCACGCGTGATCAAGGATGCAGAAAAGCAGGGCACTATCGTGATCACCGCGGCAGGTAATGATGGACTCAATCTCGACCAGGGCACGATCGTATCGACGCCCTGTGAGCAGGCAACTGTCTGCGTCTCGGCAACAGGTCCGCTGCTTCAGCAGAATTTCGATCAGCCCGCGTTCTACACCAACTATGGATTGACTGCAATCGAAGTCGCAGCACCTGGCGGAAACGCCGACCCCAATGACGATACGAAGTATCAGCAGGAAGATTTGATCATCGGTGCCTGCTCGCGTCGTGCAACCGACCAGACTCTCGTAGTCTGTCGCACCAACACAGATGGCGGGGTCTACTTCTACGCTTTCGCGGCCGGAACGAGCATGGCATCACCGCACGTTGCGGCAGAGGCAGCACTCATCAAGTCGTACAATCCGTCGCTGTCAGTGGGTGGGATCAAGTCAAAGATCCTTCAGGCAACAGATGATATCGGAGCGAAAGGTCGTGACGTCTACTCCAACTACGGGCGCATCAACGTCGCGAAAGCCCTCGGACTCAAGTAATGCTGCTACCTGCTACCTGCTACCTGCTACCTGCTACCTGCTACCTGCTACCAGCTACCTGCTTTCTGCTACATGCTCACTGCTGCCTGCCTGCAGGTAGCAGGTAGCAGGAGGCAGGTAGCTGTTTCATCGCCAGGGCACATGTGCTGACATAGACATGGAGCGATGCTCGTGAGGGGGTGGCAACATCGCCCCCTCCCTGGCGAGGCTCGAGGTCTCACAGCTCTAGAGCTGTGAGACCTCTTCTTTTTGTTGTGTGACGAATCGCGCTGCCTGAGTTCTTGTCTTGCAGCCGAGCTTGGCGAGAATGTGGCTTACATGGACACTGACTGTCTTTTCTGCAATGCCGAGTGTTTCGGCTATTTCGCGATTGGTTCTTCCCTGTGCGACTTCTCGCAGAACAGCTTCCTCCCGCGAAGTCAGCAGCGATTTCTCGACGCGCACTTCGCCCGTTGATGTTGTCAGTGGCCGCGTTCTGATTCCTGCACGACGAAGTGCTCTGCGCACGATCTCCCGTTCGCGTGGAAGAAGTGGCCGTCCCAGCTCCTCGAGAAGTCTGCGTCCCAACGCGAGTCCTTCGGCTGAGTCGCCTGCGGAAAGCATGGCCTCGAGCAGAGCAACTCCCGCGCGCCTGCATTCGAGCCTGTTGCCCACATCTTCCCACGACCTGGTGGCGATTTCCAATTCTGCTATCGCCTCGGCCGCTCTTCCCTGCGCGAGCCGCAGAAGGCCGATAGCGTGATGCAGCTGTGCGATTCCGGAATTCGGATCGGGAAGTTGAGGCGTGCTTTCGACGAAGCGCTCGGCATCGCTGATTCGTCCGACAGCGATGAGCGCTTCCACCAGGTACGGGAGTAATTGTCTCGCGACAAGTGGTTGGCTCAACGGAGTCGCCTCGACCGCTGCTTCCAGGATTTCCGCTGCTTCACGCGGTCGTCCTTCGGCGAGCGCAACCAGAGCTATTCCAACGGGACGTCCGCGATCACCGAGCTCGGCAGCTTCTTCATACGCCTTTCGCGCCTGCACAAGCTCACCACGTGCGCGATGAATGTAGGCAAGCATTCTGAGAGCATCTCTCAACTCAGGGCGCTGTGTTCTGCGCAGCTCTTCAACCGATGAAGCCGCCTGTGCGAGAGTGTCCTCCTCGCCACTCGTAATCGTGAGAATGACTGCGCGCATCGCACGGAACAACGCGTCGAGGCCGACGACACTCTGCTTTCTGCACAGCTCGATTGCGGTGTTCGCCCACATGAGCGCGCGATTGTAGTCCTGCGCCAGAATGAGAACACGAACTCCTTCGGCATAAACCCGCGTCAGTCTTTCGAATGGAAGCCGACCTTCCTTGAGAAGTGCGAGAGCAAGATCGAGACGCGACACACCTGCTGAAACGGCGCCTCCAAGTACACTGAGCTCGGCGAGGCTCACGAGCGCAGGCACTTCTTCCGCGCCCTGTGTGTCCTTTGACGCCAGCGATAACCCGTGCACCAGGAGACTCTCTGCGGTGTGCAGATCACCGCGGGCAAGAGATAGCTTTCCCAGGTCGTCGTAAATCGCGCCAAGCTGTGTGCTGTCTGAAGTTTTGCCGAGGAGCCGCAGCGCTTCGTCGAGTGCTTCTCCTGCGCCTTCGGTATCGCCTTCCTCGATTCTCAGAGATGCAACTCGTCTCAGAAGACGTGCTGTCTCTTCCTTCTGTCCGAGTCCTCTTCTGAGACGCAGCGCTTCCTCTGTGAATTGTCGGCCCGCAACGCTCCGGCTTTGTCTCCATGCAACACCAGCGAGTCGCTCGAGGAGCTCTGCCGCTCTTTCTGTCTCGTCGGACATCTCCTCGAGTGAAGCAAGAGCGTGCTCGTAGTGAGCGGCAGCATCATCCCATGCTCGCAGTCGCACGGCTTCATCTCCCGCGAGCTTTGCGTAGTGCCACGCCTTCTCGTGATCCCCGCCGATTCGGAAATGGAATGCGAGCTCATCCAGTCGCGATGGAGTTCTGCCAACTCGCCTTTCCAGAGCGAGCGCAACGCGACGATGCAGTAGCCGGCGCCGGCGAGAGATGAGACTTTCGTATAACGCTTCCTGCATGAGCGCATGCGGGAACGAATACGAATCCTTTCTGATCAGCGGATCTTCGCGAAGCAGCTGATGCGAAGCGAGCTGCTCCAGAATCTCGACGAGCTCGAGCTCCGACATTCCGAGCACTGCGCGCAGGTCCTCAAAATCGAAGGAACGCCCGATGACGGCTGCTGCTGCAAGAGTTTCAAGGGCGCGTGGCCCTACTGCATTCACTCGCTCGAGTACTGCTTCGCTTACTGTCGATGGAAGTGGAGCTCTCTCGAGAAGCGTCGCTGCCTCGTCGTTCGGCTCCAATACCCCGCCTCCAGCCAGAACGGAGATGAGCTCTTCAACGAAAAACGGATTTCCTTCCGATCGCCGCCATATCGCTGACGCAAACGCCGGGTTGGGTTCAGCCTGGAGCATGCATCGAAGCATCTCTGTGGTTTCATCGCGGTCGAGCGGCGAAATCCGCATTTCTTCACCGACGCGGTCGCGTGCGAGAGATCCAAGGAGCCGGCGCAGTGGATGCGCGGCGTGGAGCTCATCCGACCGATATGTTGCGAGAATCAACATCCTGAGCGATGGGGCCCGGTGTGCCAGGTGATGCAGCAGCTCGAGGGATGTCTGGTCAGCCCAATGCACGTCCTCGAGCACGAGCAGCATTGACTCCTCTGCAGCGAGTCGCTCGAGGACAGAGAAGATCAGCTCGAATGGCCGCTCGCGATCGCGATCCGCCGACGATTCCGCAGGTGCGGGTCTGCCTTCGAGCTGCGGAAAAATTGGCGCCAACACTGCGCGCAAAGGTCCCAGCATCTGCGCGACGGCTTCCCCTTCGCCCTTCGCGATGCGGAAGCGGAGTGCATTCATCAATGGAGCGTAGGGTACGGACGACTCTGTGCTCGTGCATCGTCCTTCGATGACGCGCACCGGACGCGAGGCGGCTTCATGCTTCAAGTCGCGGATGAGTCTGCTTTTTCCGACTCCCGCATCACCGCCAATAAGAACGACGGCTCCCGTACCGGCTATGGCTTTATCCAGCCGCTCGAGCAGTGCCTGGAGCGGCTCTTCCCTGCCAATCGAATTGGGACACAGCAGAGGCGTTCGAATCATTCAGGAAGTGTGGTTTTTCTCTAATACCTAATACCGCGCCGTTCTGGTTTTCTCTAATTCCTAATACCGCGTTTTTCTGGTTTCTACTAGCTTCTCGACCATGCGACGTATCGCAGCTTTCCTAGGCATTCTCTGCGCCGCGGTTCCGGAGTTAGCCCCCGCTCAGACAGCCCCAAGGGTGATTCTGGCTATCGGCGCCCACGCCGGTGACATGGAGCTCACTACTGGAGCCCTCCTCATCAAACAGCGTAAGGCCGGCGACCGGATTGTCATCCTTCATATGACCCTGGGTGAAGGTGGCAACTCGAAGATGTCACCATCTGCTTATGGAGCGCAAAAAAGGCGTGAGGCTCTCGCGGCAGATTCAGTAATCGGTGCCGAATCGATCTTCGCACCGTACAAGGACGGAGAGCTTCCCAATGATGAAGCAGTTCGACTGTACGTGGCGAACGTTATCCGGCAGGTGAAACCGACTTACGTGCTTACTCACTGGCAGAAGAGCATTCACAAGGATCATTCGCGAACCAGTGCGATAGTGCAGGATGCCGTGCTTCTCTCATCACTCGAGGGAGTAGTCACAGGGACGCCCGCACATCGCGGGCTCCGCGGAATCTGGTATGCCGAGAACTGGGAGGACGGAGAAGATTTTCAGCCGTATGTGTATGTCGACGTCTCAGGTGAGATGGCTCAGTGGCGTGAGGCTGTGACCAGGTATGAGTTCGTTCGCGGTGGAATTTCGACCTTCAGGTATCTCGACTACTACGACGCGCTCTCGATCGTGCGCGGTGCAGTCGCCGGAAAGCAGCGTGCGATTGCATTCAACATCGACGCATTTGGAAAACGTCGAGTGCTCGATTCTCTTCCCTGAGTCCGGAACCCGCCCCTATGGAGCTGGATCTCGACGGAGCACGAATCGTCATCGTGATGATGAGTGCGATCGGCGACGTCGTTCATGTGCTGCCTGTGCTCAATGCGCTCAAGCGTCACGCACCGACATGTCATATCACGTGGGTGCTCAAGCCGGTTCCGGCGATGCTCGTGCGCGGACATCCACTCATCGACGAGATCGTCGAGTTCAATCCTGACCATGGATGGCGCGCATACATAGAAGTTGCGCGCGCACTGCGGAATAAGCGGTTCGATCTTTTGCTCGACTTTCAGGTCGCACTCAAAGCGGGAATTGTTACTGCGCTTCTTCACGCACGCGTCAAGCTGGGATTCGATCGCGCGCGTGCTCGTGATGCGAATTGGCTCTTCACCAATACGCGCATTCCACCGCATGTGCCGCAGCACGTTGCTGATCAATACTTCGAGTTTCTCCGATACATCGACGTCGATCCTGATCCTGTCGCCTGGAATCTCGGGCCGTGGGACGATGAGCGATCATGGCAGCGTCAATTCTTTTCAGGGTTCGATCATCCAGTTGCGTCGATCAACATCGCGACGACGAATCCGGACCGTGACTGGGTGCCTGAGCGGTGGGCCTCGGTGATCGATGCCCTGTGGGATCAATACGGGGTCGAATCGGTTCTCGTCGGTGGACGCTCGGAACGTGAGCTCGCCACGGCTGACGCGATTACGTCCACTGTTCGTCACAAGCCACAGTCTGCACTTGGCAGTGGTGTGCGGCGACTTGTCTCGATTCTGGACGGATCGGCGCTGGTTATCGCTCTGGACAGCGCGCCTCTGCACATCGGCACAGCTCTTGGCCGGCCAGTGATCAGCCTGATGGCTAACGCAGATCCGCGGCGAACCGGACCGTATCGGCGGTCTCAGGATCTGATCGTAGATCGCTATCACGATGAGGGGGAGCTGTCGCCCGTTTCGAGCAAGCGACGCTGGGGCCGGATGCCTCTAATTACCGTTGAGGATGTATTGGAAAAACTGAGTCTGTGGCAAGCCCGGTATCTTGACCGGGTGCCTTCCGATTCATATGTCTAAGCTCCCGTTTCACGTTTGGAGACTTGAGACAATGCGTTCTTCCATTCTCGTCCTTTCGCTTGTACTCCTCGCCGCGTGTGCAGACAGCAATCGTCCAACCGGCGTCGCTACACAGGAACCAGTCTTTACCCAGAATGCAGTCGACACCTCAGCTCTTCCCGATCTGATCGTCGACAGTAAGGCCACACAGAACAACTGGGTTACACGCGTCGAAGATTTCCCTGCCGATTTCTGCAGCGTTCAGGAAGGCGGAGTTGAGCCAGGAACTCATACTGTGATTCGCTTCACCGTAACGACACCAAACATCGGCCAGGGCGATGTGTTTGTCGGAAGTCCGCTCAAGCACATGGATCCGAACGGCGACGGCAATTTCGCGGACGCGGATGGCTTGTTCGAGTTTGCAACATGTCACCAGCATTTCCATTTCCAGCACTACGCCGAATACCGGCTCATTGACCAGGACGGAACTGTCTGGAAAGCCGCAAAGCGTGGATTCTGCATGCTCGACACCGATCCTTACAACGTCAACGGCGGCGACGGCCGATGGAGTTACAGAAACTGCGGAACCGACGAGCGCGACGGATTCCAGGGAATCAGCGACGGATGGGCCGACACTTACGTATTCAAGCTTGGCGGTCAGTACTTCGTGCTCGATGGCGGCGATGGCCAGCCTGTAGTACCGCCAGGGGTTTACACAATCGAAGTCGAGGTGAATCCCGACTATCCTCCGACCGGAGGAGTATGCCCGCGTGTAACGGACACTGCGACTGGGCAGTGTCACCAGTTCGCCGAGTCGGATTACACGAACAATACCGGCCGTGCAACGGTGATCATCACTGATCACCCCGGGCGCGCAGGTTACGGTCCGCTCAAGAATTCAGGCACGATCACGGCCGCTGACGAAATCGATCACAAGAGCAATAAGTGAATCGGCGTACACTCGGAATGGCGCTCGCAATTGCGAGCGCCATTTCCGTCTCCGCTAATGCCCAGCGAACTTTCATAAGAATCAATCAGCTCGGGTATCTGCCTCTCGAGCCAAAGACTGCAGTCGCATGCTCGCTCGACTCGACATCGATTGCGACTTTCACTGTTCAGGACGTTGATGGACGAGTTGTCTTCGGTCCGCGAAAAGCTGTCCCCTCCGGCGCCTTCGCTTCATGCGCCTCTACACATCGTCTCAACTTTTCGCAGCTGCAGAAGCCGGGACGATACTCCATCGTAGCAGGCGGTACATCGGTTCCGATTGTCATCACTTCGAAAGTGTACGACGGAGCCGCTGACACACTGCTGGCCTACATGAGACAGCAGCGATCAGGCTTCAACACAGTCATCAAGGATTCGGTCCATAAGTATGACGGCAGAATAGTCGATCATCCAGCGAGAACGAACGAGTTCATCAACGTCTCAGGTGGATGGGCTGACGCATCCGACTATCTCCAGTACGTGACGACTTCAGCGAATGCGACATTCGTCATGCTCATGGCCTATCGCGATAATCCCAAAGCATTCGGCGACAGGTTCGATGCGCGAGGCCTTCCTGGCGCCAACGGCATCCCCGACATACTCGACGAATCAAAGCACGGACTCGACTGGCTGCTCCGCATGTATCCCGGCGGCGAAGACATGTTCAATCAGCTCGCCGACGACCGGGACCACACGTACTTCGATTTTCCGTGGAGGGATTCGTCGGACTACGGCTGGGGAAAGGGAAAGGAGCGTCCGGTTTATCCGTGCACCGGAAAGCCGCAGGGTCTTTTCAATGCCAAAAACAGATCGACGGGATACGCCTCCACGGCGGGCAAGTACGCGTCTGCTTTCGGCATTGCTGCAGTGGTCTTCAAAAAATCGGATCCGGCTTTTGCCAGGACTCTCCGTGAGAGAGCAGTCGCCGCACTTCGACTCGGCCGCCAGCATCCCGGAGTGTGTCAGACTGCACCTGCGAAATCGCCGTACTTCTACGAGGAAGACAACTGGCACGACGATATGGAGCTAGGTGCAGCTTCACTCGTTGACGCGACTGGACAGAATCACTTCCTTGGCGAGGCTTTGCTTCACGCGCGCAACGAGCCCATCACTCCATGGATGGGAAAGGATACGGCCAATCATTACCAGTGGTATCCATGGCACAACAACGGGCACTACGAAGTGTGGCGCAATGGATCGGCTGCCGAGAAAGCGCAGATGGCCCGCTTCTATAGAAGGGGGCTTGAAGCAGTTGTTGCACGAGCAGGAAATGGATTTCGTGTCGGCATTCCATTCATCTGGTGCTCGAGCAATCTGATGGCGAGCTTCGCGACGCAGGCCTACCTGTATCGGAAGATGACCGGCGACAACCGCTTCCGCGAATACGAAGCCGCCGCACTCGACTGGCTACTCGGCGCAAATCCATGGGGAGTGTCGATGATCATCGGACTCCCGGGCAAGGGCAACTTTGCGCGCGATCCTCATGCTGTGATCACGAGCAAGATGGGATATCAGCTGACGGGCGGAATGCTCGACGGTCCCGTTTATCGCTCGATCTATCAGAACCTCAAGGGGATCGCTCTCCACGATCCCGACGAGTATGCGCCATTCAATACAGGATTCATCGTCTATCACGATGATGTCGGCGATTACTCTACGAACGAGCCAATCATGGACGGTACTGCGAATCTTACGTACCTCTTCGCGGCAATGGATCGGCATAGCCACTAAGTGCCCGAGCTTCCTGATGTAACTGTCTACGTCGAGCTCATCGCCGCGAAGACAACCGGACGAATCATCGAGCGGGCTCGTATTGCGAGCCCGTTTGTAGTCCGATCGGTAGAGCCGCCAGTTCGCGAAGTTGAGGGCAAAGCCGTCCGCACTGTGCGACGGATTGGAAAGAGAATCGCGATCGGGCTCGATGATGATTTGTGGATTGTGATTCATCTCATGATCGCCGGCCGTTTCCGCTGGCTCAAGCCAGGAGCAAAGATTCCCGGTCGTCTCGGTCTCGCTGCTTTTGATTTCGAGAACGGAACGTTGCTCCTGACCGAAGCTGGCACACAGCGCCGTGCATCGATCACGGTAGTTAGGGGGGAAGATGCTTTAGCGGAGATCGATCGCGGCGGAGTCGAGCCTCTCGAGGTCGATGAAAAGACGTTCGCCGAACAGCTGACTCGCGAGAATCATACACTCAAGCGGTCGTTCACCGATCCGACGCTGTTCAGTGGAATCGGCAACGCCTATTCCGACGAGATATTTCATCGCGCGCGGATTTCGCCAATCAAGCTCACGTCGCGTCTTAAACCAGAGGAGATCTCGCGGCTCTATCACGCAACTCGCGAAGTGTTGACTGAGTGGACCGATCGGTTACGCAAGGAGGCAGGTGGAGAATTCCCTGCCAAGGTAACTGCGTTTCATGATGAGATGGCCGTGCATGGACGCTACGGCAAACCGTGTCCCGTATGCGGAACACCAGTACAGCGCATTCGATACGCAAGCAATGAGACGAACTACTGCGCCCGATGTCAGACCGAAGGAAGGCTTCTCGCCGATCGCGCGCTGTCGCGACTTCTGAAACAGGATTGGCCGAAGTCTATCGACGAGTTGTAGCCACCGTCGCACTTGGCAGGTATATCGTGAACTTCGTTCCTTGCGCAGGTTCGCTGTCGACCTCGATGTGCCCGCCCGACTGTTTTACAAAGCCATAAACCATGGAGAGCCCGAGGCCGGTTCCTTTTCCCGGCTCTTTGGTCGTGAAGAACGGCTCGAAGATCTGCGTTATGGTTGCCTTGTCCATTCCCGAACCAGAATCGCTGACGCTGATAACGACGTACGGACCGGGCTGAATGTTCTCCATTCTCAAAGCTTGCTCTGACGACAACTCGGTGTTCCCGGATTCAAGCGTTAGTCGCCCGCCCTCCGGCATAGCGTCGCTCGCATTGATCGCAAGGTTGATGATGGTCTGTTCGAACTGCCCAGGATCGACCTTCACCAGGCCGGATGTTCCCCTGGAGACCATGGCTAATTCGATGTGTTCGCCGATGAGCCTTCGCAGGAGCTTTTGCAGATCCCTCAACAGCGCATCGAGGCTCACTACCTGCGGCTTGAGAACCTGGTTTCGGCTGAAAGCCAGCAGCTGCCGCGTGAGATTCGCCCCGCGGTCACCAGCAAGGCGAATCTCCGCAAGCATCTCATGATTCGGGTCGTCAGCATCCAGACCTTGCAGAATCAGGTCGCTGTAACTGTTGATGACGGTAAGGAGATTGTTGAAGTCGTGAGCCAATCCGCCAGCCAGTCGTCCTACGGCCTCCATTTTCTGCGCCTGACGCAGCTGATCCATCAGCCGTTTCATTTCGGTGATCTCGCTCGCGATACCGACGAGTCCGATCGCCTGACCATTGGCATCTCTATACACGCCCTTGGTAGATAGCCACGTTCGGGTCATCCCTTCGGTGTTGATGTGCTCTTCGAACCTGTGCGCTTCTCCTGATTCGATGACGCGGCGATCGTGCTCAATCACAGGCTGTGCCATTTCGATGCCGACGAGCTCCTCGACATTCTTCCCGATTATTTCTTCTGCGTTCCGCCCAAGAGCCTGCGCACCCGCCCTGTTGATCATGAGATAACGGCCCGCAAGATCCTTGACAAAAATTGCGTCGGAGGTTCCCTCGACAACTGCCTCCAGGAGAGCGTGACTTTCCGCAAGAGCGCGCTCGGTCTGCCTGCGTTCGGTTATGTCCTGCACCACACCAAATGCGCGGACCGGCCGCCCTGATTCATCACGCGTAAGCTCTCCTACGCTGTGGACAATCCGCACTTCTCCATTCGGGCGAAGTAGACGATACTCCACATCATAGCGCCCTTCACCTGACTGCGCGCGCATCGTTGCTTCTGCCTGGATGTGCAGATCTTCAGGATGAATTCGTTCGCGAAAGAATGTGGAATTGGGCTTAGTCTCCCGCGGCTGCAATCCGAGAATTCGATAGGTCTCATCCGACCAGGTGATGCGATCGGCTACTAGATCGTTCTCCCAGTATCCGATGTGAGCGATTTTCTGGGCTTCAACCAGCTTGGTCTCGCTTTCGTGCAAGCGGCGCAGCATCTCTTCGTGCCCTTCATCACCTCGCGTGCGATCAGGGCCGCGGGGAAACGCACGAACGTTTGACTCGCTGAAGTCGCGGTGTTCCTGACCGAACATGAACACTCCACAGGTCAGTGGTCTCAGCTGTGAGACGACGCTGCAATCTGCATCAAGCAAAAGAAGTCAGCAATCCGTTTTTGATTGTTTCATTCATTACATCATTGTCTCAGTGTTAACCCTGATCCGAGTGATTGACCTCCGTCGCATATTGTTACGCAACCCGTTATGAACTGCGCGGCATCCGAGCAGAGAAACAATGCGAGATCTGCAATTTCGCTCTTATTTGCAAATCTCCTTAGCGGGATCATCTGCGTGAACTGCTCACGTGTTTCAGGCGTTGGAGCGAGACGCTTCATTCCTTCAGTATCGTCCACTGCACCAGGCGCGATCGAGTTTACTCTCACTCCCATCGGTCCCCATTCGATCGCGAGTGTACGCGTTACCATGTCGACGCCTGCCTTTGCTGCGCAAACGTGAACCTGCAGCGCCATAGGAATGAATGCCTGAACGGCAGAGATGTTCACAATCGATGCTCCCGGTCGTCTGAGATGCTCGAATGCAGCGCGGCATGTGTTGAATGTTCCGAGGAGATCGATGTCGACTACCGCCTTGAATCCGTTCGCTGACATCCCTAGCGCAGGCGCCGGAAAGTTTCCTGCCGCGCCGCAAACAAGGATGTCCACCATCCCGAATGCGTCGCGTGCAGAACGAATCGCATTCGACAACGCATCGTACTCGCGCACATCAGCAGCGAATCCTTTTGCCTTGCCTCCGCTTTTATTGATACCATTAGCAGCGTTGTCCAGCTTCTCCTGAGTTCGACCGATCAGCGCCACGCTCGCGCCATGCTCGGCGAAGCGTTCTGCAATTGCGAGATTTATCCCGCTGCCGCCTCCAGTGACGATGGCGACCTTGCCTTCCAGTATTCGCTCTCCAAATGCCGAGCTCATTTCGTTCTCCGGTTGGATTTGCGGCTGCGCTGCACGACGTGATCGGGGCCTTCCTCGGAGAACATCTCCGATGCTGCCGCATTGGACGCACGATCGAGAGTTCGGCGGTTAAGCGACAGGACAGTTCCATTCTCGCTCAGCCGCTCGAGTAGAAGGTTCGCTGCTCGAAGCTGCTGCACGTGATGAGATATCGTTGGCTTCGAGACCTGAAACAATCGCGACAACTCAACCGACGTCATTGGTGTCCGTGCAAGCGTTGTAGCGATGGCATATCTCGTCGTATCTCCGAGTGCCTTGAATACGAGCGAAGCATTTACGGGAAGACCTTCATGTTCTCGTTCTTTTTGTTCGCGGACATGAGGAGCTCCGATGATCAGACTTCGATCGAGCACCGGAACGAAGTACCGCGTTCGCTCATGCGAATCGGGATACGCTGCCCACAGCCTCGAGACGTTGAATGCTGACGGAATCACATGAACGCCCAGGGCTCCGGGCGTCACTCGCACTGGAAGCTGGCGATCATCTGCGAATGCTTCGAACCCTCGTCTTTTGATCGCAGTCTTCATTGCACGAGCCGATGTTGCCATTTGCGGCTCGAGCTTCGTCCATGTTTCGTGGAATCCAACCTGCCAGAAGGTCTCGAGTGCGTTCGCCACCTCGTCTCGATACGAAGCCGGCTGCGAGACTATTCGCTCGAACGCATGGGTTGCGGCACTTTCGCTCTCGAATGGAAACAGTCCGAGAAGCGTGAGCAGCTTTCTTCTTGCTTCCGGTTCTGCGGCGACTGTTCGCTTGAGCGACACCCGGCCTGACATCAATCCATCAACTGCGCGCTCCGCTTTGAAGGCTCCTGCGAGCACGGCTCGCTGGAAAGCGGAAGAATCCATCGCGCGCAGCGTGGAGATCATTTGCGCAAATCCTATCTGCGCCGGCTCATCGCGCAGCGCATCGGCGAGAAGCGGCCACATCAACGGGCATGGAGCGACGCGCGCGATCTCCGTTCGTGCGCGGGCCGGAAGTCGATGCTCCATCTCGCGGCGCCAGTCCGACAACCTTTCCTCTGCACCGCTCTCGAGCGCCTGAAGCGCGTAGAAGATCTCGAAGCGCGGGGTTACGTCTACGGTTATCGGGAGTTTGTCCAGGCGGGAGGCCATCCTGGTTAGATAATTCTCTAACTCTTGCCCCGCAACCCCCGGCGACCCTCAGGCGGCTCCAGAAGAAACAGCCCGTTGGTCGCGTCAATCCGCACCAGCCCGCTTCTCCCGACATCGCTGCCCAGTATTCCATCGAGACTCACAAATGACGAGAAAGCCGGCGCAAAAACCATCAGCTTCCTCAGGAGAAGCGCCTGACTTCCCATCGTCGCTCGCAGCTCGTTGACGAACCGACCGTGCACCACGGTGACCCCCGCAAGTCCCCCGATAAGCTGTCGCTCTCCCAGAAAGGTGCGCGACTTGGTCTTGGTCACCAGACCATCGGTCGAATAGGTCTCCTGCGCACCTGTGTCGAGATTGAAGTGCAGCGGGATCCCTCTCGATGTCACCAGTCGCACGATCGGAGTGCCAACCCAGAAGAGATTTCTTCCGGTTCGCGGGAGACGTGCGTTCTCCGCCGGCTTGATCAGCGTCACTCTCTTGTTGACATAGTCGATTCGCAGATCGATGCGGCTGATGATGTCGTACCCGATCACACCGTCGATCTGCACGACTGCCGGCAGTCCGCCGTCGGCGCCGATTCGCACCTGCATTCTGTTGTCGTCAACGATCAGCGCTGTGATGTTCGTAACGTCGATCGCTCCAAGCTGGAGCCGCGAGATTGCGCCCGCCTGCGCAGGAACTCTTCCTGTTGTTGTCACGACTTCGAGCGTATCAGAGGAAAGCGGCTTCATTCCAAGCTCCGCCGCCAATCCCGACGACACGATCGACATGCTCGCTCCGGTGTCGAGCCAGAACGCATGCCGTTTACCGTCGATCAGTACCTCGATCATCGGCGTTGCGGCCGCCGAGAGAATCAGAGGAAGAACGACGGGTTGCGATGGGAAGCTGACCTGCCGCGGAGGAACCTTACGAAACGCATTCGCCCACGATTCGACTCCCGCCTTGTCCGCACTGCCGTTCACTCCGCTGCTTTGTTTCCCCATGCTGTCGAGCTCTGCCAGGAGCGCCCATTTGTTCTCGTGTTGCAGCATCGCCGTCATCAGGAGGCGCGCGGCTGTTGTCAGCGTATGGTCTGTCGCGGTCATACGAATTCCATCGAGCGCCAGCGCAGCAGCGTCATGCTTGCCGGACATCACCAGGCCAAGTGCCCTCGCAAACTCGCGCTCGATGTCGCTGACCGGCTGTCGCGAGGTGTAGCCGGTGTCGAGGCTTGCCATCGCCTCCCAGAAGCTGTGACTGTGACTGTTGACTGCCGCCGTCCGTCTTGGGCTTCCCGCTGAATCGATCGAGATGCTGGGCGGGACGTATATGAGCACGGGCTTCGCCGGGCCGCACCCTGCAACGCAGAGCAGCAACAGCAACTGCAAACTGATATCGCTTGCACGACGTATAATGAATGCAATCACAACTTTCACTACGATAGAAATGACAGAGAAGATCCGCAAATCCGATGAGGAGTGGCGCGCTCAGCTCACTCCCGAGCAGTATCGTATTACCCGGCAGAAGGGCACTGAGCCCGCGTTCACAGGTAAGTATGCAACATCGAACGAGCCTGGTCTTTACCGCTGCGTCTGCTGTGGCAACGCACTGTTCGACTCCGATGACAAGTTTGAGTCAGGAACCGGTTGGCCGAGTTTCACGAGACCGGTTACGGCCGACAGTGTGGAGACTGAGACCGATTCGAGCTTCTTCATGAAAAGAACCGAAGTTCACTGCAGCCGGTGCGACGCCCACCTCGGCCACGTATTTGACGATGGCCCTGCACCAACGGGTCTGCGCTACTGCATTAACTCAGCTTCACTGGAAAAGACAGACAAGCCCGAATGACCTTCAGCGCCTCTTCCGTTTCGGTGGAGGCGCTTTTGGCTTCGGTGTCACTCGCGGTTTTGGGCGCTCGAAAGTCGCGGTAGTGAATTCACTCTCGTTCCCTGTTCTGTCCACCTGCGACACGACGACCTGATCGGGAGCACCCGAAGCTGACCCGCCATCGAACATGTGAGTCGACTGAATTCCAGGCAGAATGAGAGTCGACCAGTCTGGCCCATACCTGTAGCGTACGACCCACAGCCACGCTTTCTCCGTTGCTGCAGATTTGAGCTCCAGCCTGATGGCGCGCGTGATTGTGTCTCTCGCGAGATAAGCGATCGGAGCACGGGGGGCGACACTGTCGAGCCACGGTGACGCCGGCACCAAAGCCGGACCAGCGTACGGCCCGGCCAGAAGTTTATCCACGAGACTGTCGCGATTCTGCATGAAGACCTTGGCGCTGAAGTGCACATTGCCACCCGCGCCCTCTGTCAAACGCGTGCTCGATATCTGATCGAGTATCTCCTGCGTCTTCCATGAAGTTTCCCCTGTTGCGCCGACACGACTCGTGAAATTTCCCGGCCAGATGTTGCGGCCTTTTGTGTTCTCGGAGATCCACCAGGTCAGGAGAACCGGATAGCTCTGTTCCTCTTTGGCGATCGGCCAGTAAAGCTGCGGAGTGAAATAGTCGAGCCATCCTTCGTTGAGCCATTTCTTCGAATCCGCGTAGAGCTCGGTGTATGCATCGAAACCTTTTATCTGCGACGGAAATCCCGGGCGCCAGATTCCAAAGGGACTGACTCCAAACTTTACCCAGCGCTTTGTCGACTTGATCTGCGAATAGAGCTCGCGTACCAGCTTGTCGACGTTACTGCGACGCCAGTCATCACGGCTCAATATTCCACCGGATTGCTGGTATCTCGCCCACGTCGTGCTGTCAGGAAAATCGATGAGCGTTCCCGCTGAGTCGCGCTCCTTGTACGGATAGAAATAGTCATCGATGTGAATACCGTCGACGTCGTAACGCTTCACGACATCAGTGATGACCTTGACCGAGTGGCGTCGAACCGCGGAATCGCCTGGATCCAGCCACAAGTATCGACCATAGCTGCGCACCATCTCAGGACGCGCGACACTTACGTGATTTGTTGAGAGCTCGGACTTCGCTGCAGGATGATGAGCACGGTACGGATTGAACCACGCGTGCAGCTCGAGGCCGCGCTTGTGTGCTTCGTCGACCGCGAACGCGAGTGGATCGTATGCAGGCTCGGGTGGACGGCCCATCTGCGCAGTGAGAAATTCCGACCAGGGCTCGAGCGGGGATGCATACAACGCATCAGTGGCGGGACGAACCTGGAGAATTACCGCATTGAGGTGCAGCTCCACTGCTTTGTTCAGGATCTCGATGAGCTCCGCCTGCTGCTGCCACGTATTCAGGCCCGGCTTTGATGGCCAGTCGATATTGGCAACCGTCGCGACCCATACGCCGCGAAACTCGCGCGAGACAGGTGGCGGCTCTTCCTGGCCTGATGCGTTGCGCACAATTAGTGCGAGTGCGATCAGTGCGCACCGAGGCGTTGATTTCATCGAAGTAGTTGAGTCATGAGCAACGCAAAGTTACCCGCCTTGACGCGACCTGTCCCGCCCGGCAGAATTTTCTCGCGCCTGAATCGCCACCTAATAGGAGAAAAGATGATTCGTAAAGTTCGCCTGCTGCCTTTTGCTGCACTGGTCGGTATTGCGGCTTGCTCAGTGAAGGAAGCTCCCAAAACCGCGGACACTAGCGCTGCCGCAACGTCCGTTGCGTCTGCGTCTGCTACACCCAACGTCGTTGCGATTACTGCATCCGAGTACAAGTTCGAGATGCCTGACCAGATTCCGGCTGGACTTACAACGTTCAAGCTGACGGACACCGGGAAGGAGCTTCACCACGCCACCTTGATCAAGCTCGATTCCGGCAAGACGCTGAACGACCTGACAACCGGAATCAAGAACATGAAGCCCGGCACTCCTCCTCCTGGCTGGGTCATTCCGGCAGGCGGGCCGAACGCTACTGCGCCTGGAAATTCTGTCTCTCTCACTACCGTACTGCAGCCGGGAAATTATGCAGTCGTGTGCTTCATTCCTGACTCGAAGGGAGTTCCTCACGTTGTCCATGGAATGGCAAAGGCTCTCACTGTCACGCCAAATCCGAATGCGAACATGACAGAGCCGACTGCCGATGTCACAGTTACACTCAGCGATTATAAATTCGATTTCTCTACTCCCCTGACTGCCGGCAAGCACACGCTCAAGATCGTCACGGCACCTGGCCAGCCACATGAATACACATTCTTCCAGCTTTCACCTGGAAAGAAGGCCACTGACCTCATCAAGTACGTTGAGACGGGAATGCAGGGACCACCGCCCGGAATGTCGATAGGTGGGGTTGCTGCAATGGCAGCGGGCAATACCGCGTACTACGAAGTCGATCTCAAGCCGGGTGATTATGCGATTATCTGCTTCCTGGAAGATGCAAAAGACGGAAAGCCGCATTACACACACGGAATGATTCAACAGATCAAAGTGACCTGATCCACGTTGACAAAAAGCCCGCGGATATCCGCGGGCTTTTTCTCTGTGTAGCAAGTGCAGGTAGCAGGTAGCAGGTAGCAGGTAGCAGGTTGCAGGTTGCAGGTTGCAGGTAGCTGAACAGAGGCGCCGGTCGGAATCGAACCGACGAATAGCAGATTTGCAGTCTGCCGCCTTACCACTTGGCCACGGCGCCGGGAAACAGAAGTTATCCACCCTTAGAGAGGCTTACAAGCGCGAGTCTTGCCCTGCAACCCATCGTGACAAATACCATTGATATCAGGCGAGCGAGTGAAAAGGACATTCCGTTGATCCTGGGATTCATTCAGGATCTCGCCACCTACGAGCGGCTTCGCGATTCGTGCGTCGCTACCGAAGAAAAATTGCGCGACACTCTTTTCTCCGACACGCCGGGAGCTGAAGTCATCATAGCGAGCGTCGACGATGAGCCGATGGGATTCGCCCTGTTCTTCCACAACTATTCAACCTTTCTCGCGCAGCGCGGCATTTACCTCGAGGATCTATTTGTGCGACCCGCGGCTCGCGGGAAAGGAGTCGGCTTCGCTTTGTTGTCGGCTCTCGCGAGAATTGCGTTGGAAAGAGACTGCGGCCGGCTCGAATGGGCTGTACTCGACTGGAATCAGCTGGCAATCGATTTCTACAAAAGAATCGGCGCAAGGCCGCTCGATGACTGGACTGTCTTCAGGCTGACGGCCGGATCTCTCGAGACACTCGCCGACAAACATCAGGGAAACATTCTGTAATCGATTAACGTCTCCGAACCCGCTTCGTCTATCAGGCTGATGGCGTGCCGCTGAGTCACGCGAAACGACACTTCAGATTGGAGATCCAATGATTACA
>Ga0070698_100002375_pt1 | contig 20763 bp, 28 predicted proteins | sample KBSK1502metaG_FD_65477 | JGI IMG/M metagenome (GOLD analysis project Ga0070698, IMG submission 65477) | Corn, switchgrass and miscanthus rhizosphere microbial communities from Kellogg Biological Station, Michigan, USA - KBS K1-50-2 metaG | ecosystem: Host-associated > Plants > Roots >...
AATAACGCTGGCCGCGACCTTCATCGCACACATGCGGCGGATTTCGCGATCGCGACTGGACGAGTTCGCCGACGTCGCCGATGGCGCTTCGTCGAGGACCTGCAGCTCGCGGACGAAGCCGCTGGCGTCAAGGCCGAGTCTGACGTTGGCGCCGCGGACTGGAGGAGTGATGTGGTCGCCGTACTTCGAGAAATTCCGCCAGTCAGACTCGCTGTCGAGACGCAGGCCGCGTTCGTTCGCGCTTTCGACTGTGCCTTCGACATGGGCTGTGATGCGGCCCTGGCTGCCGCCGTTCGTGGTGGTCATAGCGTGTAGCCCTCTTCGACCAGGTCCAGGACTTCCTCGGCGACACCGTCCGCCCATTCGGCATCGGCGAGGTTGTCGGCGTGCCATTCAGCCCGCGCGCGGATCAACTCGCTGATCTGCTTGGCCAGCTCCTCTCGACTGATGGTCATGGCAACAGTCCCTTATTCCGACGGCGCGTCTGCACTGCTTTTTGTGCTGGACTGAGGCTGTTACGACGAGTTTCCAACGTCTCGAAGATCGCGTCCCATTGGCGCATCTTGCGCGCCTCCCTGGCGCCCTTTGTGGTGAGGACGTATGGAATTGGGGCGTGCTCCTGGCAGAGGATCAGCATGTAGCCGATGCGGCCGCACGCGCAGCCAGCCAGGCCGGCAGGCTCCTTGCGCGTCGTCATGCCCACGCCTCACAGTCCCGCGATCGCTGCCAGGTCTGGACAGTGCAGCATCCGCGGTAGCAACAGCCCGGGCGACATCGCCAGCAGTCGGCACAGGCTTGGTCAGCGTAGGCGTCGCAGGCGGCCTCGACGTCGGTGAAGGTGGAGACGTGCTCGCCGCGGATGATGACGCGGTACTGCTCGCCGTCGACGTTGTAGGTAGTGGTCACGAGACGGGCTCCAATTTCGTCGCGGACCGAGCGAATAGCGGATCGGCGGTCGTCGATCTCGCGCTCGAGGTCGTAACGGAGGCTGGCCAGCTGGTGCTCGAGAGTGCGCACCTGGTCCTGTAATCGGTCGAGTTCGCGGGCGCAGCCGCAGTCACACCAGCTCACGCGACGATCTCCTCCGGTTGGTGGATGGCCGCGCGGCCAGCGTCGGTCAATCGGTAGTCGCAGGAGCGCAGGGCTTCGAGTTCGCGCGCGGCGCGGGCCCACTTGCGCACCTGGACGACGACTGCGGCGGCGGCGCGAATGTCGACTTCGCCGAGGGCCTGGCGCCAGCGTTGATCGGCGATGGGCTCGAGTTGGTCGGCGGTGGCACGGATGACGGCCCAGCACAATCGCCCGCGGCGTCCCGCCTCGCAGGTGCAGCTGAGTGGGCGGAGTGTGTTGGCATCGACGCGGATGACGTGCGTAGGGCCGAGGTGGCGCGACTCGTACGAAAAGGCGAGATTGGCTGGCTTAGACTGTGGGTGCATCCGAGGCCTCCCGAGGTTCGGTGCAAAGGGCCGTCCGTGCGGAATCAGCGCGCGGGCGGCCACGTCGTTTATTCGGCGGTTTCGAGTTAGTCCATAGGCGTCTCCAGTGGTCATGCCGGCCGGTTCTCTTATTCAACTCTGTATCTAGTTTACTACTACTGTAGACAGGTGTAAAGCGCTCGACGTAGACTGGAATCGTGCTCGATACAGTGGAGGTAAAGCCTCCTGGTACGCTCACGGACGTGGGGCTGCGCGAGTTGCGACTCAACGCCGTGATGACGCAGAAGGAACTCGCGGAGAAGGCAGGAGTCTCGAAGCAAACGGTCGTGATGATTGAGTCCGGACGGATCCGGCCGTACCCGCAGACGCTGCGCAAGCTGGCCGAAGCGCTGGGTGTCCCGCCGACGGCGCTCGCCGAGCACCTCCGTACACCGCGGCGCCAGCGGCCTTTGTTCGAATGAGCGAGAGCGCCGCGCAGTCTAGTGCCGGGATCGCTGCGGTGCGTCAGGCGGACTTTGGGCGATGGCTCCGAGCACACATCCTGGCGCGCGGTGTGAGCCAACAGTCAGTGGCGCTCGGCATCGGCGTGACGCAGCGCATGGTCTGGCTGTGGGTGTCGGGACGTTCGCGGCCGCACATGAATACCGTTGGGCGGATAGCGACGTACTTCGATACAGACCCGTCCGTAGTCGTGAGCATGGTTTGCGATGAGAAGGAGATGAGCCCGTTTGGCCGCGTTATCGCGCCGGCAATGGCTAGGGCCGGACTCGACCACAGGAAACTGGCAGCCGCGGCTGCAACCTCAGAGGGCACTGTCGGACGATTGCTCTGGGTGAGCCGGCCCGCACGGAAGTCGACACTACGACAAGTGGCCAACGTGTTGTCGATTGAGGTAACCGAACTCGAGCGCGCACAGCGAAAGATCAAAGAACAAGTCCCTCGGCAACCGCTTGGGGGTTGGATCAAACGGATCCTGCACCGTGAGGGGCGTGACGGGTTACGACGTCACGCCAGGGAAGCATCTCATCCCTGGGACGACCTGACGAAAGAAGCGCGGAAAGCTCAGTCGCGTGCGCTTGCCGTGCCAGCGACACGGGGGCGATTTGCGAGCAGTACCGAGGAGGATCACGCGCGCTGGCGACGCTCGTCCGTTGCGACGCGGCCCAAAGCTATTTTTGGACTCTGCCGTGTCTGCGGAAAGATCTGCATGTGTGGACCCAATGACCGCCGCGAGGTCCACACACTCTGCTTTCGCAAATGGTCGGCGGGTAACGGCGGTCGTAAGGCATTGCCACCCTATTCGCCCAGGCGTCGACTCAGTCCAGCAGAGTTGGCGGACTATTACGAGGCCGCAGTGCTCTACATGCGAGTGAAGGATCACACGCCATCCGGACAACGGAAGGGAATCGTCCCCAGGACTGTCCGAGATCTGGCGTTCACAAAACTGGGGCTGGCCAGAAACCCGGAGGCCGCGGAGCGAAGGTTGAGAGAGCGAGTCAGGCGATTGCTGGACCTGCTACCAGACCTTGCAGTCTGCGATTCGAATGAAGTTCGGCGCGTGCGCGCGCTCATCAGCTCAAGGAGGTATTTGCCAGCGACGACTAAATAGCGCCCCCTTTGCCCGGTAAATTAGCGCCCCCTTTGCCCAACTGTTCGGGCACCGGGGAGCCACAAAATCGGGGAGGGTTGGGCTTCGACAACAACAAAGCGTCCCACCCAGCCGACCAAAGCTAAAGGGCAGGACGCTTCGAAAGGAATCGACAGGAATGGTACACCCGCCGACCGAGACAGTTTACGGCTCGCCGTGAGTCTGTCAGAGCGCCATCTGCGCGAATTACGCGACGGCTCTGGCATCCCGCTCGAGGTGATCGCTGAGCGCGGCTACGCCACGGTCACCAGCCGCGCCGAATTGCTCGACCGCGGCTTCGCCGACTACCAGGCGCGCGTTCCTGCGCTGCTGGTCCCGATCTGGGCAATCGACGGCTCGAACAGCCGCTATGTCCTCAAACCCGACCACCCGCGGCTCGAGCACCGCCCTGACAAGCCCGATCGGTCAATCAAGTACGACTACCCGCAGGGTCAAGCGGCGGTGCTCGACGTGCCCGTTCGCTGTCGGCCCGCGCTCCTGGACGCGACTGTCGACCTGTGGATCACCGAAGGCTGGAAGAAGGCGGACGCTCTCGCGGCCGCGGGTAAGTGTGTGATCGCCCTCGGCGGCGTGTGGAACTGGTGCCACCGCGACGCCGACGGCAACACCGGTGTGCCGCTCAACGACTGGCAGCCGATTCTGCCCAGCCTGGACGGACGCCGCGTGTTCATCTGCTACGACAGTGACGCCGTCTCGAATCCCAGCGTCGGCCTGGCCGAGCGCCGCCTGGCGAACTACCTGCGCAAGCATGGCGCGTGGGTGTCGATCGTGCGCCTGCCGGCCGAGCCAGACGGCTCGAAAAACGGCGTTGACGACTTCATCGTCCGCCACGGCGTGGACGCCCTCGACGAGCTCGTCGACGTCGCCACCGATACCAGCTCGGACGAAGTGCGTGTGCTGCGCGCACGGGTGCGCCAGCTCGAGCAGCTGCTGAGCGCGCAGGCCGGCGTGCTGCGCAACGCCGACCTGTCGCCGACGCAGAAGATCGTGTCGATCGCGACCATCAACGAGGCGGGCTGGGCTGTGAGCGCCCACAAGCCGACGCCGTTCCGCGTGGACTACGGGCGTCTGGCCGCGGCCGCGGGCGTGAGCCCCCAGACCGTGAGCAGCACCGTCAAGGCGCTCTCAGAAGCCGACGATGGCCTGTTCACGAAGGTGGTCACCCGGGAACTCAACGAGGCGGGCGAGTGGCGATCGTGCGTCAAGTTGACGCCGCGGCGCGACGGCGGCGTAGTCGGCTTGCTGCACGCCGCGGCGGACTACCACCCGGAACGCCCGGCCTGGGGCGGGAAGCGGGTCCCGGGCTGCCCTGACCATCCGCTCGCTGACGTCGTGAAACGACGCGTCCTAGTGTGCTCAGAGTGTGGCCAGGTCATCGACGACACGACCACCACTCTGAAATGTCAACTTGACATTTCAGAGTGCGACGTCACGTCTCCCGGGCCCGAGGTTCTGAATGATCAAGTTGACATTTCAGAAACTGCTCCTCTTCCGGAGAGTATTGGTGTCCATTCACGTACTCCGGGCGATGCACTTGACAGTTCAGAGCGCTGTCGGGGCTGCGGCCGCGACCGCGCCGCTCACGGCGCGTACGACCCGATCGGCTGCAACTGGGAGGCACGCTGGAATGAGTAATCAACCAAGCAACGTCGTGTTCGAGTTTGAAGCTGGGCGCCGCGGGACGGTGCGCGCGAGCGTCAGCCACTACAAAGGCAAGGTCTACGCCGATCTCCGCTTGTGGGTTGAACCGCGCGAATCACCGGGCGCTGAGTTGATCCCAACGAGCAAGGGCCTGTCACTACCGATCGAGTTCGCGGATGAGATGCGCGAGGCAGCCGACGCGCTGGCCAACGCCGCTAAGGCCTCGACGAGGCCCTCAGCGAGACGCACCGCGGCGTGACTCAGGCGCTGCGCAGTCGTAGGCCCAGGCGATCGCACGGTGCGTCGGTCAGGTCCTGCTGCACGCCCAGATAGCGTTCAGTCGTTTTGATCGACGCGTGGCCCAGGCTGAGTTGGATTTGCTCGAGCCGCGCCTGCCCCTTCAGCGCGAGCTTGGCGAACGTGCGCCGCAGGTCGTGTGCGGCCACGTCTAGGCTGAGCGGATCGCCGTAGTCGGCGACGACGTCGGCGATCGCCTGGTCGCTCATGCTCGAGCCGTCGAGGTGGCCGCCCTTGCGCAGCGAGCGGAACACGCGGCCGCTGCTGACGCCCGCTGCCGCGGCCCAGGTGTCGATCGCGGCTTTGGTCCACGACGGGATCGGCACGGAGCGGACCCGCTGCCCCTTGCCGACCAGGTCGACGACAACCCAGCGGCCGTCGCGCTGCTGAATGTGGTCGAACGTGAGTGTGGCCGCCTCGGCGCGCCGGAGGCCACAGCCGAGCAAAACGGCCAGGATCGCCTGGTCGCGTACGCCTTTGAGGGTGCGTACGTCCGGCGCGTCGAGCAACTGCTGGGCCTGCTTTTCGGTCAGCCAGGTGCCGATGCGGGCCCCGGCGGTCTTCACGCCTTTGACCTTGCTGATGCCATGGGCCAGCTGCGCGTCGATCAGTTTGTTGTCCGAGGCCTCCTGGGCCAGAGCGCGGATGGCGCTGAGTTTCTGATTCACACTTGCTGGGGCAAGTTTGCCATCTCGGAGCAAGTGGGCCCGATAGCGCTGCACGGTGGCCTTGTCGAAGCGAGCGCCGGGGGTGGCGGCGTACCAGGCCAGGAAATCGCGCAGCGCGCGCCGGTACATCGTCTTGCTGGACTCGGCGCCGAGGCGATCGGTCACCAGCTTGATGAGTTCGTCACTGTCAGCAGCGGAGGTTGGGACGTACAACTCGAGCGCCGCGGCGCTCCTGGGCATGTCCATGATGACTTGCGAGAAGTGCCATTATAGGTAGCTATCAGTGCGTGCCGAGATGCGAAATGGGGTCACCGGACGGTCACAAATGGCTGAGCATCATTTGACGCGGCGCGAGCGCGACGTCGCGCGGCTCCTGGCCGAGGGTCTGTCGAACAGAGATATCGCCACCCGCTTGGTCGTTCGCCCGCGCTCGATCGCCAAGATGGTCAGCTCGATCATGCGCAAGCTTGACGTCGCCAACCGCACCCAGGCATCACACGCCATCGTGGCCCAGGCGCAAGCAAAGGCTCGAGTGCGAGCCGCGAAGTTTGGGGACGAAGTGACCGGTTTGATTGTTCGATTGCTCGCACCGCCGCGCGGGCCCTGACGGGGAATTGGGGCATTAAGGCCACTGCGCTTCACCATGCAGAAGCCCCATAACCCTGCTCATGCAGCTCAGTACAGGCATGGTCGCCCAGAGGCTTGGCGTTTCGAGCGAGCGAGTTCGCCAGTTGTATGCGCAGGGCGTGCTGGCCGCGACGTCGACGCCGCTCGGGAAATTGTTTGACGCAGATCGGGTCGACGAGCTCGCCGAGGAGCGACGCCGTCACGGCGTAAAGCTAGTCGGCGCAGGAACGCCGGACGCTGCATGACGGTTCGCTCGCGGCCGTGGTCCTCTGCTTTGACATGGGAGCAGGGCCGTGTTCACCGTGGGAGCACGGCGAACACGGCCGCGAGCGGGACTCTTCGATGAAACGGACGACCTGCCGCTGTCCTGTGTGCAGACTGACCAGCTGGTGGCGCGCTGTCCACCCCTTCCGGCGCCCACCAACTGGCCCTCCGTCGCCAGCCGGGATGGGCCTTGATGAATTCGAGAACATACTGCGTGCCCGCTGGACGGCGGCCGAACTGGGCAGAGCGTTGAGCCTGGACGATGGGCAAGTTCAGCAGGGAACCGATCGCGCTGAGGTGGTGGATGTCCTGCGACGCGTGCTACGCGACAAATCAAGCGCACCCACTGAAAGTGAGACCGCCCATGTCAATGTATGAATCTCCGCTTTTCAATGAGGCCATCAAGGGTGAAGCGGCCGCCCAGGCAGCGCGTCTCGCGCACATGAGCCAGACTCTCGACGGCCTACAGGAACGCCATCGTCAGTCCAGCGTCGCTGCGCCGCGGGATGCGGTGATCGATGCAGCAGCACGTGACGCTGGGTTGGCTGAGCCCGCACAGCGGGCCGATGAGGTCGGCGATGCGATTGCGCAAGCGGGGCTCACTGACTCGGTCAGGCAGCGACAGCGGGCGAGCAGTGATCCCGATGGCCACTGACGCGGCGCCACGTGACCCGACCGAGCGCGCTGCGTATCACGAGCGGCAGGCTGCACTGGCGCGCCTCGATGCAGCACGGCAGGCCATGGCGGTGCTCACGGAAACCCAGCGCCAGGACGAGCAAAGGCGGATCGCCGCGGGCGTTGCAGCCGAGCGCCGTGAGCGGGAACGTGTTGCCGAATCCATGGCGAGTATGGACCATGCGCTCGCCGCGGCCAATGCCGCAGTGGGTCGACAGCGAGCGCGCGAACTGGCGCGCGAGCTGGCGGAGACGAGCGCGCAACTTGAAGCTCGGGTCGCCAGTCGTCTGCTGAACATCGAGGCGCGGGTCGACATGAAGTTGCCGCTCACCGTCGGCGAGCACGCGCTGCTCGAGCAATATGGCGGGGCGCGCTGGTCGATCGTGCCACGGCCGACGAAGTACAGCGCCACCACTGCCGATCGCATCCTGAGCTGTCTTCGCGTCGGCAACACGCGGATGGCGAGTGCTTGCTATGCGGGCATCGATTACTCGACGTTGAAGCGTTGGGCCGAGCGTAATGCGGAGTTTTGCGCCGCACTCGACCATGCTGAAGCCGAGGCCGAGGTGTACTGCGTCGCGATTGTGCGGAAGGCCATTTCCGAAGGCGATACGAGCTCAGCGAAGTGGTGGCTCGAGCGGCGTAGACACGAGGACTGGCGCCAGCACGACACGGTCGACGTCGAGGTTTACATTCGCGCACGGGCAGCCGAGCTCGGGTTGGACGTGGACGAAGCGCTGGCTGCGGCTAGCCACATCATCAATGGTCGACCGAGATGACCCGCGTTTCGCGTGCCATCATCGACGCCGAACTACAACTCCTGCGACTGCTTCGCGCGTCCCAGCCTACCGCGCTGGCGGAGCAGACCTACGCCATGGCATCGGCCGAAGCTTTCGACGAGCTCATGTCCAGCATGTCGCACCAGCACGTACGGCTGGTCATCGACGAACTGGAGCGTGCGAAGCTGCGGGGAGTATGGCAGCCTGGCATGTGCCCGATGGGCCAGGGCGGCGGCTGGTGTCTGCCGTTCGCAGCCGAATCGTTGGCCATATCGGCTCATGGCCAGGGATCGACGTTCCACCACGCTGGCCTGACGCGCCTCTGGCGCTACCGCCGCCCGTTGCGGAGTTGTATATGCAGCGAGACGTGGCTGCTGGCCTGTTCATCTTCGAGTGGTTCCAGTGCGCGGAGTGCAGTTACCCGGTGCCGATCCTCGCACGGCAGGAGGGCTACAACTGGCGGCACGTCGACGCGCTCACGAACTGTCCGCTGTGTGATGGCTCGATCGTCAAGCCGGCTGGCTGGTACGACGGCATAGGCGTGATGAGGACTGCAGCGTGACGTCGCGGTCGCGGCTGGGCGAGGGCGAGTATCACGAATTGATCGCCGCGGGGGGCTATCGCTGATGCCGAACAGCGTCGAACTTGTCGTAAAGGTTTTAGCCGATGTCTCGGCCGCCAACACCAGCTTTACGAGCATGGGCAAAAACCTGTCGGCAGTCCTCGGCCTGGGCGCTGCGGGTGGCGCATCGGTCGCCGTCATCCAGGCCTCGGCCGACTTCCAATCGTCGATGGCCAAGATTCAACAGGCCTACAACTCGGCCGACTTTGCGCCGGGCACGGCGAACTACAGCACCGCGGCGGACAAGGTGCTCGCGCTGTCATCGGCCATGGCCACGAACTTCGAGGACGTCGCGGCGAGCATGGCCCAGGCCGCGAAGGTTACCGACCAGTACGGCAACAAACTGCCCACCGACAAGGTCAATGAGTTCGTCGACAGCAATCTGCGCCTGAAAGCGTCGTCCCAGGGCGGCATCGATGCGCTGACGTCTGGTCGGGACATGGCGATGTTCACGAAGATGTTCAGCAGCCAGGATTACGCGGGCACCGGCTCAGCGATCGCGGCGCTGACGACCCAGCACCCCCAGAGTGAAGAAACGCTCTGGCAAGCCGCCATCGGCATCGCCCAACTCGGCGCGCCGATGGGCGTGTCCATGTCGCAAGCATTGGGCATCGGCAACTATCTGAGTGACGTCGGCGGCGGCGGCACTCAGGGCGGCGCGTCCATCGGTCGCATGTTGCTACGCATGGACACGTCGGCGGATACGGTGCTCGACCCTCAGGCGAAATACGCGGATGAGCAGAAGCGACGCACCGCCCAGGAACGGCTCGATGACCTGCAGACCTCGCTCAAGGAAGGTGAGGCCAAGCACGCCGAGATGTTCGGCCAGCACGGTCTGAAAACGCAGTACCGTCGGCACCCGTCAGAGGTGATGGCCGAAGAGGATCGTCTGGCCAAGCTCCGCCGCGACATTACCGACCAGCAATCCAACATTGCCCACGAGAACGACCCTGAGCGCTCGTGGCCCAGGGGCAAGATGAATCTGCCCGAGATGGCCAGGACCGCGGGTCAGACGGCCGAGGCGTACGCGGAACTGTTCAAGGCCAATCCGATCGAGGCGCTGCTCGACTTTACCCGCGGAATACACGCGTTACCCGCGAGCGAAAGGGGAGCCGCCGAGACGAAAGCGGGCATCGTCAACGTCCGAGACCAGAAGACGATCGACCTGCTGTCCGATCAGCCGGCCTCGGTGGATCGCATGATCGGCATGGCCGAAGACCAGTTCAAGACGAAGACTGCGCTGGACCAGATCTCAAACGTTGGCCTCAATACGACCAACGCGCACCTCGAGGACCTGCACAATGCGCTGCGCGGCGGCGTGGTCACCGCGGGCGAGCCAGCGCGCCAGGCGGCCGATAAAGGCATCCAGGATGTCAGGGAACTGATCACCAGTGGCAACTGGGGGAAACTCGAATCGATGGTCGGGGAGGCAGCGACCAAATTCGATGCGCTCAGCGGCGTGCTGGGCCCCGTAGGGAACGTACTGGGCGCCGGCCTGCTGCCGGCGCTGGCCATCATCGCCAAGGGTGGCGGTCTGGCGGCGCTGGGTGGCGCCGCGGGCTCGATCGCTGCAGGCGCTGGTGGTGCGGCGGTGGCTGGCGGGCTTGCATACGTCCAGATAGACGAGATGAGGGCCGAATGGGATCGACTGAACGCCGCGCGTCAGTCCGTCGGCGCCCCGCCCATCACCATGAATATCGGCGACATCATCCACCATGGCGGAACGCCTGAAGAGATGTTCGAGGCGGTCAAGCAGCAACTCATCACCGCGTGGAAGACCGCCATGTCGGGCACTCCGGTCAACGGCGCCATGGGCGGCAGTTACACGATGGGCTCTGCGCCGCGCTGAGCTCAGAACGCGCGCAGCGCCGGCAGGCCTGCTGTCCAGATGCCGACCAGCAGCGCGCCCAGCCCCACCGGTATTTCGAACAGGGCCAGCCCGCTCGGCGGACGAAACCATGAGGGCGTGACGTGCAGCGGCCGCGCGCGGAGTGGCCACAGCAATGGCAGGCCGTGCGGCGACGGCGCGTCCGCGATCAAGTGCGACACCCAGCCGAGCGTGACCGCGACAGTCCACTCGGGACCGACGCCGGCGAGCAGCAGTGCAAGCGGCAGTACGCCCGCAGCGATCGCTGCATGGAGCGGCCCGCGGTGCGCGACGAAACGGTAGGGCGCCAGCGCGCGGCCGAGCAGCCCGAGGGCGAACCAGACTGCGACGCCGGCGACGATCGCGAGTTCCGCATGATGTGTGCGGTGCAGGACCTGGGGGGCCACCAGCAGCCCGCCCGCGACCTGGGCCAGATGCACGATCTCCGACAGCTTCCTGCTGGCGGTCGAATGCGGGTGATCCAGGTCCGGCAGCAACGCCGCCAGCGCAGCGATCGCACCCACATGCAGCGGCTCGAGGCCGGCCGCGTGCGCGATGGCGAGCCCAGCGCCGGCGCCAACGAGCATATGCGGTATCGCGCGCATGTCAGGCCGGCGGCTGGCGCTGCAGATCGCCGGGCGTGACGTCGAGCGCTTGAGCCAGCCTGCGGATGACGTCAGCGGAAGCCAGGTCGCCGGCCTCGAGGCGCGCGATAGTGGTGTGGTCGACGCCGCTGCGCTCGGCTAGCCAGCGCTGAGTCCGCTGCGCGCGCAGCCGGACGGCAATCAAACCGGGGACAGGCACGAGTTGCTCTTCCACTGAGGCCGCCGGCACCCACTGAGATGGTGGCCGACGCTGGAGCTCGGCGGGGTCGACATCGAGTGCCTTAGCCAGCTTGCCAATCACGTCGAGACGCAGCTGGCGGCCGGCTTCGCCGCGGATGACAGTCATGACACCAATGCCGGCTGCTTTGGCGAGTTGTTCCTGGAAGAGGGCGCGCTGGATCCGCCAATAGCGCAGGCTCGGGGTGGGAGCCGCGCCAGGCACCATCGGTGGGGCGATGGTAGCCACGTGGTAGACATCTGACACGTGCCAAGGGTAGCATGTGCCAGTGAGCTATCACATAGCTACCACCAATCTACTAGACGCCGGCTGGCTGGCGCAGCCCGACCCGCCGCCTCCGGCGCCGGCACCGCATGTCGACATCCACGTCGACCTATCGGGCCTGGCGGGCTTGATCTGGCAGGCCTTCGTCGACCACGTCGGCGAGCTGGGAGGCGCGATCTGGACGAGCCTGCTGCCCAACCTGCCCGCGCTGGCTGGCCAGGTCCTGGCGCTGCTCGAGGACGCGCTGCGCCACGCGGCCCAGGCGATCTGGGATGCGGCCTGGTCAAGTTCGGCGAACATCGTGACCCAGATCCCGCCCGACCTGACGTACAACGCCAGCTGGTATCGCGCCGTGGCGACGTCGCCGCTGCCGGTGGCCGTCGGCGGCGCCACGCTGGCGCTGGTGCTGTTGGGCCTGCGCACGCTGCTGGGCTCAATGGTCGGCCACGACCACGTCATCACTCATGTCAGCGGTCGGCTCATCCCCGCGGTGTTTCTGACGCTGGCCTACCCATTCGTGGTCGTCAGCGGCATCGATCTACTGAACGCAGCTGCGTCTGCGCTCGGGCGCACGGCGATCGGCGGCGGGATCGCCGACGGGCTGCGCACCGGCCTGGTGCTGTCGCTACCCGCCCCGCCACTGCCGGCGCTGCTGATCCCGTACCTGCTGCTGTGGCTGCTGCTGATCTATTTCGGGGTACGGCTGCTGGTGCGGCTGGCCTACAGCCTGTTCCGCCTGTTAGTCGCGCTGATCTTCGGGCCCGTCGCGCTGATTTTGTGGGCCATTCCACAGACCGAGTGGGTGACGTGGTTTTGGCTGCGCGAGCTCGTCGGCTGGGCGACGACGCCGCTGCTGGTGACAGCGTGCCTGGCGATGGCCATCCCGCTGGCCAGCCTGCATAGCGGCGGCTTCCTGGCGGGTGTCGTGTTCAGCCTGGCCGGGCTGATGGCGGCGTACGACCTGGTCGGGCTGCTGGGGCTGGCCCACGGCCGCGGCGGCAACCTGTCGCCGATCGGCTATGCGCGCATGGCTGCGGGCGCTGCGCGTGGAGGCGGTGCGGGAGCAGTGGCGGCCGGTGCTCCCGCGATTCGATCGCAAGTCATGGCCGATCAGTACGGGTTCAGATAGGAGGACACCCGCGTGGGTACAGCATTTGGATTGGGTTTCACGAATCTGGCGAACCAGCTCGCGCTGGCCGGCCTCGGCGTGGCGACGCTCGGCCTGGTCGTGCTCGGCTTGGGGCTGATGTTTTCGATCTTCGATCGCGGCGTGATGGCGCACCTGAAAGATGGACTGTTGCGCATCATCGGCGGCAGCGCGATTGTTGGTGGCGCTGGTGTCGCGGCGTCGTTCATCACCAGCAACTTTCACCTCTGATGGACCCCAGCCAGGAAGTGGAAATGCGGGTCTTCCATCACCTCTTCAGCATCGCCGGCCTCGGCGAGCAGGAGGTGACCGACCTTGTTCGCGCCGCCGGTGCCGAGATCGTCCAGCCTGAGGATAAGGACTACCCATCCTGGCTGCTCGACCTGGGCCCTGGCGCAAGCCAGCAGCAGCGGGCGCAGGCTTATCGGCTAGCCCAAGCCAACGCGATGATCCGCATTGCGCTCGCCCACAAGCGACAACTCGGCGCACGAAACAATTGACTGTGGATGGCCTCGACGAGACAGTCGACCCTCCGTACCTGGTGCCGACGCACCTGCGCGAGCCGCAGTCGATTGGGCCCATCCCGGTGCGCACGTTCTACGTGGTGCTGGCCTCAGGGCTGCTCCTGGGCGCGCCGGTGGCCACGCTGGGGCGCCGCGAGCTCGGCGACGGCGGCTTGTGGCTGGGCCTGCTGCCGATCGTGCTGGCCACGCCGTTTGCGCTGCCCTGGCTGGACCCGCCGGCCGAGCACGGTTTTCTCCAATTGGCGAAATTCCTGGCCCGCAAGGTGTCGCAAAATGCGACCTGGACGCGGTTGCCGCCGCGGCGCGAGCTCGCCGAGGCAGAGGGCCTTCTCGCGTTCCTGCGGGTAATCAACGCCTACCGCCGGCGTGAAACGCTGAGTCTCGCCGAGCAGCAAGACCTGGCAGGCCTCGACGTCGCCGAGGGCGTGGTCTACGTGCCGATCGGCAGACGTCTTGAGCCGCGCGCGGTGTACCGCGTGCCGACGATCAACCTGGACATGGCCAGCGCTGGGACGCGCCGCGGCACTCGAGCGCGCCGCAAAGCGTCGCGGTGCGCGTGTTTGATGACGGCGCCTCGGGCGGGCCCGCGGTTGTCTCGACTCAGGTCGTGTCACTGCGCTGATGGCTGAGCGCGCGCGAGTGTTTGGGCCGCCCAGGATCGCACCTGACACGGCGCTGCGCATCAGAGCGGACGAGCGAGCGCTGGTCGACGCAACGTACACCGTGCGTCGCGATCCGGTGCTGACCACGTTTCGCGTTTTCCGTTGCCGTTGGTGCACGCAACCGATCGAGATCCAGGAAACCGACAGTACCCGTCACAGCGCGCGCTTGCTGGTCGCGCACGCAAAGGTGCATCAGCCGAAGTTGTGACGCCGGCGGCACGGTCGCGGCACGTTCCCGGCACGCCTTGGGAACGCCTCGCGTGGACGATGGGCGCATGACGTGTCCGTCTGCGTTCTCATACTGGCGTGTCGGGAGGGTTGAGCCGTGCCCGACGCACTGACGCTCTGGAGTCTCGCGGTGCTCGCCATTGGCGGTCTGCTGTACGTGGCCATGTCCATGTCGACCAGGTCCTCGGCGACGTCGACCGCGATCGCTGTACGCCGGCCTGGCTGGATCGCTCGTCGGCGAGCTCGCGCCGGCATCGGCCATCCGCGCGGCCGCGTCGGCGTGGGCTACCGCTCTGCGACGGGTGCCGTGCACCTGACCGAGCGCGAGTTGGCGCACCATGGCGCGCTGTTCGGTGGGCCTGGCTCTGGCAAAACGACGTTCCTGCAGCTGCTCGTCGAGGCCTGCGCCGGCCAACTGCCGGTGGTCATCGTCGACCCGAAGGGCAGCCCAGCGCTCGCCGACACCGTGCGCGCCCACGGCGGCCAGGTGTGGACACTGGACGGCCGACTGCCGGCCGACCTGCTCGACCCGCGACCATGGCAGGTGCCCGACTTGCTGCTCGAGGCGGAGGACTATTCGACCGAAGCGCGTGCGTACCGTGACGCGGCGCACCAGCGCGCGCTGTGGGCGGCCTGGGCGCTTGCTCTGCAGGGCCGGCCGATGGATCTGGCCCAGATTCGACGCCTGCTCGACCGTGAAGCGCTTCTCAGGGCGCTCGAGCTGCACAGAGGCCGCGATCCACGTATCGCTGACTGGCTCGCGAGACTGGCGCACCAACATGGCGGCATTGAGGACAGCGGCGCGCGCGGTCTCGATCGGGCTCTGGGAACGCTGCTGGACGGCGTGGCGATGCGCGGCTCACTGCGGACATGTCCGGAAGCGCTGCGGCTCGACGACGTACTCGACACGAACGGTTTAGTCCTATTCAGTCTGGACGTCGCCGACTACCCGCACGCTACGCGCAAGGTGGCCAGCTGGATCCTGCTCGGCATGAGCCGGCTGACGCGCCAATTGTCCATGGCTGACACAATTGGCGCCCTGCTCCTGGTCGACGAGGTCGGCGCGCTGGGTCATTCTGCTCGCCACCTGCGCGGCCTGGTCGGGCGAGCTCGTGAGGCCGGCCTCGCCGTGGTGCTGGCCACCCAGGGTCCATCAGACCTCGAGGCGGTCGACCGCGCGCTGTTACCGCAGGTGCTGCAGGACACGGCGTGGCAGCTGGTGTTTCGCCAGGGCAGCCCACAGGACGCCTCGGCCATGCAGGCGCTCTTTGGCCAGGCGTGGATCACAGACGAAGCGTGGCGCAGTGACGGCGTGACCGCCACGCGCATGGTCGAGCGGCCGCGCGTCTCGATCGACGAGTGGATGAACGCACTGGAACCCGGCGATGCCTGGCTGCGGGTCGCGCCGATCGACCGCGGCTGGCGACAAGAGCGTGTTCGCGTGGCGCTGCCCAGTCGCACCGTTGTGACAGTTCGGTTAGAGGTTTCGGATAGTGACTCGGTTACCAAGCCTGGGACTGTCCGACGCTATAACCGAGAGCCCATAACCGATGTGGCGTCGGACGTCCCAGGCTTGCCGCTGGGTGGCGTGGGCGCGCTGCCACCTGTTCCGCCGGATTGTCCGCGCGCACTCGTCGAGAAGATGGGCACTGACATTCTCGCGAAGGTCGATCGACGGTGGCCGCGGCGACGTCACGAGCTCGGGCCATGCCTGGTGTGGCGTGAGGGCGAGCCGACCTCGAAGGACGGCCGCTACGGGCGCATCTACGACGGCGTGATCGGTAGGACCGACTACGCGCACCGCGTGGTCTGGCGGCGCTGCTACGGGGCTATTCCGCGCGGCCTAGACGTCGACCATATGTGCAACGTGACGCTGTGTCAGCGGCCCGATCACCTGCAACTGCTGACAAAGCCCGAGAACACGCGGCGGCGGCACCAGCGAGGCTGAGTTCGACTGAGACCGTCTCGAGCACGCGCGGCGATTAGCTGCAAAAGCTGAGTGAACGAGTTACGGCAAAACGCCGTATATTGACCGTATGGAGAGGAATCGCGAAGGAACGGCCGAACCCTTAGCAGGTGGGGTTGGGGGGGCGTTTATGGTCACTGATAGTGAGATCGATGGTGTACGCACGATCACTGTTGATGAACCCAGCGAATCACAGGAGAGCGACAGTGAGCCAGGACGCGTGAAGCTCACGGTGAATCTTCCAGAACGCGAAATGCAGATGCTCCGGAAGATCGCGAACCGACGGGACATCTCGCTGACTGACGCTGTCCGGCGAGCGATCGCCATGGAGCAACTGGTGGAGGAGGTGAACCAGGAGGGCGGCAAGCTACTCGTCGAGCGATCAGATCGCTCTATTCAGCAACTCGTCCTCCGGTAGTGGCGGGGCCACCGGCTGGTGGCGACGACGATCGCATCACACACCCTTTTTCGTTTGAGCGATACGACCCCGTCTCGGACCGTGAGAGGATTCGCGGGCGTCTCGCGCAAATCCTGATCTGGGCAGTGGTGGCGCTGACCATTGGTGCTATCGGATTGGTGCTCATCGGTCGCATTACCGTGGCTGAACTCCCCACCGTGATGGGTGCAGCCTCACCATTGATTGGGATCGCTGGCGCGGCTGTCGGCTTCTATTTCGGAGGCGAAGAGCGACGACGGTGATGAACGTGCAACCCGCGCTTCAGCCAACTCTCAGTTGCCGACGAGTGGCGCCAAGTCCTGCCAGAACCGACGTAACTGGGTGCGCGCCGGCGCCGGCAGGTCGTCGATCGAGACCGTCTCGAGCACAGCGCGCAGCTCGCGAATCAACCCGATGAGTTGACGGCCGGCGTCACGTGCGTCTGGTACGCCGCGTACCACCTCAGCGTCACCCGCGGCCGCGCGCGCTTGTGCCCGGCTCCAGCCCTCCCTGACGGCCTGTCTCGCCAGCGCCTTGCGGTCCTGGATGTCGGGCACGCGCAGCAACTCCTCAGCGGTGCTGACCGGCAACTTGTCGCCGACGACGAGCGCGGATAGGGCCGGATCCTCGAAGACGCGCAGCCGCCGGCTGACATAAGCGTGGCTACGCTTGATCGCCTCGCCGACCTGGTGAGTGGTCCAGCCCCATTCGCGGACGAGCACCTCGAGCGCCGCGGATTCCTCGCGCGGGCTCAGGTCCTCGCGCTGCAGGTTCGCCGTGAGCTGCATCAGGTACGCCTGGCCATCGTCTGGCTCGTCGCGCACGACCGCGGGGATGCGTTGCCAGCCGAGCTGCTGCGCGGCGGCGAGGCGGCGATGTCCGTCGATCAACTCGAAGCCATTGGTCAGTGGACGCACGACAACGGGCTGCAGCAGGCCGTACTCAGCCACGCTGGCGGTGAGCTCGGCGAGCGAGTCATCGTCGAGGCCTTGACGCGGATTGGTGGGCGAGACGCCGACCTGGTCGAGTGGGATCTCGATCGCGACGGCCTTGCTGCCGTTTTTCGTGGTGCGCCGCTCGAGGGTGGCTGGTGGCATGGATTGCCTCCGTCACTGCGGATCATAGTCCGCAGGGCGCCGTTTGTGACGGCCGTGTGACGTACCATCGGGCCATGGATGACACCAGCAACAGCACCGAAGACGTCGAGGTGGTCTACGAGACCTGGCGGCGAGGGATCTCGCTCCCCAGTCTGAAGATGACGCAGGATGGCTCCATCGACCAGGCCGCGCTTGAACCCTTCGTGAAATCCACGTTTATGGCCGGCTGGATCGCTCGCGGCCGCATGGCAGCGCGAACCGGGGCGGGGCGCTGAGCCTCTGGGCACACCTCGCCCACGACCTCTTAGCGGAGCCCTCCGGGTAGCGCAGGGCGTCTGTCACCCGTAGGGGCGGAGCGGAGCGGAGCAGCCGCGCAGCGGCTTGACTGGCGTCCGCAGCGACCGATACTCACCCGCGGGGTCGGGGGCGTTCGTCTCTCGCACGCGCGGGTGCGCTAGCCCCTTGCTCGTCTTGCTGCTACGCGGCGGGCGGTGAATCCCAATCACGGAGCAACAGATGCCAGCACCTGGGGCACAGCGCGCCTCCGTGAGGGATGGCCGGGTCATTAGGCGCGAGATGCACGCGGGCGGCGCCGATGGCCACGTCGCACTTGACGCGCAGGAACGTTCGCATGTCGGGCTGTGTTGTGGCGGCCGGTGTCGGCTGCCTGCCCCATGTCCGTGAGCCGTAGGTGAGCGTCGATGTTTGTGGCCGAGGACGCACGGTGGTCAGGATAGGACACGACGCCAGGGCGCCCACCACGGCGCGCGTTGTGGCTGTTCGGTCGACGTCTGGGTCGGCTGTGCGGACGTCCGCACAGAATCGCCTGAAAAGGGCCTCTCCGTCGATGCGGGCAGCGCGAGCAGCTGCGCGCGGGCCTGGGCGAGCTCCGCCTCGAGCTGGCCGATGCGCTGCGCCTGGCGCTCGAGGCGGTCGAGCAGCTCGTTGGACATGGACGTGGACGGGACATGTCCAGGGGCACGGCTCAGGACATGGACAGCGTCCCTGGACGCTGTCCATGTCTCAGCGTCCGCTGCTCGGTCGAGCTCGGCCGCGTCGATGACGTGAGCTAGGCCCGCGCGGCCGCTCGGGAGCCGGCCGGACCCTAGCCAGCGTCTGATGGTCTTCGTGCTCACACCGGCGCGCTGGGCGGCCTGAGCGACGGTCAGGTGGACGGGGGACGTGTCCGTGGCCATGTCCGCAGCGTAGACGCCGGCACGTGCTGGCCAGCGCTACGACTGCGGCACAGCAGAGATCAGGCGGCGCCGCCCAGAGCCTGCAGCAGCGCGCGGCGCAGTGCTGGGTCGCCCTGAATAAACGACAGCAGGGCCGCCAGGTTCTCCTGGCGCTGGACGGGTGCTGGCTTCGGCCGCGGCGGTGGTGGCTCGTGCGTCTCGGCCGCGCGCCGCCAGGTCTTGCTGAGCGAGGGCCGTGGCGTGGTGCGGGCCAGATCGACGTGCGCGCCGCGCGTGTACACCTTGACCATGGTGGAACTGGACCAGCCCATGCGCGCCGACAGCACCGGTAACGAGTTCGGATCGGCCTGATAGTTCGCGGTGAACCAGCCGCGTCGGAACGCGTGTGGCGGGCGGTTGCCGCTTATGCCGGCTTCCTGGCAGAGCTTGGCGAGCATACGGCGCAGGCTTTCGGGGTTGAGGCGGTTACCGGATGGCGTCAGCCACAATGCCGGCTCGAGCAGCGCGCCGTCGATCTTTTCGCGGTAGCTCAAATAGTCGGCGATCGCGCGTAGGGTCGCGCCGCCGTCGGTCTCGGCGGGGTCGGGGTCGGCGATGCTGATCGCGCGGTCTTTCTTGCCCTTGCCGCCGCGGACCATGACGCTGCCCTCTTCGAAATCGATCGCGTCGACGTTCAGCGCGCAGGCCTCGGCGGCGCGTAGCCCGGTCTCGACCAGGAGTTGCACGATGGCCGTGTCGCGAGCGACCAGGAACCGCGGTGTGCGCCGGCGCAGGAGACGGCTGGCCAGCGCCTGGACCAGCGCCTGGTACTCGGGCCCGGTCAGCCGCGGCTGGATCCGTTCGGGCTGTCTGATCGAACGCACGCCCGCCAGGTCGGGCACGTCGATGCCGTCTTTGCGATAGCGCCTGGCCATCGCTCGAGCGGCCGCGGCGATGACGGCGTTGAGGCCGTAGCCGCCCTGCCAGTTGACCGAGTTGGTCGCTGCCGGTCGCATCGCCGCACCCTGGGCGCCGCGCACGATGGCCGGGGTGAGCTCGACGGCCAGATATCGGCTCTGCGCCGCAGCGAAGTCGGCGACGTAGCGCAGGGCCTTGCCGTAGAGCTTGACGGTCTTTGGGCTGTAGCCCTCGCAGGTCATGGTGACGAGGTAGTCGTCGATCGCGGCGCGCAGCGTGAGCTCAGTCATGAATGCGGCCCGGCGGCGTGAATGGCGGCGCGGACTGTGGGCGTCAGAATCAAGCGCAGGACCTGAGCTCGACGCGGGTTGTCCAGCCATGGCCACGCGAACGCGACCATGCCGCCCAGGCTGGCGGCGGTAACCGGGTCCTGATTGAGGACCTGGAGCACGGCCGCGGTGCGGCGGCTGAGTGGCCTGGTGCGCTGCATACGAACGCGCCGCGCGGCGTCTTCTCCGCTCATGGGGTTGCCATCGCTGCGCGGCCAGCGGCGGTCACGACATAGCGGGTGTCAGGGCGCAGCCAGGCAAGCTCGCCGCTAGGCAGGCGCTCGAGGACCAGGTCATCGCTGCCGAGCTCGTCGAGGCAGGGATCCGCGAGACATTCCTGAATTTCGCGCAGGTCGCGCTCGAGGCGCTCGCGCAAGGTCTCAGGACGATTAGGATTCGGCTGCATCTTTGGACTCCTTGTCTACGGGGGCCGGGGGTGCGAATGGACGGCCGGGGTGTTGCAACGCGCCTCGGCCGTCGACGGCTTGGTCGTTAGAACGCTTCGTCTTCTCCCTTCTGCTCGAGCCACGCGAGCACGCGATCGGCGAGCGGGAAGATGTGCTCGGTCCGCACTTCCTCGTGCGTCTGTGCGAGCTGGCCAATAACGCTGGCCGCGACCTTCATCGCACACATGCGGCGGATTTCGCGAT
>Ga0070698_100002376_pt1 | contig 20762 bp, 18 predicted proteins | sample KBSK1502metaG_FD_65477 | JGI IMG/M metagenome (GOLD analysis project Ga0070698, IMG submission 65477) | Corn, switchgrass and miscanthus rhizosphere microbial communities from Kellogg Biological Station, Michigan, USA - KBS K1-50-2 metaG | ecosystem: Host-associated > Plants > Roots >...
CGCAGCTCGGCCTCGTCGTCCGGGCGGCGATCGTCAACGGCACCGCCGGGTGGGCGTCGCTGCAAGAGGGCCGACTCTTCTCCGTCGGCGCCGCGCTCGCGCGCAACGGCCGGATCGTCGCCTTGTACTTCATCTCCGGCCGCGAGAACCTCGACCGGCTCGAGGTCGAAATCGTGTAATCGTCAGACGAAAGCGCTGTGCCCGGTGATCGCCCGCCCAACGATCAACGTGTTCATCTCGCGAGTGCCTTCGTACGAATAGATCGCCTCCGCGTCGGCGACGAAGCGGCCCACGCCTTCCTCGAGCAGGATCCCGTTGCCGCCGAACAGCTCGCGCGCCCAGCCGACCGTCTCGCGCATGCGCACCGTGCAGAACGCCTTCGCGAGCGAAGCGTGCTCGTCGCGCAGCGCACCCGCGTCCTGGAGCTGGGAGAGCCGGACGAGCAGACACTGGCTCGCAGTGACGTTCCCGAGCATCCGCACGAGCAGGTCCTGGATCAGCTGGAACGACGCGATCGGCTGTCCGAACTGCTCGCGCCGGCACGCATAGGCGAGCGCGAGCTCGTACGCACCGAGCGCACATCCCGTCGCCATCCACGCGACGCCGGCACGGGTCATCCGCAGCACGTCGGCGGCGGCGCGGAAGCTCGTCGCGTGCTCGAGCCGGTGCGACTCGGCCACGCGAACTTCGGCGAGCGTGATCAGGCCGTTCTGCACGACACGCAGCGCGATCTTGTCCTCGAGCGCCTCGACCGAGAGGCCCGGCGCGCCGCGCTCGACGAGGAAGCCCCTTACCTCGCCGTCCGCGACGTCCCGCGCCCAGATCACCGTGACGTCGGCGAACGGCGCGTTGCCGATCCACTTCTTCTCGCCGTCGAGGATCCACTCGTCGCCGTCGCGCCGCGCGGTCGTCGTCAGGCCGCGCGCAGCGCCGGAGCCGACGTCCGGCTCGGTGAGGCCGAACGCGCCGATCGTCTCGTACCGCGCCATCGCCGGCAACCACCGCTCCTTCTGCTCCTCCGAGCCGGCCAGGTAGATGCTGCCCATCGCCAGGCCGGAGTGGACGCCGTGGAACGTCGCGAACGAGCTGTCGACGCGCGCCGTCTCCATTGCAACGAGGCCGTCGAGCAGGAATGACCGACCGCTGCAGCCGTAGCCGACGTACGGGAGGCCGGCGAGCCGGAGCTCCGCCCAGGGCTCGACGAGCTCGAACGGGAACTCGGCGCGCGTCCAGTAGCGGTTGATCACGGGCGCGACGCGCTCCTCCATGAACGCGCGTACCTGCTCGAGCACGGCGCGGTCGTCGTCGGGCACGAGCGCGCGCACGTCGTAGAAGTCCGGCGACGTCACGGTGTGGATAGGAAGTCCTCCACGATTCGCGCGGTCTCCTCCGGCCGGGTGATCGCGAACAGATGGCCGCCGCCCTCGATCACGGTGAACGTCGCGTGCGGGATGAGCCGTGCGAGCAGACGGCCGTTCGCGGGATGCGAGATCGGATCGTCGTCGCCGCCGAGCACGAGCGTCCGCTGCGGCAGGCGATGGAGCCACGTCACACTCGTCCAGCCGGCGGTGGCCGTCAGCTGCCACCAGTAGCCCGCGGACGTCGGCGGATGGAGCAGCCGCAGTGTCCCCTGCCGGCGCAGGAGCTCCGGATCGCGGCGCACATCGCCCCCGTAGAGCCTTGGCCCGACGACCTCGAGGAAGCTCGGCGAGGTGTACCGGCGCGTGTTGAGCAGGATCGGCAGGACGCGCACGTCGCCGGGGATGCTCGTCCAACCGGTGCCCGTCGCGGCGAGCACGAGCCTGCGCACGCGCGACGGATGGCGGCGTGCAAGCTCCTGCGTCACGAGTCCCCCCCACGAGATCCCGATCACGTCGACCTGCTCGTGACAGAGCTCGTCGAGCAGGTGCACGGCGGCATCGGCGACGCGGCGGAGCGAGGGGCGCGAGCGCGGCGTTTCGGAGTCGCCGGCGCCGGGCGCATCCCAGGCGATCGTCAACCGCCGCGTGAGCGCCGCGCAGAACGGCTGCGTGAGCTCGAGGCTCGCGCCGATGCCGCTGTTCACGAGCAGCGCGGGGCCCGTGCCGGTCGTCGTGTAGCGGATCCGCGTGCCGCCGCTGTCGAGATAGCTCATGTGCGAACGTAAAGGCCGGGTGCGGGATCGAGCGGCGGGTGCGCCGCCGAGCCGAGCGTACGGGGCGCGCGCCGCTCGTCGCCGGAGCGCTCGGCCAGCCAGTCGAACCAGTGGTCCCACCAGGTTCCCGAGCGCTCCTCGGCGCTGGCGAGCCACTCGTCCGCGTTGCCGGGCAGCGACTCGTTGACGAGGAACCGCGCGTTGCCGTTTCCCGGCGGGTTGACGAGCGCCTGGATGTGCCCGCACGAGCTGAGCACGAACTGCGTACGCCCGCCGAGCAGGAGAGACGAGGAGTAGCAGCCTTTCCACGGCGTGATGTGATCGCTCGACGCGCCGAGCACGTACGCATCCGTCGTGACGTTGCGCAGGTCGATCGGGATGCCGCCGAGCTCGAGCGCACCGGGATGCGCGAGTGCGTTCGCGGCGAACACGCGTAGGAAGTCGACGTGCAAACCGGCGGGGAGGTTCGTGACGTCGGCGTTCCAGGCGAGGACGTCGAAGGCGGGCGGCTCCTTCCCGAGCAGGTAGTTGTTGACCCAGTAGCTCCAGACGAGGTCGTTCGGGCGCAGCCACGCGAACGCACGCGCGAGCTCGTTACCCGGGAGCACGCCGCGCTTGCGCGAGCGCCTGATCGCGCGTGCAACGGCTGCATCGGTGCCGAACCGCGTCAGCGCGCTCGGGTAGCGCGCGTCGAGGGCGGTGACGAGGAACGTTGCCGACGAAACGCGGGCGCGGCCGCGCGCGAGCGCAGCCGCCGTGGTGATCCCGCCCGCGCAGGCTCCGAGCACGCCGACCGACGGCGCCCGTGCGATCCTGCGCGCGACCGCGAGCGCACGCTCGGTCTCGTCGACGTAGCGCGCGAGATCCCAGTCGCAGTGCTCGACGCCGGGATTGCGCCAGCTGATCGTGAACACCTGCTGCCCGCGTGCAACCGCATGCTCGATCAGACTGCGGCCCGGCGCGAGATCGAGGATGTAGTACTTGTTGATCTGCGGGGGCACGATGACGAGCGGGCAGCGCAGCACCCGCGAGGTCGTCGGGTTGTACTGGATCAGTTCGAGGACATCGGTGCGGTGGACGACGGCGCCCGGCGTGCACGCGATCTGCTCGCCGAGCGTGAACGGCGCCGTGTCGACCATCGACGGCATGCCGCCGTTGTGGCGGAGGTCGCCGACGAAGTTGCGCGCGCCGGCGACGAGGCTGCGACCGCGCGTCTCGCGGGCACGCCGGAGCGCGGCAGGATTGCCGAGGAGCAGATTCGTCGGCGCGAGTGCGTCCGCGAGCATCGAGAACACGAAGCGCGCCTTGTCGGCGGCATGCTCGTCGACTGCGACCTCATCCGCGACGCTCTTCAGCTCGCGCTCAAGCGCACGGTACGACTGCAGCCAGCGCCGGAAGACGACGTTCGTCTGCCAGCTCGGGTCGGCGAATCGCCGGTCGGCCGGCGCCGCTCCATCGCTGTCGAGCACCGCGCGCGCCTTCCGTAGCACATAGCGGGGACGCGCGAGCGCGCGGAGCGCCACCTTCCCCGTCGCGGCGAGCGTCTCGGTCGGGTCGACGCGGACGAACGGGTTCGCGCCGAGGACGGCGTCGACCGCCCGGTCTTCGAGCTCGTTCGTCATCGCAGCAGGTCGCGCTTGAGGATCTTCCCGGTCGCCGTCTTCGGCAGCTCGTCGACGAACCAGACGATCCGCGGGTACTTGTACGCCGCGACCTGCTCCTTGACGAAGTCGCGCAGCTCCTCGGAGCTCGCCTGCATGCCCGGCTTGAGCGCGACCGCCGCGGCCACCTCCTCGCCGAGCTCGTCGTGCGGCACGCCGACAACGGCCGCTTCGCCCACCGCGGGATGGGTGTACAGCACCTCTTCGATCTCCCGCGGGTAGACGTTGTAGCCGCCGCGGATGATCAGGTCCTTCTTCCGGTCGACGATGTAGAAGTAGCCGTCGTCGTCCATCCGCGCGAGGTCGCCGCTGCGGAACCAGCCCTCGCTCGTGATCGCGTCCGCCGTCGCCTCCGGCTTCCGCCAGTAGCCCTTCATCACGTTGTGGCCGCGGATGAGGACCTCGCCGACCTCGCCCGCCGCGACGTCCACGCCGTCCTCGTCGACGAGCTTCAGCTCGACGCCGTCGATCGGCGTGCCGATCGAGCCGGGCTTGCGCTCGCGCTCCGGATGGTTGAACGACGCGATCGGCGAGGTCTCCGACAGGCCGTACCCCTCCAAGATCGTGCAGCCGAACGCCTCCTCGAACTTGCGCAGCAGCTCGACCGGCAGCGACGCGCCGCCGGAGACGCAGACCTGCAGGCTCGAGACGTCGAAGCGGGCCCGTTCCGGATGGTTCAAGAGCGCGCCGTACATCGTCGGCACGCCCATGAAGACCGTCACGCGGTCGCGTTCGATCAGCTCGAGCGCCCGGCCTGCGTCGAACCGCGGGAGGAGCGTGACGGACGCGCCCGCGAGCGTCGCCGCGTTCAGCGCGCACGTCTGCCCGAACGAGTGGAAGAGCGGCAATGCCCCGAGGACGACGCTGTCCTCGTGCAGGCCGAACAGCGCCTGCGCGACCTCGGCGTTCCGGCTGAGGTTCGCATGCGTCAGCTCGGCACCCTTCGGCGTCCCGGTCGTGCCCGACGTGTAGAGGATCACCGCCGTGTCCGAGGGATCGCGTTCGACGACGTCGCCGAGCGGCGCAACCGGCGTCAGCTCGGCGACATCGACGTCGACGCACTCGGCTCCGGCGAGCTCCGCCTCCTCTCTGCAGCCGGGCCACGTGAGCACGACCTTCGCCTCCGAATCCGCGAGCAGGAACGCGATCTCGCGCTTCTTCAACAGGATGTTCATCGGCAGCACGGTCGCGCCGGCGCGGAGCACGCCGTAGTACGCGATCGCGAACTGCGGGACGTTCGGGAGCATCAGCCCGACGCGGTCGCCCGGCTCGACACCGCGCCGGCGCAGGAGCGCCGCCGCGCGTGCGCTCGCGTCGTCGAGCGCCGCGTACGAGACCACCGCGTCGTCGAGCTTCAACGCGGTGCGCGCCGGATCGCGCCGGGCCGACGCGCACAGGTTCTCGGTGAGGTTGCCGACGGCGATCACGGCTCAGCCCCGCGTGCGCGGGTAGTTCAGCAGGTGGCCGAAGGGACGGAAGGAGCCGTCCTGGTAGCGGACGAGCACCGCCTGGCTGAGCGGGAAGTGGTCCCTCGGCGTGGTGAACAGCCGCATCCCCGGCAGCAGGAACGGGTTCGCCTTCGTGTTCATGTGCAGCAGCGCAGTCATCAGGCCCGCCCGCGTCGGGTTCTTGCCGGCCCGCTTGAGCGCATCGACGAACGTCCACGCCTCCGCCATCCCGTAGGCGTTGAACGCGTCGTCCGGGTTCGACTTCGGGCTGTACTTCGCGAGGATCGACCGGTAGAGCTCGATCGCGCCCGGCTTTGCGTACTTCGACGCGCTCGGGTCCATCCAGTACCGCACGCTGATCATCCCGTTGACCGCATCCGGGCTCGAGTTCTTCGCCGCAAGCCCCATCAGCGTGTTCGTCGCGGAGACGGAGTTCATGAAGATGATCGGACGCCAGCCGAGCTTGTACGCGAGCGCGACGGCCTGGATGGCGAATGTCGGCGTGGCGGCGACGAAGAGCGTGTTCGCGCCGGAGGCCTTCAGCTTCGCCATCTGCGACGCGACGTCGGACGACGTCACCTCGTAGCCCTCCTGGTCGACGATCTTCTTCTGCTGCGCGCCGAGACCGCTCTTCAGCCCCGAGACGTAGTCCGCGCCGTAGGCGTCGTTCTGGTAGAGGACGCCGATCTTCGCCTGTGGCACCTTGTCGACGATGAAGCGGCCGTAGATGAAGCCCTCGGCGATGTAGTTCGGCTGCCAGCCGATCGTCCACGGATACTTCCGGTACCCGCTCCCCCAGACGCTCGCGCCCGTCGAGACGAGGACCTGCGGCACCTTCTGCTCGTTCAGATATGACCTCGTCGCGAGGTTGGGCTCGGTACCGAGACTGCCCACGATCGCGAAGACGTGGTTCTGCTCGACGAGCTGGTGCGTGAGCTGCACCGTCTGCGCCGGGTTGTAACCGTCGTCGAGCGTGACGTAGTCGATCTTGCGGCCGTTGACGCCGCCGTGGTCGTTGACGTACGCGTAGTACGCGGCCGCACCGGCGCCGATCCCTGCGTACAGCGACGCCGGGCCGCTGAACGGGAACGTTCCACCAATGGTGATCGACTGCGCAGAAACGCCGGGCGTGGCGGGTGCGCCCGTTGCCGCCGTCGCCGACCAGCAAGCCAGCCCGAGCAGCGCGAGTGCGAGGAGGAGCTTCCTCCCGTTCATGACGCCTCCTTGAGAGATGGGGTTTGCTCGCTCGCGGGCTCCCGATTGAGCGCGAGCCGGTGGACGATGAGTGTTCCGGCGCGGCGCACGAGCTCCGTGGCCCCGGCCGGCGCGACGAACATGACGAGGATGAGGATCAGGCCGTAAACGACGCTCGGCGCGTCGCGCGAGATGTCCTGTGCGTACAGAGGCACGAACTCGACGAAGAGAGCGCCGAGCAGCGGGCCGACGATGCTGCCGAGGCCGCCCACGACCGCGCCCGTGAGCAGCAGGATCGAGAGCGTCGCGGGGAACGTGTCCGGATTGACGTAGGCGATCGCAATCGCCATCAGCCCGCCCGCGATCCCGCCGTAGAACGCCGAGAGACCGAACGCGAGCCGCTTGTACGCCGCGGCGTCGATCCCGATCGACGCGGCCGCGACCTCGCTGTCGCGGACGGCGCGCAACGTCTGGCCGAAACTGCCGTGCAGCAATAGCCACGACGCCGCGAACAGCACGGCGGCGATGCTCCACGTGAGCGCGTACAGCCAGTGCGTCGGGCTGAGTGGGAGCCCGAACGGCGCCTTCGGCTGGTCGAGCCCGATGCCGGTGCCGCCGCCGGTCAGCCCGGGGAACCGCTTCGCGAGCGAGGGCAGCGCGATCGCGACGGCGAACGTCGCGAGCGCGAGGTACACACCCTCGAGCCGCAGCGCGGGGAACCCGAACAAGTAGCCGGCGACGCCTGCGACGAGGCCCGCGAGCGGGATCGTCCAAAGCGCATGCACGCCCGTGTGCGTGACGACGATCGCTGTCGTGTACGCGCCGATCGCGACCCAGGCGCCGTGCCCGAGCGAGATCTGCCCGTTGTGGCCGGTCAGCACGTTCAGGCCGATGAGCGCGATAAAGAAGATCCCGACATAGACGAGCTGGAAGCTGCGGTAGCCGCTGACCGCGCTCGGGAGCAGGATTACGACGGCCGCGCCGGCGGCCGCCGCAGCGAGGCGGAGCGTTCTAGACACGCCGCACCGCCGCACTGCCGAAGAGTCCCGACGGCTTGACGATCAAAACGGTCAACAGCACGCCGAGCGCGAGCGGGAGCCTGAGCTCGGGCGTGACGAAGTTGACGTACGTGCCGAGCAGGTTCAGGGTCACGCCGAGCGCAAGCCCGGCCACGACCGCGCCGACCGGGCTCCCCATGCCGCCGAGCACGACGGCAGCGAAGGCGTACAGGAGAACGCTCTGCATCATGTTCGGTGTGAGCAGATCGATCGGTGCGATCAACATCCCGGAGATCGCGCCGAGCGCCGCCGCGAATCCCCAGCCGAGCGCGAGCATCCAGCTCACGCGCACGCCGAGCAGCCGGCTCGCCTCGCCGTTCAACGCCGCGGCGCGCATCGTCAGGCCGACGCGGGTGAAGCGGAAGAAGAGGAAGAAGACGAGCATTGCGGCGAGCGTCACGCCGATCACGCCGATCTGGTCCCAGCCGATCGTCACCCCGCCGACGTCGACGGTGCCGCCCGGGAACCCCGACGGGAAGAACTGCACCTGCGGCGACCAGATCCACGCGGCGAGGCCGTTGAAGATGACGAGCAGCCCGATCGTCACGATCACGACGCTCAGCACCGGGGCGTGCTCGACGGGGCGGATCGCCGCGCGCTCGACGACGATCCCGCCCGCGAGCGCGACGCCGATCGCGGCGAAGAACGCGGCCCAGTAGCTCAGCCCGTGGTTGATGAAGGCGAGCGCCACGTAGGTCGAGAACATCGCCATCTCGCCCTGCGCGAAGTTGACGACGCCGCTCGCGCGGTAGACAAGCGCGAGTGCGAGCGCGAGGCTCGCGTAGATCGCGCCAGACGCGATTCCGGAGACGACCTGTTGCGCGAACTGCTGCATCAGTACCCCAGGTACGCCCGTCGCACGGATTCCTGTTCGCGCAGCTCGGCGCTCGCGCCCTGGAGCGCGACGCGTCCAACCTCGAGCACGCATGCGCTCGACGCCGTCTGCAGCGCGACCGACGCGTTCTGCTCGACGACGAGCACCGTCAGCCCTCGCTCGCGGTTCAGCCGCTCGAGGACCGCATAGATCTCGCGCACGACGAGCGGCGCGAGGCCGAGCGACGGCTCGTCAAGCATCAGCAGCTGCGGCCGGGCCATCAGCGCGCGGCCGATCACGAGCATCTGCTGCTGGCCCCCGCTCAGGGAGCCCGCCGGGTCGCCCTGCTTCTCCTCGAGCACCGGGAAGTAGCCGTAGACCGCGGCGAGGTCATCCTTGACGCTCCGGCCGCGTCGCAGGTGCGCGCCGAGCCGGAGGTTCTCGCGCACGGTCAGCTCGGCGATCGCGCCGCGCCCCTCAGGCACGTGCGCGATGCCGAGGCGGGCGATCCGTTCAGGCGTGTAGCGGGTGATCCGCCGTCCCCCGAAGATGATCTCGCCGGACTTGCGCACGAGGCCGGAGATCGCACGCAGCGCGGTCGTCTTGCCGGCGCCGTTCGCGCCGAGCAGCGCGACGATCGTTCCTTCGTCCAATGTGAGCGACAGGCCGTGCAACGCACGCACCGCGCCGTAGCGCGCCTCGAGCTGTTCGAGCTCAAGCAGCGGCATCGCTCGGCTCCTCACCGAGGTAGGCCTCGATCACCTTCGGATCGCTGCACACGTCGCGCGGCGCACCGCAGGCGATCTTCCGGCCGAAGTCGAGGACGTGCACGACGTCGGAGATCCCCATGACGAGATTCATGTGGTGCTCGACGAGGAGCACAGTCGTCGCGAAGTCGTCGCGGATGCGCCGGATCAGCGCTCCCAGCCCCTCCACCTCCTCGTGGTTGAGCCCGCTTGCCGGCTCGTCGAGCAGCAGGAGCTTCGGACGGCGCGCGAGCGCCCGCGCAAGCTCGACCCGCTTCTGCGCGGCGAACGGGAAGTCGGCCGCGCGGCGCTGTGCGGCCGTCCCGAGGCCGACGTAGTCGAGCAGCTCGAGCGCGCCTGCCCGGTCGGGCGCGGCGAGCTCGACGTTCTCGAGCACGGTCATCGACGTGAAGAGCCGGCCGGCCTGGAACGTCCGGCCGACGCCGCGCCGCGCGATCTCGTGGACCGGGAGCCGAACGATGCTCTCGCCTTCGAGGAGGACGTCGCCGGAGTCCGGCCGGTAGAGACCGGTCACAAGGTTGAAGAGCGTCGTCTTGCCTGCCCCGTTCGGCCCGATCAGCCCGGCGATCGCGCCGCCGCCGACCTCGATCGAGACTGCATCGACGGCGACGACCCCGCCGAAGCGGCGGGTGAGATCCCTCACCTCGAGCAGTGCGGCTGCCATCGCGCGACGGTACGGCCGGCGGGCAGGCTCGTCATCGTGCGCAGAACGCAAACTTCGGATCCGGGGGTTGTGTGCAACACACAACCACAGTGCGTGTCTCGTTCGAAGATGCCGGTTGGATAGTTGACAGCGACCAAGACGATGTTCACGATACCGGGATGACCGACCGCGACACCGTGCGCGGGGAGCGCGCCCGCATCCTCTCGACGCTCCTTGGGCGGATCGACGCGCTGACCGCGGCCGGCGTCGCCGCGATCCGCGCCGAGATCCCGGCCTACGGCGCCGAGCGGGACGAGCGATTCCTCGCCGATCTCGCGAGCCAGGTGCGCCTCGTCTACAGCACGGGCCTCTCCGCAATGCTCCAGGAGCGGCCGCTGGCGCCCGAGGACATCGCGTTCGTGCGCGGGGCCGCGATGCGGCGTGCCGAGGTCGGCTTCGGGCTCGAGGACTACCTCGCGGCTTTCCGCGTCGGGCAGGTCACGCTCTGGGAGGCGATGGTCGCATGCGGCACCGAGACCCCGGAGGGACGCGAGGCTGCGCTGACGCTCGCGGCGCCGTTGATCCGGCTGATCAACTTCGCGAGCACGCACGCCGGACAGGGCTACGTCGAGTACCGGCAACTCGCCGTCGCCGAGGCCGACCGCGAGCGCCGCGACCTGCTCGAGCTGCTGCTCGCAGGCGAGCTGCCGGCCCGCGGGCCGCTCCACGCGCTCGCCAAGACGCACGGGATCGGATTCGACACACCGATGCTCATGGTCGCCGCGGCCGCAGTCGGTCCCGGCGTCAGCCCCGAGGTGACGCAGGCCGCGAGCATCGCGATCGCGCGGTCGGGCTTGAGCGAGAGCACACTCGTCGTCGTACGGCAGGGCGAGATCGTCGCCGTGCCGGTGTTGCGCCCCGGCGCCGAGCCGTCGCAGCTGTGCGCGCGGATCGAGGCGCTGCAGGTGCGGCTCGCCGAGCACGGCACGCCGCTCGCCGTCGGCGTGAGCACGGTCGCCTCGGGCATCGCCGACGTATCGCGCGCCTATGCGGAAGCTCGCGCGGCGCGCCGGTTCCTCGCCGGCGACGCAGGTGTCGTCGCGATCCCGCAGCTCACGCCGTTCGAGTACCTCGTGCTGCACGCGGACGAGACGGCACACCGCGTCGTCGATGCGAGGCTGGGCGCATTCCTCGACGACGACCTGTCGCGTGGCGGCGTCCTCAGCTCGACGGTGCAGGCGTTCGCGCGCGCGGATCTGAACCTGCGCGCCGCCGCGAAAGCGCTGCACATCCATCCGAACACGGCGCAGTACCGCCTGCGGCGCATCGAGGAGCGGACGGGCCGGAATCCGCGGCGCATCGCGGATCTGCTCGATCTGCTCGTCGCCATTGCGCTCCGGCGGAACTCAGTCTCTCAGGCGTTCTGACGCTCACCAGCTCCGGTAGCCGCGATTCCCGCGGCCAGTGCCGGTTGCTCAGCGCCGGCGAGGTCGGCGCGGCGGATCCGGATCACTGTGATGTTGATGGCCAGGGTGAGTCTAGGCTGGCCACCATGAAGATCTTCAATCTCAACGGCGACCCCGAGTGGGATCGCACCGAAGAGCGAGAGGGCTGGCGGATCAAGGACGCCTGGGTCGGCGCGCACGTCGACGCCGAGCTGATCGGCGCGAGCATGTACGAGGTTGAGCCTGGCGACAGGCAAGGGCCGTTCCACACCCACCACGCGAACGAGGAGTGGGTGATCGTCCTCCGCGGCGAGCCGACGCTGCGCACGCACGAGGGCGAACAGCACCTGCGCGAGGGCGATGTGGTCGCCTTCCCGCGCGGCAAGGAAGGCGCTCACCAGATTCGCAACGACACGGACGCACCGATCCGCGTGCTCATGCTCTCGACGCTGATCGCACCGGACATCGTCGAGTATCTCGACAGCGGCAAGGTCGGCGCGCGCAGCGTGGCCGGCGAGCGGATCATGTTCGGCAAGCCCGGACCCGAGCTCGACTACTGGGAAGGCGAGGACTGACGCCCGAGGAGCTCGCCTCGTAGACCGCGGACCGCGCGGTTTTAGCAAAAACCCAAGTCATTCAACGCGGGATCCATAGCCGCGCGAAATGCCACATCGCTCTTCGGCCGCCCACAAACCAGCGGGACGTTCCCGACCCCCAACCTAGATCCCGCGCGGAAACTCGCAGCGTCACGCGCCCACGGAGCCGTAGCGATGGTGGTAAGGAGGGGGTCGACGGTTCGAGTCCGTCAGAGGGCTTTCGATTAGTTCCTGCTTAGAGGCTGTTTCTGTTGCCGGAGTCGGCGGCGGAGTGCTTCGTCGACGTCCACCCGGCGTCCACGGCGTGGACGTTGCGCCTGCTTCAGGGAGTTGTGGGCGTCGAGCAGCGTGATTGCGTGCTCGCGTCCGTCGCGGGCGAGGTGGCCGTAGTGGCGGTCAATCATTGTCAGGCTGGCGCCCATGTAGCGGGAGAGATCGAAGGTTGAGATGCCGGCACGGAGTGCGAAGGTCGCGAAGGTGTGCCGGAGATCGTAGACCCGCCGCCGCGGCTGGATACCGGCGGCGAGCAGTGCCGGCTGCCAGTAGCGGGTGCGGAAGTTGTGCAGATCGAAGTAGCCACCTCCGATCGCCGGAAACACCAGCGGGCTCCCGTTACGCGGGAGCGCCTCCAGCGCGGCGAGCGCACGTTCCTGGAGCGGAACGGCGCGCATGCTCGCCTCCGTCTTCGGATACTTGACGCGTCCGTTGCGGTAGCTGCGACGGACGTAGGCGACCCGCTGCGCGCGGTCGATGTCCCGCCACTCGAGCGCCAGCCATTCCCCCGGCCGCATCCCCGTCGCCGCCGCGAACACCACCAGTGACCCGTATTTGGGACCGACTGCCGCCGCGACCACCTCGACCTCCTCCCATGATTCGAACGGGCGCTTCTCCGTTCGTCGCCGCTGCGGGTTGTCGACGCCCGTCTTGGCTGGGTTCACGTCGATCATCCCCCACTCGACCGCTCAGTTGAGTACCTGGCGACGTGCTTGGGTTGTCTCGAAGCGATGCCCGGCGGGGATCGTCATCCGCCAGGCCGCGATCGCCGCCGGACGCAACTGGCCGAGCCGGCGATCACCGAACGCCCGCACCGCCTTCCCCAGCAGCCAGCGCAGCTTCTCGACCGTCTCCGGCTCGCCGCCGTGCTGGGCGAGATAGACGTCGACGAACTCGCGCAACGTCGGCGTCTCGATCAGGCCCTGCTCTCGTCGAAGCCGCTCGAGGGCGCGCTCGAGCGCCTCCACTGCTGCCTGCTCCGACGCGAAGCCGCCACGTTGCACGCGCCGAGAGCCGCGGCCGCCAACCCGGTAGCGATACGCCCACCGCGCCTCGCCATTGCGAGACGCAAGCTGAAACACCTGTCCTTGTTGCACCATCAAGGGTCACTCCTTTCGAGCCGACCCCTCCCAGGAACATCCTCCACCCGCAACCCAGGGAGCGTCCGCGGGAGACCGAATCGCGGGAAGATGCTGCTGTCGGCGAACCAGGTGATGGCGGAGATCTGGTTCCCGTCGAGGGTCAGTACGAAGAGCCCGTGGGCGCGTGCGATGTCGGTTCCGGGCAGCGGGAGATAGGCGCCGAAGGCGGGCTGTGTGTTGGCGCGAGTCGCCACCAGCCTGAGCGGGGTGCCGCGCCGATTTTCGGCGGCGCTGAGGAAGGCGTTGATCGTGTTGCGTCCCTGGTAGGCGTGCGGGAGCGGTGGCATGGTGAGCCAGGCGTCGTCGGTCAGGAGCGCGACCATCCCGGCGACGTCGCCGTTCTCGACGGTTTCGGCGAAACGGCCGACGACGTCACGCTCGAGCTTGGAATTCGGGAGTGGCGCTCTTTCGCGGCCCGCGGCAGGCAGGCGGGACTCGAAGGCCGCCCGTGCGCGGCGTAGCAGACTGTTGATCGACGCCTCGCTCGTCGCGAGGATCTCGGCGGCCTCCGCGGCGCGATAGCCGAGCACGTCGCGGAGCACGAGGACGGCGCGCTGCTGCGGCGGGAGATGCTGGAGGCCGGCGACGAATGCCAGCGCGATTGCTTCTCGTGTCTCGTAGCGCGCGTCCGGGCCGGGCGCCTCGTCCGGGATCCCGTCGAGAAGAACGTCGGGGTAGGGCTCGAGCCAGAGTGGCTCGTCCCAGCGTGTCGGTTCAGGCATCTGGGTCACGCGCTGTTCCTCCGCCCGGCGCCGACTCGCCCGCAGCGCATCCAATGAGCGGTTGGTGGCGATCCGGTACAGCCAGGCTCGGACCGATGCGCGGCCCTCAAACTGTTCGAGACCGCGCCAGGCTGCGAGTAGGGTTTCCTGGAGCAGGTCTTCGGCGTCCTGCGTCGAGCCGACGATCCGGTAGATGTGCAGTTGCAGCTCACGCCGGTAACGCTCCGTGAGTTCGCGAAACGCGTCCTCGTCGCCGGCGCGGGCACGGGCCAACATCTGCTCGTTCACGCTCGCAGCCTCGCACAGAGTCTCCCTTTCACACCCATCACAGGTAGTGACGTCGCGGCTTCGCGAAATTCGCCGCTCAGTTTTCGTCGCCGAGGACGCCTCGTCGAACAGAGCACTGACAGTCGAACCGAAGGAGAGGCGAGATGGGCGAGTTGGAGATGCGAGACGAAGTACGCGCGGCCCCGGATCCGCGCCGCTGGTGGGCGCTTGCGCTCCTCTGCGCCGCGTTCTTCATGGTGATCCTCGACGGCACGATCGTGCTCGTAGCGCTGCCCTCGGTCGGAGCCGACCTACACTTCTCGAAGCAAGGCCTGCAATGGGTGGTCAGCGCCTACGCACTCACGTTCGGCGGCCTGCTCTTGCTCGGAGGACGGACAGCCGACCTGCTCGGACGGCGGCGGGTGTTCATGACCGGTGTCTTGTTCTTCACGGTCGCGTCGCTCATGTGCGGGCTCGCCTGGTCGCCGGCAGCGCTCCTTGCGGCCCGCGTCGTCCAAGGCGCCGGCGCGGCGATCATGACCCCAACCGCGCTCTCGATCATCTCAACCACATTCACCGAGGCTGCCGAGCGGAACAAGGCGCTCGGGATCTGGGGCGCACTAGGCGGCATCGGTGCCACTGCGGCGTGGCTGATCGGTGGCCCGCTCGTCGACGGTCCCGGCTGGCAATGGATCTTCTTCATCAACATCCCGTTCGGTGTGGTCGCGCTCGCGCTATCGCCCCGGTTTCTGCGGGAGAGCGAGACCGGGCTGGCGCGGCAAAGCTACGACCCCGTCGGAGCGCTCACCATCACCGCCGCGCTCGTGCTGCTCGTCTACGCGGCCGTCAAGGCGCCGGAGGTCGGCTGGGGCGACGCGCGCACGCTCCTTCCGCTCGCCGGCTCAGCTCTGTTTCTTGCCGCGTTCACGCTGATCGAGTCGCGCCACCGCGCGCCGCTGCTGCCGCTCCGCCTCCTCCGCTCGCGAACGCTGGTCGGCGCCAATGCCGTGATGGTTCTCGTCGGCACGGTCGCGATTGGCGTGCCGTTCGTCCTCACGTTGTACGCGCAGCAGGTGCTCGGCTACTCGGCACTCAGGTTCGGGGTTAGCTCGGTGGTACTCGCCGTCGGTGCGACGGTCGGCGCGATCGTCGGTCAGGGCATAGTCCTTAAGGCCGGCTTCCGCGCGATCGCCGCGACAGGCTTGGCGCTCATCGGCGCGGGGTCGCTCGTGCTCGCGCAGCTGTCTGTTCACGGCGGCTATTTCCCGGACATCTTCTTCGGGCTGCTCCTATCCGGTCTCGGGATCGGCCTCTCCTTCGTCACGGCCACGGTCGCGGCCCTCGCGGGCATCGCCGAGCACGAGGCCGGGCTCGCCTCCGGGCTCAGCAACACCGCCCTGCAGATCGGCACAGCGCTCGGCGTAGCGATCCTCACGACCGTTGCCGTCTCCCGCTCAACCCACTACCTGACAACGCATGCAGACGCGAACCCGCTCGTCGTGCTCAACCACGGCTATCACGCCGCTTTCCTCGCCCTCGTCGTGCTGGCCGGGATCGGCATCGCACTCGCGCTCCTGCTCCTCGGCCGGCCACGGACGGCAGAGCAGAAGCACCTAGAGCCGGCCCCGCAGGCCGGCGCAACGGACTGACAACGCCAATAGAAAGGAAGACCCGATGGGAAGGATCGTCATCAGCGAGAACGTCTCGCTCGACGGAGTCGTCCAGGACCCGGCCGGTGACGAGGGCTTCAGCCGCGGAGGATGGGTCGGGCCGATCGCCGCCCGCGAGGACGTCGCGAAGGTGGCGCTCGACGAGGCGCTTGGCGCCGAGGCCTTCCTGCTCGGCCGGCGGAGCTACGAGTGGCTGGCCGCGCGCTGGCCATCGCGGAACGGCGCGTTGGCAGACAGGTTGAACAGCCTGCCCAAATACGTCGTGTCCTCAACTCTCGAAGACCCCCACTGGAACAACTCGACCGTCCTGAAAGGGGACCCGGTCGACGAGGTCGCGAAGCTGAAAGAGACGCTGAACGGGGAGATCGTCGTCGCAGGAAGCTTCCAACTCCTGCGCACGCTGATCGAGCACGACCTCGTCGACGAGCTGCGGCTGAAGGTCTTCCCGGTCGTGCTCGGCACCGGCGGGCGCCTCTTCGGCCAGACGAGCGACAAGAAACAGACGCGCCTCATCGACAGCCGAACTCTCGGTGAGGGTATCGCCTACCTCACCTACGAGCTCGTTCACGCCGCCGAGTAAAACGCAGCACGACGCGATCGGTCGAAATGGGGAGCCCGCCCAATCCCCGTTCGGGCTCACTCGCACCACCCAAGGCCCGTGACGGTGGAGCATTTATGGAGCAGAGCGGGCGCAACCAACGGCGACTGCTCGCAAATGGAGCAGCCCGAAAGGGGTTCAGCTACTTGCGGTCAGTCGCTTTTGGTTGCCACCGTTTGCGACCACCTCTTCATGGTAAGGAGGGGGCAAGGAGAACCGCACGCCAACGGGCGGTTTGTTGTTGCCTGGATAGACACCGTAGAGCACCTCCTTCATAGGGAGGGGATCGACCATCCGATGGTGCCTGCGCGGGGCGGAGATCTGGCATGAACACGGCAGATCCTCGGTGCCGCGGAAACCAGTCCGCGAGTGGTACGTCTTCCAGGTGAGGCGGTCGCCAACGGCTCCGCTGTGCCCTACTACCTCGGCGATCGCAAGCTGAGGATCTCGGTGGCGCAGGGTTCGTCATTGAAACCAGGAACCCACTCAGCGGTCTAGCAACCCGCTGCTGCACACGTACGAGGTGGACGAAGCCGACCGCAAGATTCGGATCCGCGGAACCGTGATCGTGGCGGAGCTGCCGGTGACCGACGGCGCGTTGGTCTAGCGCACCCGGATCTGAAACCGTCGCGCCTCGAGCGCCTTCGTCGACGCGTCCCCTTTCGTCAAAGCGAGCGAGACGGTGGTGAGCCCCGGGCTCCCCGTGCGGAAGACGAGGACGACCGACGACGCGACGTCGGCTTCCGATACCTGCTGTACGACCTTGGCGTCGTAGCGCCTCGCGACCCGCCACACACGGCCCGAGTCGCGGTGCGGCAACGCCAGCGCCACAAGCTCGCCGTGTTGAACCTCGATCGTCGAGGTAGGGCCGGCCGGAAGCGGGCCGATCGGGATCGACCCGGCGAGGGCGGCAGCACCGGCTCCGCCTCCGAGCGCAAGCGTCGACAACAGAACAATGATTGCGCGTTGCATTGGAGTTACTCCTTGTTGCGTAGCTGACCAAACGAAGCATCCCGCGGCGTGAACGCCCCGAGAATCGGCGGAGTCGCCGATCTCGTGCGTAGGAAGCGCACGACAGCGCCTGGGCGTCGGTTCCGGCTGTTAGCCGGCCGGCTGCGGCAATTCGAGCTCACGCGGAAACTCAGCGGCGATCCGAGTCCCCTCGCCCAGCCGGCTGCTGAAGCGAATCGACCCGCCGAGCGCCTCGACGCGATCGGTGAGGCCGACAAGCCCTGAACCGTGGGCGGCATTCGCCCCGCCCACACCGTCGTCGCCGATCGACAGCAACAGGCTTCGCTCGCGCTGCTCGAAGGAGACGCCGATACGCGAGGCTTGAGAATGCTTCGCGGCGTTGGCAAGAGCCTCCGACGCCACGAAGTAGGCCGCGACCTCGATCGGCTCCGGGAATCGCTCGTCGCTCCCGATCTCGAGATCGACGGGAATCGCCGAACGGCGCGCGAGCGCCCGCAACGCCGGCCCGAGACCGCCCCTGGACAGGACTGCCGGGTGGATCCCACGCGAGATCTCCTGCAGGTCCTCGACCGCTGCTACCAGTCCGTTCGCAACGTCGGACAGCTGAGCGCGGAGGTCGTCTCGCTCGGTAGGAATGGCCGCTTCCGCCGCGCGCACCGCATACCCGAGTGAGACGAGCTGCTGCTGCGTGCCGTCGTGCAGATTGCGTTGAATGCGCCGCCGCGCCTCATCGCCCGCGGCGACGATGCGCGCGCGGGACGCGAGCAGCTCGGCGCGCGCGCTCGCGTTCGAGATTCCGGTTGCGACCAGCTCGGTGAATTCGTCGAGCCGCTCCTCCGTCTCCGGTGGGAACGACTCGCCCAGCGACCCGAGGATGACCGCTCCCCAGATCGCCCCCTCGACGACGATCGGGCTCGCGACTGCCGAGCGAAGACCAAGGCTGCGCACGATTTCCGGCATCCCCTCGGCCGCGGGGTCATCGGTCTCGAAGCGAGCGGGCCGCCCGGTCTGGCGGACTGCTGCCACGACGAAGGTCGGATCGATCGTCAAACGCTCACCCGTCTCGTGCGGCACGGGCTGAGGTCCGGCCATCATCGTCACGGTGTCGTCGCTTTCGATTCGGACGAGCGCGGAGAGGTCGGCGCGGAGGAGCCGTCGCGCCTCCGCCGCGACGGCCCGGAAGACGACCTCGGGCGTCGCCCGCCGCGCGACCAGCGTCGCCACGCGACGCAGCGCCGCCTGTTGCTCGGCGAGGCTCGTCAGGTCGCCTTGCGACTGTGTGTTCGCGATCGCGGTCGCGACGAGCTCGGTGAATCCCGCAAGACGCTCTTCTGCGTCCGACGGGAGCGGCTCGGCGCGCGTCGTCCCTGCGACGACGAGGCCCCAGAGCCGGCCTTCGACAAGGATCGGCGCACCGACGGCGGAGCGCAAACCGTACGCGCGCCCGAACGCGCCCGCATCGCCGGTTGCCTCGGCATAGGACTCGATGCGGGCTGAATGGCCCGTTTCGAGGACGATCGTGATGAGGTTCGTGCCTCCCTGCGGGATCCGTGTCCCGGGCGCCGGCTCGGGCGAGCCGTCCGCCCAGGTTCCAACGACGACGGCTGCGCCGTCGGGGTCGACGCGACAGAGCATGCTGGCGTCGGCGCCGAGCACCAGCGCGATCTCGTGCGTGACCGCGGCGAACACGACGGACGGAGCGGCGGAGGCAGCCACGAGCGTTGCAACGCGCCTCAGCGCTCCCTGTTCGTCAGCAGCCGCCCGTACGGCGACGCGCGCCTCCGCGTTCGCGATCGCGGTCGTGACGAGCTCCGTGAACTTCTCCAGTCGTTGCTCCGTGTCGGGCGGAAGTTCCCGTTCGGCGTTCAGCGTCAAGACGCCCCACAGGCTTCTCTCGACGACGATCGGGGAGGCGACCGCCGATGTCACGCCGGCCCAGAGCAACGCCTCCCCCACGGACGCGGAGCGCGTCTCCCAGTCGACGGCGCCGCGACGTGCAGGACGTCCGGTGCGATAGACCGCGGTGGACGCCAGCCCTTCTACGAGCGGGTGCCGCGTCCCGATTGCCGCGCCCGTTTCGTGCGAGATTCCGGCGACCACGTATGCCGGAGGGTCGTGCTCGAACCGCAAGACGGCCGTCACGGCGTTGAACGCGGCCGCCGTCTCCTCGGCGACCGCCGCGAACACCTGCTCGGGCTCTGCTCCTCCGGCCACCAGCGTGGCGATGCGGCGCAACGCCGCTTGCTCGTTTGCCAGCTGCTGCAGGTCCTCGCGGGCCTGGGCGTTCGAAACGGCCGTTGCCACGAGCTCCGTGAACGCGGCGATCCGTGCCTCGGCATCCTCGGGTAGCGGCTCCTCCCCGCGCCTCGCGGCCATGAGCGCGCCCCAGAGCTTCCCTCCGACGAGGATCGGCGCGCCGACGGCACTGCGCAGGTGCAGCCCTCTCGCAACCTCGGCGGTCTCGCCTTCCGCAGCGCCATAGTCGTCGATTCGGGCGGTCCCCCCCGTATGGAAGATCCGAGCGACGGCGCTGTCGCCGTCCAACGCGAGCTCTGTCCCGATCGCCAGCGTCGGGCCTGCTCCGCTCCAGCTCGCGACCACCGTGGCCATCCTGTCGCCGCGAAAGACGTGCATCGCCGACAGGTCCGCGCCGAGCAGCGGGCCGACAGCTTCGGTCACGGCCGTGAAGACCTCCTCCGGCGACGGCTGCTGCGCGACGAGAACCGCGACACGGCGCAGCGCCGCCTGCTCCTCGGCGAGCCGCGACAGGGCGCCGTGCGCGTCCGCATTGTCGATCGCCGTCGCGACCAGCCCGGTGAACTGCTCGACTCGCGACTCCGTCTCGGCCGGCAGCGGCTCGCTCTGGCTCGATGCGGCGATGATCGAGCCCCACAGGCTCCCTTCGACGATGACCGGAGCGGCAACAGCGGAGCGAACCCCCAACACGCTCGCCATGGCGGCGATCGAGCCCGTGGCACCCGTCCAGTCGTCCACGCGGGCGACCCGCCCCGTCCGGAGCACCTGGGCGACCACGTTCTCACCGTCGAGCGGAAAGCGCGTACCCAGAGGAGGCGGATTCCACGGCGTATCCGACTGGGCTACAAGCGTCGCCGACTCGTCTGGCTCGAAGCGAAGAAGCCCGACCGCTTCGCACCTCAAGACCCGGCGCGCCTCGTCGGCAACCGCGCCGAAGATCTCTCCCGGCGACGATTTGCGCGCGACAAGTGTCGCCACGCGCCGAAGCGCAGCTTGCTCCTCGACGAGCAGCGCAAGCGCATCGCGCGCCTCGGCCTCTTGGACCATAGACTCACTCGCGCGTTGCTCTGATTGCCCGAGCAGCACCGATCAGCCTCCCTGC
>Ga0070698_100002377_pt1 | contig 20753 bp, 19 predicted proteins | sample KBSK1502metaG_FD_65477 | JGI IMG/M metagenome (GOLD analysis project Ga0070698, IMG submission 65477) | Corn, switchgrass and miscanthus rhizosphere microbial communities from Kellogg Biological Station, Michigan, USA - KBS K1-50-2 metaG | ecosystem: Host-associated > Plants > Roots >...
GGTGAACCTCGCGGGGAAACTCGTGGCGGGATCGAACGGGAAGATGGCCAGGCTCCACTGCGCGATCGCGTCCGAGAGAGGCCGGATACGCGATCCGAACGCCGACGTGTACGCGTCGCCGGTAGCGCGGGCAGCGGTCAGCACGATCGGGATGGACGCGATCGGGATGGACGCAATCATCGCGACCAGCAACGTCCGCAGCCGCCGGCGACGAATCCCGGATCGCCACCCTCCGTTCCGTGCCAAAACGAGCAGCAGCGGAAGCAGCAGCGTGGCCACCAGCATTTCCTTCAGGAGGACGACGCAGACACCGATTACCGCGACGCCCAACCCTACCCGCAGCTCCTCGCGCGGCCCATCTGCCGGACGAACAGCCAGGAGGCACGCTATGAGGAGCAGAATCAGGCCGAGGGGCTCAGCCATCGTCAGGCGCGTCCAGCCGTCAAACGCAGGAGGCGCGAAGAGGAATACGGTGGAACCGGCGACTGCCGCGAGGCGGCTCACGCCCATCCGGCGCAACAGAAAATACGCGAGGAGGATTGCGACCCACATAGTAGCGAAGCGCGCCCATTGCCACGCCGATGAATTGTCTCCCCATAGGCCCCACTTCGCGGCCAGAAGCGCGTACCCGATCAGGTTGTATCGCCCCTGGCTGGCATAGTATGACACGAGCTCATTCAGGCGACCGAAGAAAGTGTCGCCTCGTTGCAAGAGCGACAGAAACTCGGAAAAGTCGAGGAAATCGAAGGGGAGTTTCCGGTCGGGGCGATAGACGGCCCATGTGGCGAGCAGCGCCAGTGTCGCCGACAGCCCCACAATCGTCCTTTCACGGCGCGTAGCGCGACTGGACGCTGGCTCATTTGGCGGTCCGGCGCTCGATCCTGGAGCGCTACGAAGTGTCATTGACTCGTCTAGTCAGCAGGGCTGGCGCGGAGTGAAACCCGGTGCATGCTTTGATCGGTCAACTGCACAGCTGGCAACGAATCCACTGAACATTTGAACCGTGATTGAAAACAGGAAACTGCTGCTGACGGGCGGGACTGGCTTCATTGGCTCGAAGCTCGCCGAACGTCTCGTGGACCGGAATCAGGTGGTGGTGCTGGATAACGGGCATCGGGATGCCACTCATGGCATCCGGACGGCATCCAATGCCAACCTCACAGTGATAACCGGGGACGTGCTCGACCTGGAGACGGTCAGGAAGGCTGCCGATGGTGTCGACTACATCGTTCATCTGGCGGCAATCGCGGGAGTGGACACAGTGCTGCGAATGCCGGTGACCACGATGCAGGTCAACATTCTGGGCACGTTCAATGCCCTTCAGGCAGCTCGGGAGTGCGCGAACCTGCAACGGTTCGTCGACTTTTCGACCAGCGAAGTCTTCGGCGTCTACGCATACAAGGTACGCGAGGGTGACATAACGAGTCTTGGCGCGGTCGGTGAGGCACGCTGGACCTACGCCGTCAGCAAGCTCGCCACCGAACATCTGGCGCACAACTACTTTCGGCAGTACGGGCTGCCGACGGTCTCGGTACGGCCGTTCAACATCTATGGGCCGGGACAAATCGGTGAAGGCGCGATCCATCGATTCATCGTGCAGGCGCTGAAGGGCGATGATATCACGATCCACAACGACGGTAGCCAGATTCGCGCCTGGTGCTACGTCGACGACATCGTCGAAGGTGTCCTGGCCACGCTCGAGCGTCCCGAAGCACTCGGGCAAGCGTTTAACATCGGCAATCCACGCAGCGTGGCGACGATCTACAACCTTGCCCAGCAGATCGTGCGCCTGAGCAGTTCGCGGTCGCGTATCGTGCACGTCCCGTTCACGAGCGTCGATGTCGAGCTCCGCATTCCGGACATCGGCAAGGCCCGCGAGCTCCTTGGCTTCGAGCCGCAGGTGGACCTGGAGGAGGGACTCCTCCGAACGATCGAGTGGTATCGCCGGAGCTTGCGACGGTGATCCCGCTGGCGCGGCCAGAGATCACCGATTCCGATATCGCCGCCGTGGAAGCCGTGCTGCGCACGGGACACCTGGTGCAGGGCGCTCACGTGGCGGAATTCGAGCGGGCGATCGCCGGGTTTACGGACCAGGGTGAGGTTATCGCCGTCAGCAATGGTACGGCGGCGCTGCATCTGTCGCTGCTGGCGTTAGGTATCGGGCCCGGCGATCACGTTGGTGTCGCGACGTTTTCCTGGCCCGCGACCGCGAATGCCGTTGTGCTCTGCGGCGCACACCCGGTCTTCGTCGACATCGAGCCGGTCACGCTCGGCATGGACCCGGATGCTCTTAGCCAGGTCCTGAAACGCGGGCCACGATTGAGTGCCCTGATGCCGGTGCACGCTTTCGGCAACATGGCGAACATGCCGAAAATCATGGTCCTCGCCGACGCGGGCGACATACCGGTGATAGAGGATGCCGCGTGTGCATTGGGCGCCGAATTGAACGGGCAGCCGGCGGGCTCGTGGGGGCGCCTGGGATGTTTCTCGTTTCATCCGCGAAAGGCGGCCACGACGGGCGAAGGCGGCGCGATACGGACGGCGGACTTGGCCCTCGCCCGACGGCTTCGCGCTCTACGAAATCACGGGGTGGATCCAGGCTCGACGCCACCGGATTTCACAGCGGCGGGGTTCAACACGCGATTGACGGAGTTTCAGGCAGCACTTGGGACTTCGCAACTCGCACGGTACAAGACCCTGCTGGGCAGTCGGCGGCATTCGGCGAGACGCTACGACGAACTGCTGTCGGACCTGCCCGTCGTCTGTCCAACGATGCTGAAAGCCGCCGCACATATCTACCAGTCCTACGTGGTGCTTCTCCGCGACGACGCTGCCTCGAGGCGTGGAGAGATCATCACCACGCTGAAATCGCAAGGCATCGAGACGAACATCGGTACACATCATCAACCCCTTCTCAGCTACTACTCAAACACGTACGGGTACAAGCGGGGCGATTTCCCTGTGACCGATCGTGTGGCAGCGTCTGCGCTCGCGCTTCCCCTGTACTCCGGCCTCACGGCGGAGGATCAGGAGACCGTCGTAGCTGCGTTGAGGCGCGCGATCGAACGCTGAGAGTCCGGTTGTAATCACCAGAACGCAGCGAGAATCATGACCGCAGTATCGCGGGCGGAGGACGCTCCAACGATTACGTGTTGCGTTCTGGCGTGGAACGAGGCCGCGACCTTGCGCGCAGTCGTTGACGAACTGCGGCCAGAGTTGCGCGCGTTGCAGGTGCCTTTCGAGATCCTCGTAGTCGATGACGGGAGCACCGACGGCACCAGTGAGCTGGCCGACACGCTTGCTGAAGAGAGTTCAGACCTCCGTGTTGTGCATCACGGGGAGAATGAGGGGCTAGGTCCGGCTTATCGCACGGGCTTTCACAGCGCGCGCGGAGTGTACGTCACCTTCTTTCCTGCCGACGGCCAGTTCGCCGCGAAGCTTCTGTCGCGCTTTTTCCCGCTCATTGAGCGCTACGACATGGTGCTGGGGAACCTGCCCTCACGGAGCGATTCATTGCGCGGCCGCATCCTCACCGCCGGTGAGCGCCTTATCTACCGCGTTCTTCTCGGTGTCGTGCCGCGCCTCGAAGGAATGCTGATGATCCGGCGTTCGATTCTGGCCGAGCTCCCGTTGAAGAGCCGGGGGCGCGGTCATGCCAATGTCTGGGAGCTTGTCATACGAGCCGCGCGTGGAGGCTACCGACTGACCGGAGTCGCGATCGAAGTGCGACCACGTATGGCCGGCACGTCGAAGGTCAACAATATGAGGACGATCGCAGCCAACCTGCTTCAGGTGATGAGACTACGTCGGCTGCTATGAGCGGGTGTGTACGCGCATCGACTAAGCTGCCGAAGCGAAAAGCTCGTCCCATCCAGTGATCTGCACGCGCGCCGGTAACTGCTCACGCAGCTCGTTCGCGATGAGGTTGCCGAACGAACGTGACATGATGAGGACGCGATCCGGCGGGTGCGCGATCAGATCGCCCCGGTTTTCCACTGGAACCGGAATTCCCGGATAATAGCTGGCTTTCAGAAGGGGGCTGTCATCAAAGAATCGGCAATTCTCAATGGCGACGTTCCCGGCGCACAGGGCATTGACGATCCGGCCTGGCACGTACACGCCGACCGCTTCGCCCGCGACACGTGCCGCGAAGAAGTACCGAGTAACCACGTCAATCGCGTGCTCGGCCCGCTTTCGAAATGCAACCAGTTGTTCCGCGGTGTCGAGTTGGTCTTGAACCTCGGTGCCCCGGTCCTGCTCGGAATCCTGCGTGACGCGCGCGAACAGCATGCCGCCGAAACGACCGGCACTAACGTCCACGGTGATGCCGCCCGCGCCGCGTACAGTACGGGCCAGGCTCTCGCCGTCGAAATAACTCCAGTGTTCGTGAAAGAGACACGAAATGTCGCCCGCTGCGAGGTAGGGTCCGCAATCAGGGACGCCTAACAGGATATCGCCACCAGGCGCGAGGAGCGTGAATAGCTCCTGGAGAAACCTTTCCGGGTCCTCCACATGCTCAAGCATCGCAAATCCAATGATGGTATCAAATTTTCCCGCAATGCGGCGCGAGGGAAAGAAATCGCGAATGATGGGCACATCGTACTTCGACTTCGCATGATCGCCCGGATCGATTCCAATCACGTCCGCGCCATGCGTTGCGAGTTGATGCAGCAGGAAACCATTGCCACACCCAACCTCTAGAACTCGCTTGCCCCGGAAGGTCGAGAGCTCTCGCTGACCCATGATGAAATTGAGAAAGTCATCGGCGTAGCCACGGCCGATGCCTTCGTCGTCCATCTGGCCCGTAATGGTCGAGCCGAGCGAGTACGCGCGGGCAAGAAAAGAGGAGACGGCGGGATCCGCGTCCTGAACAAAAGTCCCGCTCCTTCGATTCACTCGGATTCTGAATGGAAGCCTGTCGGGCAGCCCATTGGGGTTGTGAGGTGAGGTCAGTGGCTTAAACGTGAACGGCAGGTCGCCGACTGTCCAAACTGGTTCGCGATTACTCATCAGGCATCGGTGACGGGGACTGCGCCCGCATCGTGAAGGAGCGTCTCATCTAGTCCACGCAGAATGACTCCCGACCGATACGAGAAACGTCGTTCGACCCGCTCGCCCAGGATATGCTCACGCACAAGAACATCCGGCTCGTTGTATCCAACCATGGCACGAAGCGATGTGGTTCCGGAGAAACGTGGATTGATCTCGAAGATCACTACGCGCCCGTCTACGTAGCGGCACTGAATGTTGACAGAGCCTCTGCAGCCGAGCGCTTTGGCGATCTCCTCGCATTGGCTGGTCACATGTGGAAAGGGGCCTATCTCCCCCTGTGAAATCCCGCTGCTGACGACAAGAAGTTCGCCGAGTTCCTGTCGCCCGGTGCGGTTAGGCACCCTCAGTCGATTACCCAGCCCGGACAAGGTGAATCGCCTGAGAGCAATCGAATTGATGAACTCTCCGGCCATCGAAGTCAGGATCCCGACCGTAAACTCGGCTTCTGGCGTCCCTACGTACTCCTGCGCAATAATCTTCCGCCCGCCGATCAGGAGATATCGACCCAGCGCTATGAGTTCGTCCCGGTCCTGGACAATCGATACATCCTGCGAGCCGCCCGCCCCTACGTACGGCTTGAGCACTACTGGGAAGAAATCGACTGCCTCGAGGTGAGCGACTTCGTCGATACGGATCGTGCGGGGTGCACTGAAATCGTTCGCCGCCAGGAAACGCATCGTGCGGTCCTTGTCGAGGCACGTCTCGATCACGTCGTCGGGGTTTATGGTGAGGAGCACGCTTCTCTCGTCGAACGCAGCCCGCTGCTTGGACAGAACACGGAGCTCGGGTTCCGATCCGACGAACACCGCCTTGACAGCGTGCCGCTCGCAGATTGCAAGCATCGCCTCAGGATATCGCTCATCGACAGCGGCAGGTACGCGATAGGCGTGATCGACGGACGCGAGACCTTTGCTGAGTGCGCTGCTGTCCGTGCCAATGATCTCGTAGCGCTTTTCCGCGAGTCGCAACGCCTTCAGGATCTGCTCACCGACGCCGCCACCCCCGACGCCGGTCACAACAACCGTCACTGGCTTTTCGCGTCTCTCAGGCATCGATGCGTCGTGGGACCGCAGGAGTTGTCTGCCGTCGCTGCAGGCATGCTGCAACAGACTCGTGTATCCTTTCGCCCAGCGTTGTCAGCACGGACTGTGCATCGAATTCAACGCGCACAATGCTTGCGGTCCTGGCCTGCGTGTCGCACACGGCGCAAGAAGCGAGATTCCCAACGTCCCGCGGAAGGCCACAGGACCCCACGTTGACGACCGTAACGCTCCCTATCGCTCTGGTGAAAGGTCGATGCGTATGGCCAAGCAACATGAAGTCAAACGGAAGATCGCCGAAGGCGCTCAGGTCGGTGTCGGAGTAAACATATCCGGCGATTGGATCCAGGGGACTGCCGTGGACGAGCAACAGGCGCAGATCGTCGATCACGACTTCACGACGGAGGGGCCATCCTTCGATCCAATCGATCCAACACGGATCGAGGAGCGAACGTGTTTCGCGAATTCGGTAGACTGCATCCTGAGCTTCGGTAAACGGGAGATTTCCGAGTAACATTTCCTCGTGATTCCCGCGGATGCAGATTGCGCCGACAGATTCGAGACGGCTCAACACCGCGTCACCGTTCGGCATGTAGCCGATACTGTCGCCAAGGAAGTAGATGCGCTCGGCGCCTGCCTGTTGCAGCGCTTGGAGACACCGTTCGAGTCCCAGTGGATTTCCGTGGGCGTCCGATACGAAGCCGACGATCATTGGCGCTTGGGCGCGTCGGCGCTGGGATCGCTCACGTGATGTTCAAACGCCGAGCCCATACGCTGAACACCGGTCGCAAGATCGACCACGGGATTCCACTGCAGTTCGCGTTCGGCCCGGGCGATGCCGATTCGCGCACGACATTGCTCTTCCGGGTCGTCCGTACCGCTCGGGAGTACCCGGCTTACGCGCGGACCGACAGAACGAACGACAAGATGCGCAAGTTCCTTCATCGAGATCGGCTTGCCACTCGCGATGTTGAAGATACCGGTGCCCGTTGCCATCGTGGCTGCGACAATGGCCGCGCTGATATCCTCGACCGCGGTAAAGTCCTGCTCACGAGCCCCCGTACCGTGGTAGAACAGATCCTCTCCTCGCAACGCGCGATGAACGAACTTCCGGATGACCGTTGAGGATCGCTGCCGACTGCCGTAGGGGGCACTCACGCGTAGGATCACGCGTCGAATTTCGAGCGCAAGTATAGTGCGCTCTGAGCGATACTTCTCCTGGCCGTATGGACCGCGTGGGCTGACCGGTGAATCCTCCGAACAGATCGTCTGCACGCAGCCATAGAGACTGGTCGACGAGATGTAAACCAACTGACAACCCATCGATGCAGCTGCCGCAACGACGACGTCGTCCATGGCCCTGTTGTCGCGAGCGGCGCTCGCTGCCTGATCCCCCTCGAACGCTGCCGGCAAGACTGCCGCGGCGTGGACGATAAGAGCCGGCCTTTGAGCTACCAGCAATGCGATTGCCGCGGGGCTTCGCAGGTCGAGCGAAATAGAGGTGCGCAGTCCTGTGTCAGTCGAGCCAGAACGTTTTGTAACTGCCACAACCTCATTGCCCGCACCCACGAGCGCCCTGACGGCATCACCACCTATAAGTCCCGCCGCACCAGTAACCAGGATTCTCATTTCTCTCCGATTGGAGAGAGTCTGTCGAGCGAACCCTTGCGTGGCGTAGCGCAACGCACTACCGAGGAAGCCATGGCGCGCAGTGTGCAATGATGCATCCAGTGTCGCAAGCCGCACGACCTTTACCGTGCGCGCAACGAACCGCACCTGCCGTACTGGTTGAACGCCGATGACCCAACCCGCACGAAAAATCGGTGAGGTCACGCGGGACCCTCTCGCTCGCCGTCCATTCGACTGGCGCGCGCACGTGGGCATCGCACGCCCCGACTACTGGTTCAAAAACGTCTTCGTCTTCCCCGGTATCATCGTCGCCCTGGGCACCGTCACCGGGGTCGACGCGAGCGACCTCGCCGGACGGATCGTCGTGGGACTGATAGCGACCTGCCTGATCGCGTCGAGCAACTACACGCTCAACGAGGTTCTCGACGCGCCGTCCGACTTGCACCACCCCCAGAAACGCCACCGAGCCGTTCCCTCCGGCCGAGTGCGTCCCGCAGCGGCGTACGTGCAATGGATTCTCCTATTCGCGGCCGGTATGGGCCTCGCGCTCACTATCAGCGTCCCGTTCACGTTGTCGCTGCTCGCCCTCTGGATCATGGCGGTGGTCTACAACGTCCCACCGATGCGCGCCAAGGACCAGCCATATGTGGATGTGTTGGCGGAGGCGATCAACAATCCGCTCCGCATGCTCGCCGGCTGGTTCATCGTGACCAGCGCGACGATGGCGCCGGCTTCCCTCCTCCTCAGCTATTGGATGATCGGCTGCTACTTCATGGCGCTGAAGCGTTATGCGGAGCTGGCCAGCATCGGCGACCGGGCGGCGGCCGGTGCCTACCGGCGTTCGTTTGCGTATTACACACCGGACCGGCTGATCGTCTCAATCATGTTCTACGCCGCGGCAGCGATGCTCTTCTTCGGCGCATTCTGCATGCGCTATCGGCTGGAACTCATTCTGGCGTTCCCCCTCGTCGCCCTCGTTATGGCCATGTACCTTCGTGTCGCGCTCAAACCGGACAGCGCGGCACAGAATCCCGAACGCCTGTATCGCGAGCGCGGGCTGATGACGGCCGTTTTTGCGACGACGATCGCGATGGTCATCCTGCTCAGGGTCGACCTGCCGGTGGTGCATCGGCTCGTGACGCCGACCGCGCCAATCCAGCAAACACCACCGTCGTGAACGAAGAGCTGCAACGATCGTGACCGCGACATCACAGGTGGAAACGGCGGAGCCGGCGCTGACCCGCACGCCTGCGTTGGTGCTCGTTGCTGTCTTTTCCGCCGCAATCTTTCTGAACGCGGCCCTGCTGTTTTCCGTGCAGCCGCTGTTCACGAAAATGGTCTTGCCACTCCTCGGTGGCAGTCCAGCCGTCTGGAACACGTGCCTGCTTTTCTTCCAGACCTTGCTCCTGGCGGGCTATCTCTACGCACACCTGACGTCTCGCTGGCTCAGTGCCCGGAACCAGGCGATTCTTCATCTGGGCCTGCTCGGTTCAGCGGTGCTTCTTCTACCGATCAGCGTGCCGACGTCATGGGCACAACCGCCGAGCAATGCGCTCCCCATCACCTGGCTGTTGGGCCTTCTGACCGTCTCCCTCGGATTGCCTTTTTTTCTGTTGTCGGCCGGCGCGCCAATGCTGCAGCGGTGGTTCGCGGGCACGAGTCACCCGATGGCGCACAACCCGTATTTCCTCTACGCGGCCAGTAACCTGGGAAGCTTCACCGCGCTGCTCACGTATCCGTTCCTCATCGAACCTCGGATGCGGATATCGGAGCAGTCTACGGCTTGGCTGAAGCTCTACTTCGCATTGCTCGCCGTGATCGGCGCGTGTGCCGTTGCGGCCCTCGTCACCCGACGTATAGGCGGAGCGTCGCGAACCGCTTCATCAGAACACACCGCGCCGGCAACGGACGAGCCGACGATCATTCCTGATGCCCGGTGGCGCCTTCGATGGGTGCTGCTGTCATTCGCGCCCTCGAGCATGCTGATCGGAGTCACGACATACATCAGCACGGACATCGCCTCGGTGCCATTCCTCTGGGTGATTCCGCTGGCCCTGTATCTCCTGACGTTCGTGCTGGTCTTTGCGCGCCGACCACTCATCCCGAGATGGTTCATTCTGCATGCGCAGCTCCTGCTCGGTCTGGTCCTGGTAGTCGCACTCTGCCTCAGGTCTGAACAGGGCATTATCGGACCAACGACGCTGCATCTCCTGGCGTTCTTTTTCACGGCGATGATGTGCCACGGCGAACTGGCCGCCAGCCGACCAAGGGCCGAGCACCTGACGGAGTTCTACCTATGGATGTCCTTCGGTGGAATGCTTGGTGGCGTGTTCAACGTGTTGGTGGCGCCCGTGCTCTTCAACTCGCTGATCGAGTATGCGCTGGTGTTGGTGATCGCCTTTGCCCTGCGTCCGGCTCAAGTTCCTTCGAACGATTTGCGCGATCGCCTGGGCAACGTGCTCTATCCGGCTGCCGTTGGCGTGGTGATCTGGCTGGTCTATCAACTGCCGAAACCACCCGAAGAGTGGTTCACGGCGGGCTCCAAGCTCTTCCTCCTGCTCGCGATGTTCGTCGTGTTCTTCTTCTGGAAACGACCGATTCGACTCGCCCTCGGCGCAGGTGCCATGTATGCCGCGGTCCAGCTGGCGGGGAATCTCGGCGGCAATGTGCTCTTTCAGGACCGGAGTTTTTTCGGGATGTACCGCGTCCGGCAGGCAGAGGGTTTTCACATTCTGCAGCACGGCACAACGACACACGGTGGGCAAAGCCTTGACCCGGCTCGCCGCACGGAACCGTTGACGTACTACTACCGTGGCGGTCCGGTATCCGATGTCTTTTCCACGCTGGCGCAAAAACCAGTACGACGCGTTGCGATCGTTGGCCTGGGCGCAGGGGCGATATCATGTTATGGGCGTCCCGACGAACCGTGGACCTTCTACGAGATCGATCCGCTCGTGGCGGAGATCGCTCGGGACGATCGATTGTTCACCTACCTCCGCGATTGTCCGCCGCGCACAGAGGTCGTCATCGGAGACGCACGCCTGAAACTGGCCGCAGCGGGAGATGGCGAATTTGATCTCATCCTCGTCGATGCATTTTCGTCAGATGCGGTTCCGGCCCATCTCCTCACGCGCGAAGCGGTGTCGCTGTACTTGAACAAGTTGCGTCCCGACGGCGCGCTGGTTTTTCACATCAGCAATCGCTTCATGGATCTTGCGCCGGTGCTCAAGACGCTGGCCGCCGATGCAAACCTGACCAGTTTGATCGGAGAACGCACGCCCGAGTATTCGGCCGTTTCGAACCTCAACGACGGGAGTCGCTGGGTCGCGTTGGCACGAGATGCCTCCGTGCTCTCCGAACTCATGAAGGTGGATGGATGGCGTACGCTGGCAACGACGTCAGATGCGCGGCTCTGGACCGATGACTACACGGACGTGATGTCAGCCATCAAGTGGTAGACTCGTAGGTAAGGAACCCTGATGACCGCGGTCGTCGCCCCGACGATGCGCGCACGGCTTGCCGTCGCGCTGGGCGTAGCTCTCGCCTGCATAACGATTCTGGTCTTCGACAGCATCGCCAGTCCAGACGCCGTGCCGGACTTCGACCATGTCTGGTTCGCCGCGAAGGCGATTCTCGAGGGTCGGGACCCCTATCAGCTCATCGGGCCCGGGCGCGAGTACAACTATCCGTGGTCGCTCTATTATCCGCTGACGGCGCCAACGAGCATCCTTCCCCTGGGATTCCTGCCGCTCGTTGCTGCGCGGATCCTGTTCGTCGCCGTCCCTGCAGGACTGCTCGCGTACCTGCTCACGCGCGATGGGTTCAGCCGGCTACCGCTGTTCGCCTCGGGCGCGTTCCTCTATTCCGTGAAGACGGCGCAGTGGGGCCCGCTCGCCATTTGCGGCCTGCTGATTCCGTGGCTCGGCGTCTTCTGTGCCGCCAAACCGAACCTGGGGCTCGGCATTTTGGCAGGAGCCCGCTCGTTCGGCGCCTTGACGCGCATGCTCCTGGGCGTCATGGGCGTCGTGCTGCTCTCGTTTGTGTTGCAACCGGAATGGCCGAAGCGTTGGTTCGAGGTAATCACGTTGGCGCCGCAACCGCTGTCCGTCCTCACGCTGGCCGGCGGACCACTGCTGCTGCTGGCGCTCCTGCGCTGGCGACGATGGGAAGCGCGGATGCTCCTGCTGTTCGCTCTCGTGCCCCAGACGTCGGGCGCGGTAGGCGCGCTGCCACTCATGCTCGTGCCGCGATCCTCCCGTGCGCTCACTGTGCTCGGCATTCTTTCTTACGTTCCGATCTTCTTCGCGCCGCAGGCCGGCCAGACCATCGAGCAATGGGCACGTCGTGAGACCCTGGCCACCCTGTTTGCTGTGTACCTGCCCTTGCTCTGGCTGATCCTGAGAATGCCTAACCAGGGGCCGCTGCCGTTGAAGCTGGAGGCCGTTGTGGCGCGGCTCCCGAAGTGGATCAGGGGCGAGCCGGGATTATCGAGAGACCCGGTGACGATGGATGGGCCGCCCATCGCCGCTTCTCCCAACCAGTGAGCACTCTAGTTCCAGTCCGCTCACACAGCTCTGATCCACCGGAGTACTTCGCGAAATGTCACGCGCTTGCCATGCATCAGCAGGCCCGTGCGGTAAACCGTGGCTGCGAAGTAAACAGCCACGTAGCAGCCCGCGAGCAGGGCCAGGATGGACAGTCCGATCTCCCACGGCGGCACGTCTACCGTGCTCATTCGCAGCGGCATCATGATTGGCGACGACACCGGGAGCAGACCTAACGTGACAGCCAGCTGACCATCCGGCTCCAGCAGCACCGGCTGCAGGAACATGATGGAGACCACCAGCATCAGCACCACCGGCATCTGCGCCTGCTGCGCCTCCTGCTCGGTGCTCACCATGGCGCCAACCGTGGCGAAGAGTGCCGAATACAGCGTGTAGCCAAGCAGGAAAAAGATGAGCAGGATCACGATCTGCCACGCGGAAACGTTCGGCATCGGAAGCGGCGCCGCCTGCAGCCCGAACGCCTGCATCATCGGAACGCGATACCGCATCATCACGATGGTCGCAAAGAGCCAGATGGCCATCTGCGTCAGCCCGACCGCGCCCACGCCTAACACCTTCCCCGCCAGCAGCGTGGTCGGTCGCACGCTCGACACTACAACCTCGGCGACCCTCGTCTGCTTCTCCTCGATCACGCCGCGGAGGACGTTCTGCCCATACATCAGGATGGTCATGTACAGCAGGATGCCGACGACCGACGCAAACAGGATGTTCACGCGCCCGGAGCCACCCCGCCCGGTCAACGTGACTCGTTCGGAACGCAGGCCGGCCCGCAATCGCTTGACCCGGTCGGCTTCGATGGTTGATATGCCCACGCGACTGAGCTCGAGCCCGATCAATTCCCGCGACACCGCGTTCTCGATGCGCCGCATGTCGGCGATGGCGCTGGCGTTCACGCCTGCATAACGCGAACCTCGTCCCTCGAGCGTGCCGCGATCGAGCACGAGATAGCCTTTGATGGTCTTGCGTCGTATGTCTGCCGTCGCGGTCGACTCGGCCTGGGCCACTGCTCCAGAATCCACCAGCTGCACTTGCGTCGCGGACGTGTCGCCGAGGACGCCGCCGCTCAGTTCCACCGCGACAAGTTGGCCGAGGTTGGCGCCGGTGGCGTCGAGAACGCGAATGCGAGCCACGTCGGCGGACGCATCCGAGCGATTCGCCATGTAGGCCGGAAGGAACATGAGCGCGCCGAAAAAAAACGGTCCGAAAACCGTCGCGACGAGGAACCATTTCGTCCGCACGCGCTCCATGTATTCACGTTCAAGCACAACCAGAAGCTTCTTCATGACGAATCGGGTAAACGGGGATCGGGCAGTCGGGCAGTCGGGAATCAGGCCGATGCAAATGCCATTGCGTCACGCAGTAGTGATTTCGCCAGCGTGACCTTGTAAGAGTTTCGAGAGAGAGGCGTGGCGTCGTATAGCGCCCTCTCAGCTAACACTTCGAAATCATCTTCGGCCAGCGGAGCCGACGCAACGTCTTCCTCGACCGAGGGATTCACCCGCCAAGGCACAGGGGCAACGCCGCCCAGCACCATGCGGACCGCGCCGTCTCGTCGCTTTGCGACGGCGATCGAAACGAGGGCAAAGTCCCACGCGCCGCGTTGCAGGACCTTCGTGTAGCGCTGGCGTCCGCCTGACGAGTCCGCGGGTAGTTCGACCGCGACCACAAACTCGCCCGGTTGGAGCACCGTTTCACGTTTGGGATCGGGATCCGGAAGGACGAAAAACTCGGCGATCGGAACCGAACGTAGCCCGGCGCTGCCGTTTATGTGGACAATGGCGTCCAGCGCCGTGAGGGCCACTGCTGGATCGGACGGATTCACGGCATGGCACGGTCCACCGCCGAGGATAGCGTGGTGCGTGTTTTCCCCATCAATAGCCGGACAGTCGCTGCCGTTCGACTTGAGGCACGGAACGCCGGATCGAAAGTACCAGCAGCGTGGACGCTGGCAGAGGTTTCCGCCAATTGTGCCCATGTTCCGCAACGCAGGACTGCCGACCGACTCGCACGCCATGGCCAGGGCAGGGAATCGTTCGCGAACGCGCTCGTCCGCCGCGATGGTGGCGATGCTCGTGGAAGCGCCGAGTCGCAGGGAGTCGTTCGCTCCCCAGGTCATGTGGTCGCTATCAGGGAGTGCCCTGAGGTCAACGATGCGTTCAGGCCTGAGCAGTCCCTCGCGGATGGTTACGAGCAAATCCGTACCGCCACCGAGCGCATGCGTATCGGCGTTTTTCAGCAGCTCGATGGCGATCTTCGTACTGGTTGGGCGCTCGTAGTCCACGATTGATTACTGGCTGTCTGTCGTTGTGGAATCGTACCGCGCGGTCGACCTTGAAGAGAGGCGAGACTTTGTGAAGTCCGACTCTAAGTCCAAGTCTTAGCAAGCAGCTGCTTGAGCGGCATAAGTCATGATATAGCAATAACTTATGCTGCAGTGCCAACTCCATACTGTTCTTGAAACTCGAAATCGGTACGGGAGGATGGGAGAATGGGTGTACGGAAGTTTGTAATTGCCCTGTCGCTGTTGAGCAGCGCGTCGTGCACGGACGTCACTGGGCCGAACATCAGTGGCATTCCCGGCTACATGATCAGTGACGTTCGCGTGACTCCTGCGGTTGATACGATTTTCGTTTCCGACCCGATTCGCGTTTCGGATCGCATCGCGTTCACTGCGTCTGCCACCGGAAAGAACGGCGCCCTTCTGCCTATTTCGCGATTCGTGTGGAGCACTTCCGATCCTGCCATCGCGACCGTCGACGAGTCGGGCATCGTCACACCAGTTTCCGTTGGCACGGTGGAAGTGATCGCCAGCGCCGACAAGATCGGGAAGGCGACGTTGGTGATCCTGCCGGCGATCCTGAACATTTCCATTTCGCCTTCGGTCGACACGATTCTCGTCACTCTGCCAATCGTCGCTTCTCGAGACACGATTCGCCTGACGGCAACGGCCAGGAACCTCTCTGGATCATTGCTGCCTGGAATCGTATTCGACTGGGAGTCGTCATCGACTACCGTTGTTACGGTTGAAAGCACTGGACTGGTGCGGGCGGTAGGCGTTGGTGTCGCGACGATCAGTGCCTTCGCGAACGGCCACAGTGCATCGGCCCAGGTTCACGTCATCGCGGTCGTTTCAAGAACGAATTAGATGTGCCGGTGGGGCAAGGCGCCTGGTTTCGGCGCGGGCAGCTTCGTCGTCAACTTTCCGACGATGCTGACACTGCGGGTCTCTCCAACTCTTCGCCAAACGGCAACGCTTGCGAGTGCCGTGATCCTCGCGGCTTGCTCGCGCGCACGCGTGACCACCGAGGCTTCCGCCGAGCAGGCGCGGGCTGTCGACACGCTTTCGTCGGATTCGGCGGCGACGCCGTCCCTGACGCCTGAGGCGGCGCTTGCCGCGAAGGGGCTGATCATTCCGGTGCAGGGTGTGGACCCGTCGCGGGTGCGGGATTCCTACACCGCGGCACGCGGTGGCCGTACGCACGACGCCGTCGACATCATGGCTGCGCGCGGCACTCCCGTGGTCGCGGCGGACGGCGGAACGATACTGAAGCTGCGGCAGAATGACGCCGGCGGCATCACGATCTATCAACTCGATGCTTCGGAACGGTTCGTCTATTACTACGCGCACCTCGATCGGTACCAGGACGGCCTCACCGAGGGCCTGACGATTCGTCAGGGCGACGTCCTCGGCTTCGTCGGCACCACGGGCAACGCCCCAAAGGACACGCCACACCTGCATTTCCAGGTCATGCTGTATCGCGGTCGCGGGCAATATTGGGGCGGTGATCCGATCAACCCGCACCCCTACCTGACGCGCGCGAACCGCCGGCAATGACCATGCGTGGTAAGGAGCGCGCCGAGTTGCGCGCCGAAGCGCACCATCTCAAGCCGACGGTCCACGTCGGGCACCACGGCATCACCGCGACGCTGCTGCGGTCGCTCGACGAAGCGCTCGAGGCGCGCGAACTGGTGAAGGTGCAGGTCGAGCGGAATGCGCCGCAATCCGTGAAGGAAGTGGCGGGCGAACTGGCCGAGCAGACGGGCGCGGAGGTGGTTCAGGTGATTGGGCGAAAGACGACGCTGTATCGCCTCAATCCCGAGTTGCACAAAAAGCCTGACGCGGCGCCGGCGTGGAGATAAGCCGGAGGTCAGAGGTCGGCGAGCGCAGCGAGCACGCGCCACGGGGTCAACGGCAGGTCGTTGAGCTGGACGCCTAACGCGTCCGCCACCGCATTCGCGATAGCCGGTGCGGTGGGAATGATCGGCGGCTCGGCGAGCCCCCGGGCGCCAACCGGGTTGGCGACCGTGTCGACTGTGTCCAGGCATGACGCGTCGATCTCCGGAATGTCGGCCATCGTCGGGATCTTGTACTCGTGGAGTCCGGCGTTGAGTGGTACGCCCAGTGACTCGTCGATGATGCGTTCCTCGAACAACGCCAGGCCGATGCCCTGGATGATGCCGCCTTCCAGCTGACTGCGGGCGAGGAGCGGGTTCAGGACCCGACCGACGTCGTGCACAGCGGTCAGGCGGATGACGCGCACGACGCCGGTCCAGGTATCCACCTCGACTTCGGCGAATTGCGCGCCAAAGGTCATCAGGCCCACGCCAGGCTGATTCGGACCGCGCGATCCGTTCCCGGTGATCGTGACCTCACCCAGCTTCGCGGTGATGTCGCTGATCGGGACGGCGGGCGCGCCGGTGCAGGGAACCACCATCCCGTCTCGAATCGTGAGGTGTTCGACAGGGATACCGAGGATCTCTGACGCGGCCTCGACGAGCTGTTCGCGTGCCTCTTCGGCGGCCATGCGGACCGCCGGGGCCACTGACGGCGTGGTCATGGAGCCCCACGAGTTGGGCGCAAACGGCGTGCGCTCGGTGTCACCGAGGATGACCCGCACGTCGGCCAGCTTTGCGCCTAACGCTTCGGCAGCCACCTGGGCGAGAATCGTGCGGGCGCCGGTGCCCAGGTCCTGCGTGCCGCTGAGGACGTCGACGGATCCGTCGGGGTGGATTCGCACGGTGGCGTAGGCGGGAGGCCCACCGCCGGCGGGCCAGATTTGCGCTGCCAGGCCGAATCCACGTTTCACGTGACCGGAATCGGGGTCAGACTCGATTTTCCGCAGCCCTGAGGCTGCGGCAGTCGACTCCGTTTGGGAAAATCGAATCTGACCCCGATTCTGCCGGTCCGCCCACCCGAAACGGCGGGCTCCTTCCTCGAGACATCCCTTCAGGTTGCCACCGGAATACGGTCGCGACTTCTCCTGATCATGGGCGGCGTAGTTCGCCACCCGAAGTGCCAGCGGATCCATGCCGAGGGTTCGCGCCAGCTCGTCCATCGCGCGTTCCAGCGCAAACGCACCCTCGGTATGACCCGGACCCCGGAACGCCGCCATCGCATGCGTGTTCGTGTACGCGAACGTCTCCGTGGTCTTCACGTTCGGGCATGCGTACAACTCATGAAAGATCTTCGTGGTGGACGACTCCCAGCCCGAAATCCCCTGGTCCACCAGCGCATCGGCGACGATCGCTGTCAACCGGCCGTCGCGCTCGGCGCCTAACGCCACGTCGATCGTGGCCGGCGCACGATGGCCGGCATCAGATTGTTCGGCCGCTCGCTCGAGGATGCAGCGCACGGGACGCCCAGTCCGGCGCGCCAGCAGCGCGGCCGCGTAGGTGTGGGCGCCGGCATGGTTCTTGGCCCCAAAGCCCCCGCCCATGTGGTCCATGACCACTCGCACGTGCGACTTCGGCATACCCAGCGCCGCCGCCACCTCATCGCGCACGGCAAAAATGCCCTGGGTGCCTTCATGAATCGTCACCTGATCGCCGCGCCATTCCGCGACTGCTCCGTGTGGTTCCATCGCCGAGTGCAGTGCGCTGGGTGTCGTGCAGCGAATTCGCACGACGACGTCGGCGCCGGCAAGCGCGCTGTCGGCGTCACCGCGGGCGGCGATCATGGGAGACGATCGCGACACGTTGCCGCCGCGAGATCGGACTGACGGCGCGCCGGGCGCAACCGCTTGCGCTGCCGTGGCCGCAAACGGTTCTGCGTCATACTCGATGTGAACGCGACGCGCGGCCGCGCGCGCCTGTTTCAGTGATTCCGCGCAGACACACGCCAGCGGCTGGCCCGCGTACGAGATGTCGGGATCGAGAAAACGCACACCACCGGCACGGATCGGCTTCCCGTCTTTCGGCAAGTCGTCGAACACGATCGCATCCACAAACCCGGGCACTCGGCGCGCGTCATCCAGGTTGATCACCTTCGCCCGCCCGCGCGGAATGTTTGACCGCACCAGCACCGCGTACAACATTCCGGGTAGCCAGCGGTCGACCGTGTAGACCGCCGAGCCAGTGACCTTGTCCCTGGCATCCACGCGCGGTACCGGCTGGCCGACGATGTCCAGTCGGACGCCATCGTCCCACGGTTCCATCGCGCGATCGGGCATCTCGACGACCTTCGTCTCTTCCCGGCCCTCGATCTCGATCGTCGTGGTGACGAACCGGCGCGTCGGATCAGCCGGCATGACTTGGCTCCTGGACCTGTCCGGCGGCGGCGCGAATGGCGGCGACAATGCGCGGATACGTGCCGCATCGACAGAGGTTTCCACTCATCGCGCGCCGGATCTCCGACTCGTCAGGCACCGGCGTGGCGGCGAGCAACGCGACCGCTGCCAACACCTGGCCAGGCGTACAGAAGCCGCACTGGACCGCGTCGTGGTCGATGAACGCCCGCTGCACTGGATGCAGCCCACCCGGCACGGCCAGGCCTTCGATCGTCGTCACCTCGGCGCCTTCACAGGCGTTGGTAATCGTCAGGCACGCGTACACCACGCGGCCGTTCAGCAGCACGGTACACGACCCGCATTCGCCACGCTCGCACGACACCTTGGTGCCGGTGAGGTGCAGCCGCGTGCGCAGTGTATCCGCGAGCGACTCGATGGGATCGGGAGTCAACTCGCGTACTACTCCGTTGATGGACAGGTGCATGGACCAATGTGCTGATTGCTGATTGCTGGATGCTAGTGTTGGGTGTCTGGCGCTGGGGCTGGTTGGCTCGTCTCAGTGCCAGGGGGGCGTTCTCGAGAAGGGCCTTTAAGGCGTGCTCTAAGGCGTGCTCTAAGAGCGTCCTCTAAGGCGTGCTCTAAGAGCGTCCTTAGGGCGACACGCCCTAGAGCACGCTGTTTAGAGCACGCTGTTTAGAGCGCTGTTTAGAGCACGCTGTTAGAGCACGCTGTTAGAGCACGCTGTTTAGAGCACGCTGTTAGAGCACGCCGTTAGAACCCAACACCCAGTAACCACCATTCCACCCGCCTTCACCCTCCCGTGCCTTGCCGGTATTATTCAGGCTCGACAACAGGGCCCACCAACCAGTCACCAATGCCGTACGTCATCACCGAAGCTTGCATCGGAGTCAAGGACAAGTCGTGCGTCGACGTATGTCCCGTCGACTGCATCTACGAAGGCGCTGAGATGCTGTTCATCCACCCGGATGAATGCATCGACTGCGGCGCCTGTGAGCCCGAGTGCCCGGTGACCGCGATCTTCCCCGAAGAGGATGTGCCGGGGAACCTGAAGCAGTACATCGAGTCGAACCGGGAGATCTTCAAGGGTGACAATCCGCCGGGGCGGCCGACGAAATAGCTCTGCGTCCTCTCCGGGCAATAACCCTCGACTACTGGGACACGATCTACGAGGCGTCCACAACGCCTGATCGCGTTCGTCTCCGCCACGAATCGCTGCAGTGGATGCTCCGTCAGCTCGGAGCCGAGGTCCCACTCGACGAGTTCATTCGACTGTACCGCGCGTCGGCGGTGGAGGCGGAGCGCTGGTGGCGCGACGAACACCGGGGCTACAGCACGGCCGATCGCATCCGGTGGTTTCTCGCTCAACTTGCGATCGAGCGCCCCGATGACTGCGAACACATCGCGCGCGCCGTGGCGGAAGTCGACGAAACGCTGACGTCCGTTCCACCACCCCTGCTTCATGGCGCGGCCGACGCGATTCGTTCACTGTCGACGCGCTACAGGCTGGCGATCGTCTCTGACACCGGGTTCGCGTCAGGCACGGCGCAGAACAAGTTGCTCGCGCAGGACGGCCTGCTCGATCACTTCACGTCGACGGTGTATTCCGTGGACGTTGGTCACGCCAAGCCGCGACCCGAGCCGTTCCGTCGCGCGCTCGAAGAACTCGGCGTCGATGCTGGGGAGGCGATTCACGTTGGTGACATCGAGCGAACGGACATTGCCGGTGCGCTTGCGGTGGGGATGCGCGCTATCCGGCTGGATCTCGTTCGACCGGGTGAATCGAGCGCTGGTGAGTACGTCGCGACCAGCTATGAAGATCTTGGAGCTGACCCGATTTGATGGACACCTCAAAAGCTCGGATATTCCGGGCGGAGGTGATTCATGGCGAAAGGGAAAGAGATCCGTCGATCCTTCAGTCGGGAGTTCAAACTCGAGGCAGT
>Ga0070698_100002378_pt1 | contig 20745 bp, 17 predicted proteins | sample KBSK1502metaG_FD_65477 | JGI IMG/M metagenome (GOLD analysis project Ga0070698, IMG submission 65477) | Corn, switchgrass and miscanthus rhizosphere microbial communities from Kellogg Biological Station, Michigan, USA - KBS K1-50-2 metaG | ecosystem: Host-associated > Plants > Roots >...
TGTCGAATCTTTTTTTGAAATGAAATGTTAATGATTGTACTGATTTCTAATGACTCAGCTTAAATTTGTGCCCCTTGATGCAAACAACGAAATCGAAAAAGTCCGATACAGATCGGGTGAAAGTACCCGGCGCCGATGTTATTTTTATTCACGGCGCAAGAGTTCATAACCTGAAAAATATCAGTGTTGAGATACCAAGAAACAAGCTGATCGTGGTTACCGGTGTGTCCGGTTCGGGAAAATCTTCTCTTACCATCGATACATTATATGCCGAAGGACAGCGTCGTTATGCAGAAAGCCTTAGCGCCTATGCCCGCCAGTTCCTTAACAGGATGAATAAACCTGATGTTGATTATATAAAAGGTTTATGTCCTGCCATTGCTATCGAACAGAAAGTTATAACACGGACTCCACGAAGTACGGTTGGTAGCATGACGGAGATTTATGATTACCTGAGATTATTATATGCTCGTATCGGAAGAACTATCTCACCCGTTTCCGGAAAACAGGTAAAAAAGGATGATGTAAAGGATGTTTTAGAAGTGATCACAAAATTGCATGAAGGCGATAAGGCTTATATTTTGATTGCACTAAAGCAACATAAGAATCGTGACTTGAGAGAGGAGTTAAACATTCTTGTGCAAAAAGGATTTTCGCGAATTTACAGTCGGGAGTCAGGAGTCGGGAGTTCAGAGTCCGGAGAGATCATCCGGATTGAAGAATTGCTAAATCTTTCCGATAAAGAACTCAAACAAAAACTCACAACTCACAAGTCACAACTCACAGCTTTCGTTCTTGTGGATCGTATTGTAGTAAAAGAATTTGATGAAGATGATATTCATCGCTTATCTGATTCAATAGGTACTGCATTTTATGAAGGCGAAGGAGATGTGTATGTTGAAGTGCAGCCTATTGATCATTCACCATTGGCCATTCACAATTTCAATAACCGCTTCGAGCTGGATGGAATTCAATTCGAAGAACCCTCACCCAATCTTTTTTCATTTAATAATCCTTATGGTGCTTGTCCAACTTGTGAAGGTTTTAGCCAGGTACTTGGAATAGATGCTGATCTTGTGATCCCTGATAGAAGACTTAGTGTTTATGACGGAGCAGTAGCTGCGTGGCGCGGTGAAAAATTGGATTGGTGGAGAAAGCAATTCATCAAAGTATCTGCAGGAACAGGTTTCCCGGTTCATAAACCTATCGGTGATCTTACAGATAAACAATACAATCTTTTGTGGGAAGGTATCAATGGTATTGGCATCAACGCTTTTTTTAAAGATGTAGAATCTCAATTGTACAAAGTTCAGTATCGTGTATTACTAAGCCGTTATCGTGGAAGAACAACTTGCCCTGAATGTAAAGGTTATCGTCTTCGAAAAGAAGCTTTGTATGTGAAAGTTGACGACAAGCATATTGGTGAACTTAATGAGATGCCTGTAAAAGATCTCAAGCAATGGTTTGATGGCCTGGAAGAAAATCTTTCTGAATACGAAAAGCAAGTTGCTAAACGTGTACTGATCGAGATTAATAACCGGCTTAATACTTTATTAAACGTTGGATTGGGTTATCTCACATTAAGCCGTTTGGCAAATTCATTGAGTGGTGGCGAAAGTCAGCGTATTCAACTCACAAGGAATCTTGGCAGCAATCTTACCAATTCACTTTATATTTTGGATGAGCCCTCTATTGGTTTGCATTCACGGGATACAGCAAATCTTATTCGTGTTTTAAAAGAGCTTCGTGATCTTGGCAACACTGTAGTGGTTGTTGAGCATGATGAAATGATGATGCGTGAAGCCGATCATATTATTGACATGGGTCCTCTCGCCTCACATCTTGGGGGTGAAATTGTAGCAGAAGGAAATTATGATGAGATCATTTCCAATTATCAGAGTCTTACCGGTAAATATTTGAAGGGTGAATTGAAGATCGAACCGCCGAAGACAATTCGCAAATGGAACCGCTCAATTAAAGCAGAAGGAGCAAAGCAGAACAATCTTAAAAATATAAATGTTGAATTTCCATTGAATGTGATTTGTGTGGTAAGCGGAGTAAGCGGCAGTGGTAAAACCACATTGGTAAAGCAGATACTATATCCTGCATTGCAAAAAATAAAAGGCGAGTTTGCTGATAAAGTAGGATTACATAAAGCTATTACTGGTGATATAGAATCCATTGCTCAAATTGAATTAATTGATCAGAACCCAATCGGAAAAAGTAGCCGCAGCAATCCTGTTACCTATATAAAAGCTTATGATGAAATAAGAGATATCTATTCAAAACAGCCATTGAGCAAAATGCGTGGCTTTGAGCCGAAGCATTTTTCATTTAATGTTGATGGTGGTCGCTGCGATACCTGTAAAGGTGAAGGAGAGCAGGTTGTCGAAATGCAATTCCTTGCCGATGTGCATTTGATCTGTGAATCATGTGGCGGTAAAAGATTTAAAGAAGAAGTGCTTGAAGTAAAGTATAAAGACAAAAGCATTTTTGATGTGCTTGATATGAGTGTGGATGAAGCAATTAATTTCTTTATTGCCGAGCCGGCGATCGTAAGAGCTATTCAACCCTTAAGTGATGTGGGTTTAGGATATGTAAAACTTGGTCAATCTTCAGATACTTTGTCTGGTGGAGAAGCGCAACGTGTAAAGCTTGCATCTTTTTTAGGAAAAGGTAAAGGTGCAAACGCGAATAAGATACTGTTCATTTTTGATGAGCCCACAACAGGTCTTCACTTTCATGATATAAAAAAATTACTCACTTCTTTCAATGCATTGATCGAGCAAGGACACTCTATCATTGTGATCGAACATAACCTGGATGTTGTTCGCAGCGCTGATTGGATCATAGACCTTGGACCCGAAGCTGGTGATGAAGGCGGCCACGTAGTATTCGCCGGTAAACCCTCTGATATTAAGAAAAACAAACAAAGCATCACTGCACAATTTTTCTGATATAGGAAATTTACGTTTTGCTTAAAAATCCGGAAGCTAAAAGTTATCTTGCGGCTTGATTTTAACGTCACTATTCTTTCCAATCTCCTTTCGAATTTCACAGTCCAATCCCCTCTGAAATTTTTTTTATTCCGATCTCCTGTAAAAGGCTAATCATTTATTTTAATCAGTAACCCCTGGAAGGAAATTTTATGAAAAAAATTTTACTAACCTGCTTAATACTTTTTGGACTTTCTCACTTTGATGTTTCTGCACAAGGAACAACATGTACAAATGCGATCACAATTCCTCTAGATGGAACTTGCAATGATTATAGCGTATCAACTGTTTCTTCTGCTGGTTGGTTACATTGTAATTTAGGTGGTGGTCCCGGCCGAGTAACATATTTTAAATTCACAACTAATTCGACACCCCAATGCGTTTTATTAGATATGACGACTTCAATAGCGGGAGTAGCTTTAGAAGGAGTTCTGTTTTCAGGTTGTAGTGGGGGCTCACCCACAGGTGGTGATGCATATCAGAGTATTTGCATGGATGATGGAGAGGGTATTTGGGCATCCAACCTGTGGTATAGTAATTTGAACCCAAATACAACTTATTATTTGCGAGTAAGGACTGAAGCTGGATTTACAGGGACAATTCAGATCTGTGGAAAAAATGAATCACCTTCGAACAATCTTTGTTCAGGATCGACAGGCATAGATACACTGACAACAACTAATCAGAATAATGCTTGTAATACCGGGTCTACTGAAGTAACGCCAGGAAGTTTATGTGCCGGTTCGTTAGAAAATACTGCATGGTACACCTATACAGTGCTTACATCAGGAGTTTCCTCAATAATCATTTCAAACTTAAATTGTGATAATGCTAATTTCCCTGGTAATAATGATTATGGATTCCAGATCGGATTTTATACCGGCAATTGCGGAAGCCTGACATCAACTAATTGCATATCACAAACGGGTTCAGCAGGAGGTACAGTTATAGCAAGCTCAACCTCTTTACCTGCAGGTACGGTGGTTCATGTTGCTATTGATGGTTTTGCCGGCTCAAATTGTAAGTATGACATTCTTGCAATTAATGCTGCACCGCTTTCTGTAAAATTGAAAACTTTTGATGGGTGGAGGGGAAGTGATTTTAATCTTCTTACCTGGGTAACTTCATCAGAAACCAATCATCAATATTTCGAGATTGAAAGATCTGCTGATGGAATTGATTTTACACCATTGGGAAAAGTTAATGGGGCAGGAACTTCAAAAACTGAAAATAGATATTCTTATAAGGATGAAAAACCTTTACAAGCAGCTTATTATCGGTTGAAGCAGGTTGACATGCATAGCAACATTACATATAGCCGAATTATAAGGATCATACGTCCGGCCGAATCAATGTTAAATGCCATATTCCAAAACCCTGTACATGGTATTTTAAAGGCTGTATTGGAAACGACTGAAGCAGGTCCAACGCAAATACATATTGTTGATGTTTCCGGAAAAACAATGTTTACTGAATTTATAAAACTGCAAAAAGGTTTTAATCAGTATCAGGCCAATTTAAACAGGCTTTCTCCCGGTACTTATTATTTGGTAGTTACCAGGGATAACATCAGGAAAACTTTCCCTTTCATTAAGTTTTAACAGTAAACCGGTTTAACAAAAGCTATACAGTCATTGCAAAGCAAATTCTGTTAGTTTGCCGCTGTATGAAAATATTTTTTTCTGTTGTGCTTTGTTTTTGTGTGCATTGGGTGTTTGCGCAAAAGCTTAATGTCATTTCGCTTGAATCTATTTTGTATTCTTCTATCCCGTCAGGGGATTCTTTGTTGAAAAAATCAAAGTTTAAATTGACTGATAAGGAAAGCGGTGAAGGGTTTCATAATTACTATTATACTTCTTACGAAAAGATTGACAAGTCTAATCAATTTATACGTTCACTTAGTGTTATGGATGTATATAGTGGCGCCGATACTTCAAGATTGATCTTGTACAGAACATATAATAAAAATGACCAGGAAGAAATGATAAAGCAACTGCTTACAGCGGGATATATAATATTCAAAAGATCGGGGAACGATTTTATTTACACAAAAGGAGATCGCACTATAATCCATAAAATATCTGAAAAGAAAGCCCCGGGAGGCAAACCCGTTACAGCCTATGAATTCGAATTAGGAAGATAATTATCTCAGGCGGTCAAGACTCTTTACCAGCTTTTCATCTTTCCATATTCCATTTGTGGCTAATAAAAGAAAAATAGGGATCGCAAATACAAGCACAGCAGCCAAAGACACATTACCACTTACATATTTTTTTAGCTGGCTGAAATAGATGATAATGTTAATTATCGCTAATCCCGTAGCACCAATGGTGAGCCATAGCTGTTGCTTCCTGTTCTTATATAAAAAAATTATGGCGATCGCACCGCCGATCAATGTCACAGTAAATATTAAAAGAAGAAAATTGGATGAGGCAGTAAGCTTTTCATATCGTTGAAGATTATCCTTACCAATGATATTACCGCTGTAAAAAGGAAATTTAAAAGTAAATGCAGCACAAAGCGCAACAAGAAAAAGCCAAACAGTTTGAATACGCTGGATCATGGAGAAACTTTTTCCAAATGTAAGGGATTATAGGGTCGGGACGCTAAAAGCGGCCTGACCTTTATCCAGTCACGCTTGCTTAATATTATTATTCTTTAACTAAGCAATTATAGGCCCCAATTCCGGATACAAAGGGAACTGCTTCATAAATTCTTTTACATCGGCTCTAACTGATGCAATCATATTTTCATCATCAGCGCTCATCAATATCTTATCGATCATTTCAACAACAGTTTGCATATGATCTTCTTTCATGCCTCTTGTGGTAACGGCAGGCACACCGATACGAATGCCTGATGTGACAAATGGGGATTTATCATCAAAAGGCACAGCATTTTTGTTGAGTGTGATATGAGCTTTGTCTAAAGTCTCCTGTGCTTTTTTACCTGTCAGATTTTTATTCCGAAGATCGATCAGCATTAAATGATTATCGGTACCACCGCTTATAAGATTATAACCACGATTTACAAATGACTTTGCCATTGCCTGTGCATTACTGATTATCTGCTGTCCATAGGCTTTGAAATCTTCAGAAAGGATTTCACCAAATGAAACTGCCTTGGCAGCGATCACATGTTCAAGCGGCCCGCCCTGTGAACCGGGAAATACAGCAAGATCAAGTAGCTGGCTCATCGTTCTCAGATTTCCCTTCGGATCTTTTATACCCCAGGGGTTTTCAAAATCATGACGAAGCATGATGATGCCACCTCTTGGTCCACGCAAAGTTTTATGAGTAGTCGAACTTACAATATGACAATGATCGAATGGGTCATTCAATAAACCAGTTGCAATTAACCCCGCAGGGTGAGCAATATCAGCAAATACAATAGCACCGATTTCATCAGCAATTGTACGAATACGTTTATAATCCCATTCACGGCTGTAAGCAGAGGCACCACAAATGATCATCTTTGGTCTTTCAGCTTTTGCTTTTGATTCTAATTGCTCATAATCTACATATCCATCTTTCGTTACACCATAATGAAGTGCATGATAAGTTTTGCCGCTGAAGTTTGCAGGGCTGCCGTGAGTAAGATGTCCACCCATGCTAAGATCAAGTCCTAAAAATTTTTCACCGGGTTTCATTACTGCAAGAAACACTGCTCCATTTGCCTGCGCCCCGCTATGTGGCTGTACATTTGCCCATGAGCAATTAAAAACTTTCTTTAAACGTTCAATAGCCAGTGTTTCTATCTCATCCACTACTTCACAACCACCATAATATCTTTTTCCGGGATAGCCTTCAGCATATTTATTTGTCGGGCAGGTTCCCATTGCCTGCAACACCTGTAACGATGTGAAATTTTCAGAAGCGATAAGTTCGATGCCATGGCGTTGTCTTTCGAGTTCTTTTTGAAGAAGATCAAAAACCTCGGTATCTCTTTGAGTTTCTATTTCGATCATGTTTTTACTTATTTGAAGAGCAGAATTGATTTAGTACAAGAGTGCGACGCAACCAAAGCTTAATAGAATTACCACAGCCGGCTACATCATCACATGCCGCAAAATTAAGAGAGTGGCCTTTGACACAGTAAAGTTTTGTTTATTAATAATTCACTATTTTCACAGGCTTTTAAAACCAACAATGAAGGCCATAATCCCGGTAGCAGGAGCAGGCACAAAGCTGCGTCCACATACTTACACCCAACCTAAGGCGCTGATCCCGCTGGCAGGAAAAACCGTGCTTAGCATTATCATAGAACAAATAAAGGAAGCTGGTATTAATGAGGTCATCTTTATTGTAGGATACCTTGGCGATAAGATCAAAGATTATGTAGACCAAAAGCATCCTGAACTTCGGTCACATTTTGTACACCAGACTGAAAGATTAGGGCTTGGTCATGCGGTTCGTATGGCAAAAAGTATTGTAAAAAATGATGAGGTTTTTGTTGTGCTGGGCGATACTATTTGTGAGTATGATGTAAAAGCAGTAATCGATAGTCCGCACTCGATGCTTGGTGTTCGTAAAGTTGATGACCCCCGTGAGTTTGGCGTTGCTGAAATTGATGAGGACAGTTTTATTGATCATGTGATAGAAAAACCGCAAATACCCAAAAGCAATATGGCGCTGGTCGGGTTATATAAAATAAAGGAAAGTGGCCAGCTATTTCAGTGTATTGAAGCAAATATCAAACAAGGCCTGCGCAGTCATGGCGAATTTAATTTGACAGATGCACTTGATTGTATGATAAAGCAGGGAGTAAAGTTCAAAAGTTTTAAAGTAGATAACTGGTTTGATTGCGGTAAAAAAGATACACTGCTTGAATCAAATGCTACTTTGCTGAAAAAATTTGGAAGCAATGTTGACGACAACCATCATTTTGAAAACACGGTTATTATTCATCCCGTAAGCATTGGCGCAGGTTGCGATATAAAAAATTCGATCATCGGTCCCAATGTTTCTATCGGAGAGAATACAAAGATCAATTACTCCATCATCAAGCAATCTATTATCGGCTCTTACTCTAATCTTTTTGATATTGTTTTAGACAATTCTCTCATTGGTAGTGATACCGGCATTCGCGGGGAAACAAGAACATTGAATATTGGAGATAATACGGATATGGACCTTGGGTAATGTGCCAATATGCCAATGTGCTGATATGCTATTGAATTTTTGTTACCAGCTTACGTAATTCTTATCATCTTCACTTGCGTCGCACTCTTGTACGTTAGTAATTCTATTCAACTTTTTTATTGAAGATTGAGCATTGAACATTGAATATTATCTTTACTCCATGTCATTTTCAAACAGGATCACGCAACTTTTTAATATCGATTATCCTATCATCCAGGCCGGAATGATCTGGGCAAGCGGCTGGCGGCTGGCAAGTGCGGTAAGCAATGCCGGAGGTTTAGGATTGATAGGTAGCGGCAGCATGTATCCTGAAGTTTTACGAGAGCATATTCAAAAATGTAAAGCGGCAACTTCAAAACCTTTTGGTGTAAATGTTCCTTTGCTTTATCCTGATATTGATAAGCATATTCAAATAATAATTGAAGAAGGAGTGAAGATAGTTTTTACAAGTGCAGGTAATCCTAAAACATGGACAAATGTTTTAAAAGAGCATGGGACAATTGTAGTGCATGTCGTCAGTTCTTCAAAATTTGCAAAGAAATCAGAAGAAGCAGGCTGCGATGCAGTAGTTGCTGAAGGTTTTGAAGCTGGCGGTCATAATGGAAGAGAGGAAACAACAACAATGGTTTTGATTCCTGCTGTCGTAAATGCAGTAAAGATTCCTGTAATAGCTGCAGGCGGTATTGCTACAGGCAGGCAAATGCTTGCTGCAATGATAATGGGAGCTGAAGGGGTGCAAATGGGGACCCGGTTTGTTGCAAGTGAAGAAGCATCGTCACACCTGAACTTTAAAGATGCTGTGATCAATAGTAATGAAGGAGACACGATCCTAACGTTGAAACAACTAACCCCTGTAAGAATGATTAAAAATAATTTCTATAAAACCATACAGGAAGCTGAACAAAGAGGTGCAAGTGTAGGAGAATTAAAAGAGTTACTAGGTCGTGCAAGAGCCAAAAAAGGAATGTTTGAAGGGCAGCTGGAGGAGGGTGAATTGGAGATAGGCCAGGTATGTGCAAACGTTATAGATATATTACCAGCGGCAAAAATCATGGATGAAGTGTGGGAGGACTTTAAAAAGGCTTTGGCCAATCCACTTAAAATGACTTAAATTTGACATGTGTAGTGGGCCATGCGAAACGAAAACCTGTATAACCGCTTTGTCAAATGAAACAGAAACTCCTTCTGCTTATTGCAATTTGCACGATCGGTTGCTTGCAATCCAAAGCATCTCCAATTGAAATTGATCCCCGCAACCCAGGAAAAAGCATAAACGAAGTAGCCGGCAACATTGTTGACGGCGATTCTAAGAAACCTTTGCGGGAAGTAACCGTTACTGCTTATTCACTTAATAAGAAAGAAAAATTTGTACTTACCGATGAGTTCGGCCGTTTTGAATTTGATGAATTAAAAACAGGCCTTTATAAAATTGTATTTGAAAAAGAAGGATATAGAAAAGTTGTTAAAGAGAAAGTATCTGTAAAAACTGATGAAACATTCCAAATGAGAATTGAGATGATAGAAGCAGATGGATTTGACCTGATACCTTCGCCATTTCAATTTTTCGATACGAAATAAGAGGGAATAGCTAATCTTCGAATTGGGATGTAAATATTACATCCCAATTTTTTTTGTTGTGCCTTAGCAATGAGATACCATTCACTAACCACAGGGCTTCATATTTTTTTACAGAGAAAATTTCCCAGGCTTCGTAAAATGCTTTCTTATAAAGATCTCTTGTAGCCAACGTAATATGTGGATGAAATGATCGGTCCTCTTTTTTTATCGGAAATTTATTTTGTTTATAAATAAAATCAGAAAGTGATTCATGAAGCTCGTTTAGTATTTCATTTTTCAATACATCAACATAAATTACTTTTGGCTTAAATGCAGCAAAGTCTTTAAGTGCTATTTCAAATTTATTTTTAGCATCACTGAATTCATCTATAGATTTTATAAGATCGTTTTCTAATTGTTCATTCATCCAAAAAGGTGGAATAAGTGTTATATGTGCCGGTGATTTTAATGCTACGGTGCAGCCATAGTTTTCTTTAAAGAGATTTTTCCATTTTAAAACTTGCCGATCAATTTCTTCCGGAGCTACTAAAGCAACAAAATACATATTCATATAAAAAAGAATGCCGCAGCATAAAGCTACGGCTATTCTTTTTTTCAAGGCCCGATGAGCATCGGGATTGGTTTGGCAAGGCTATACTAATCTATATCGATATTAAAATCATCAGCTGATTTTTCGATAGTGAATTTCTTACGCTTTTCAAGGAATTTTCTATACTTATTATATGTGGCATCGCTGGCCTTTTTGCCATTGATGAATAGTTCGCCATTATCATGTCTGATCGTGTATTCTTCTTTTTTGTTTATTAAACCATCTTTTTCAAGCCCATCTACAAATTCTTTATACTCTTTCATTTCTTCCTTTGCCTTTTCAATTTCCACTTTGGCGTTCTCCATTGATTTTTCGATCTCAGGACCGATCTTGCTTAATTCAGCTTGCATTTTTTCCATATCAAGCTGGAATTTCTTCATATCAATGTCTTTCATTTTATCAAATTCTATTTTCATCTTGTCCCATTCTATCTTTTGCATTGACTCCTGTAATTCCTTCTGAAGTTTAACTGCATCAAATTCTTTCATTGCCTGGCTCATTTCTTTTTGGATTTTTTCAAAATCAACCTTTAACATTGACTGATCAAACTCTTTTTGGATCTTTTGTGCATCAAATTCTTTCATGGCTTGTGCCATCTCTTTCTGGATCTTTTCAAAATCAACTTTTAACATTGACTGATCAAACTCTTTCTGGATCTTTTGAAAATCAACATCACGCATTGCTTTTTGAATATCCATTTGGATCTTTTGTGCATCAAAATTTTTCATGGATTCTTTTAGCTCCCGTTGCATTTTTTCCATATCTAATTTAAAATCGACAGCGTTCAATTCATCGATCACATCATCAAGATCACGGATCTTTTTTTCTTTTTTAGGGACAGTGTCATACTTATCATAACCATGATCATTTGTAATTGTATTGCTGTTCTTAAAGTCCCACGAGCTAAGGACAAGCACAGATATGATAGCCACTGCTGCTACAGCCAGTGTTATCCGTAAATTTCTCAGGTTGGTCATAAAACTTAGTTTAGAGTGAATTGTTTGATTTGACTTTACTGAACCAAATATACGACTGATTTCGTATTTAAGAAATTCCGGTTATCAAAAAAGAAAAATTTAACAAATAAAGGCTGCTAACTCGTCAGGAGCGACGGATCCATTTGATCATCTCTTTCCAGCTTGGTTTTTTGCCATAGAGCAGAATACCGGTGCGGTATATCTTGCCGGCAAGCCAGGTAGTTAATATAAAACCGCCGATCAATGACAGCATTGAAACCGCAAGTTGCCAGAATGGTGGGGATGAAGCTAATCTTCCCATCATTACTATAGGAGAGGTAAAAGGAATAATGCTTGCCCAAACCATAACGGGGCTGTCTGGCTTGTCAATATTGGCTGACATAATAAAAAAAGCAAATATGATAGGCATTACTATAGGGAACATCAATGATTGTGCTTCCTGCGGGTCTTCATTTACTACACTTCCAACAGCAGCAAATAGGGCAGAATAAAAAAGATAACCACCAAGGAAATAAAAAAGAAAACACCCAAGAATTAATGGCCAGTTCAAATTAGTAAGATTGGCAATTCCCTTTGCAGCCGCACTGAACTGCCCCGGGTTTGAAGACATGACTCCGGGGTTATTTTGAATATCCTGTACTTGTTGCATTACATCTGAGGGAAGAAATGTGCCAGCGGCAAAGAAAATAATAAAAATAAGAATGATCCAAAGAAGCATTTGAGTAAGACCCACAGCCCCAATACCGATGATCTTTCCCATCATTAATTGAAATGGTTTTACGCTGCTTATAATTACTTCTGCTATACGGCTGGTTTTTTCTTCCATTACACCACGCATCACCATAGCACCAAAAATGAACATTGTGATATAAATAATTATGCCGCTTGCAAAGCCGATACCAGAATTAATAGCTGCATTTACGTTCTTATTTTTCTCATCAGTATTATCAACCGTGTAATATGAAGATGAAGCATTATTGATAGAATCAATTTGTTCAACAGTAATATTCTTTTCAAGCAGCTTGCTGCTTAAATATGCAGTGCTCAACCTGTTCCTTATTCTATCCATTGTTTCATTTGAAGCTGCTTTCGGTGTTTTTAATAAAAAGTGTTTGCCAGTTGAATCAACAGGATAAAGAAGCCCATCATAACCTTTTTGAACAAAATTGCTTGTATCTGCACCGGAATTGAAAGAGAATATCATTTTTGAAGTATCGCTTTTCAAAAATTTCTCCAGTTCTCCCGTTCTATCTTCAACAGCAATTTTCTTTTTACCTTCTGGTGTTGCTGCAAAAAAAATAGCGCCGGCTATAAACAACACCATAACCAGCGGTAATAAAATGGTTGATAATAAAAATGTTTTATTCCTAACTCTTGTTATATATTCTCTTTTGATTACGAGCCAGATCTTATTCATAAAAAATGATATTATTAGTTTGATGCTTGTTCAACAGTTTCTTTTGGAAGAAATTGTCTCGTTAGCGGAGTGCCTTCAACCAGTTTGATAAATATATCACTGAGAGAAGGTAACATTTCATTGAAAGAAATTACATTGACTCCTTGCTGAAGAAAATAATTCAGTACATCGTTTGGCTTAGAGCCACTCTTAATGGCCACAACAAAAGCATGATCTTTAGTTCCTACTATCTCAAAAGGGAGGTTTCCATTAAGATTTTTTGGTATTTCTTCAAAGCCAACGCTAAAAAGATTTTCTTTGAATTGATTTTTTACTCCTTTTACAGAACCATCAAGGATCTTTTTGCCTTTATTTACAAGAACAATATGATCACAGATCTCTTCTACCTGTTCCATACGATGCGTACTAAAAAGTATTGTCGACCCTCTTTGTGCTAATTTGAAGATTTCATCTTTGATCAGGTTGCTGTTTACAGGATCAAGACCACTGAAAGGCTCATCAAGGATTATAAGCTTTGGTTCATGCAAAACCGTTGTAACAAATTGTAATTTTTGACTCATGCCTTTTGATAGATCTTCTACTTTCTTGGTCCACCATGTTTGCATTTCGAATTTGATGAACCATTCTTTTATTTTCGCTATAGCATCACTTTTATTTAATCCCTTCAATTGCGCAAGATATGTGGCCTGCTCGCCAATCTTCATTTTTTTATACAAGCCCCTTTCCTCAGGCATATAACCAATATGTGCCACATCATTGATCGGATCGAATTTTTTTCCGTCAAATATTATCTGACCTTCATCAGGATAAAATATTCCGGTGATCATTCTGATCAATGTGGTTTTACCGGCACCATTAGGACCAAGCAAACCAAAAATGCTTCCTTTCTCAACATCAAAGCTTATATCATCAACCGCTTTTTGTGTAGCAAAATATTTTTTCAGATTCTGAACTTGCAGTAAAGACATATAATAAAATTTCAGTTGCCAAAATTAGGTATGACTAACTACTATATTGTAAAATAAATGACCACAGGAAGATAATTCTTAAAACCGGGTTGCAAACTGAGTTTGAACAATAGCTAAAGCCACTTTTTCACCATCCATTGCGGCGCTTACAATACCGCCTGCAAACCCTGCTCCCTCACCGCATGGATATAAGTTCTTTACCTGCGGATGCTGAAGGGTCTCTGCGTTTCTCGGAATACGAACCGGTGAAGATGTTCTCGATTCTGTGGCTACAACCACTGCATCATTTGTATAATAGCCACGCATTTTTCCCCCAAATTCCTTAAAAGCAGTTTGTAATCTTTTGTGAATGAATTCAGGCAAAACATTTATTAGCAAGGCAGGATTTATTCCAGGTAAATATGAACACTCGGGTAGGGAAGAGCTCATTTTATTTTCACAAAAATCAATAAGCCGTTGAGCAGGTGCTACAAATTTTCCGCCTCCGGCTAAATAGGCTTTCTGTTCAACATCTTTTTGAAGATATATTCCCGATAAAGGCCCATATTTTTTATACAGTAAAATATCTTTTTCATCAACCGAAACAACAATGCCGCTATTCGCAAATGGATTATTTCTTTTAGAGGGAGACCAACCATTTACAACAAGTTCATTAGGATTTGTAGCAGCAGGAGCTATTATACCACCCGGGCACATACAGAATGAAAAAACACCTTTCCCATCAACCTGCTGAACAAGGCTATATGATGAAGGCGGAAGAAATTCATCTCGCACCGAACAGTGATACTGAACAGAATCGATCAGTGATTGTGGATGCTCGACTCTTACTCCTAAAGCAAAAGGTTTGAATTCGATCCCAATCTTTTTTTCATGAAGCATTAAAAATATATCTCTTGCCGAATGACCCGTGGCAAGAATAACTGCATCAGCTTCGATCACCTCGCCATCTTTTGTAATTAAATTCTTTATATTGTCATTTACTATCTTGAGGTCAATTAGCTTTTTTTCGAAACGAAATTCCCCACCATTATTTAATATCTGTTTACGTATAGCAGTAATTATTTGGGGTAGCTTATTTGTTCCAATATGTGGATGTGCTTCATAAAGGATCTTTTCATCGGCTCCGAATTGAACCAATAAATTTAAGATCCTGTTTACATCACCCCGTTTTGTACTACGGGTATATAATTTACCATCACTATAAGTACCAGCCCCGCCTTCGCCGAAACAATAATTACTTTCAGGATCAATGATCCCTTCCTTATTTAAGATAGCAAGATCCCTTCTTCTTGATTTTACATCTTTACCCCGTTCAAGTATTATTGGTTTAATGTCCTTTTCTATTAATTGTAATGCGGCAAACAACCCTGCAGGCCCCGCCCCAACAATTATTACTTTTTTCTTTGCATGTAAAACATCCGGGAATTGAATTATTGTCTTTTTCCTTGAATGATATGGTTCATTGATGAATGCTTCAATAGAAAGATTTATGTAGACCTGCCTGCTCCTGGCGTCGATCGATCTTTTTAAAATAGTATAACCTGAAACTGAATCTTTACCTGTTCCTGCTTCTGCAGCAATCAGCTGATCTACAAAACTGCTGTCAATAGCTTCGGATGGCTTAAGTCGGAGAGATAATTGTTTTTTCATTTGATGGCCGGATTTTTATTCCGGAACATATTGCAAAGATGAAAGAATCCGGGCAAAAAAATAGCTGCCACGAGATGGCAGCTATTTTTTTTAATAATATGTGTTTAGTTAGAAAGCTTTAATTCACTTCTGCGGTTCAGTGCTTTTCCTTGTTTAGTATCGTTGGTTGCAATTGGTTTTTCTTCACCATATCCGGTAGCAGTTAACCTGCTTGCATCAATTCCCTTATTTACAAGATATTTCATTACAGATGCTGACCTGTTATCACTCAGTTTTTGGTTATACTCATTAGTGCCGGAATTATCTGTATGGCTTTCAATAGCAAGTTTATAAGACGGATTGTCTTTTAATATCTGGACCAATTCATCCAATGGTCCGTATGATTTCCTTTGCAACTTGGAACTGTTCAAATCAAAGTAAATGCTCTTTGCTATTGCTGCAGTTTTCTGCATTATTTCTTCTTTTATTTCAGGGCAGCCTTGATTTGATACTGGTCCGGGCTCATCCGGGCAACGGTCAGTTGCATCAGGAACACCATCATTATCACGGTCTGTGATCGGGCAACCATCGTTCTTTGTTGAACCAGGTTCATCGGGACAACGGTCTTTATTGTCAGTTACTCCATCTTTATCACGATCAGGATAAGGACAACCATCTAATTCAGGATATCCTGCCATTTCCGGGCATTTATCTTTATCATCAAATATTCCATCTTTATCTGTATCTGGTACAGGACAACCTTCATATTTAGCAACGCCGGGAACGGTCGGACATTTATCCCTGCTATCAAATATTCCATCGCCATCAGTGTCTTTATCAACTGGTGGCGTAATAACAACCGGCGTAGCTTCTACCCATGGTTTAGGTTTGCGAAATCTTAATCCTAATGTGATCTGGAAACCACGGTTATTCATTGAAACAGCAGGTGGAATTGTATAGACCTTTTTGAAGCCATGCATATAACGTGCATTCAATACAATGTCTTTCCATGGCCACCATTCAAACCCTCCTGTAACATAAGCATCAAATTCCTCAACTGCTTTTGTGACGTTAAATTCACCATATTTATTATTTTCCTTACCATATATAATTGCATCAACTTGCGGACCTCCAAAAGCTGCCAGTTTTTTGCTGAATTGAAATTTTATTAAAACAGGTATTGAGAAATAATTGAAACGTAAGTTTTGTTTTTCATTATACTCATTTCTCAGGTCGCCACCCATAGAAGAATAAAGGAATTCAGGTTGAATAGAGAAAGGGGATTTTTTGCCTACAGGAAAGTTTACAAATGCACCCGCAACATAACCAGTACGAAAATCGGATTTGAGGATACCTGGTATCTTACCGTTTAATTTCATCCGGGAAACATTTAAACCGGTTTTAATACCAAGTGAAACTTTTCGGTTTTCGGTTGTTTGACCCGATGCAGTTAATGAAATAATAATTACAAATACTGTTGTCAGTAATAGTACAAATTTTCTCATAGCAGTGTTAAATTGGGTGCCCTAAAGTAAGGATAAATTCCAATCCAATCAAGAAAGTTTTTTTTCGATTTTAAGGAAGCAAGCGAACCTGTTATTCGAAAAATATTTTTTCATTTTATTCATAATTGAAGATAAAAGTATCTAACTTGAGTTGCTTCCATTGTTATGAAATATTCTCCTTTTCATCCGTTATTAATTGCGACCTTCTTTGCATTATCATGCAGCAGTTCTTACAAAGCAGAAAAAATTCAATATAGTAATTACAGGATCCAGCGAACTGCTGTTGAAAGCAGCGCTCTCACACCACTTATAAAACCATATGCGGATAGTGTAAATAAGTTAATGAACGCTGTAATTGGTTATAATGAAAAACCACTTGAAAGAAAAAAACAAGGCAATACTTTAGGGTTTTTTATAACTGATGCTTATTTAGAAATGGCAAGACAAAAAGTAAATGCGAAAGTTGATGCAGCATTTATGAATTATGGTGGCATACGTTTGCCTGATCTTCCTGCAGGCGCCGTTACCCGGGGAAAAATATATGAGCTAATTCCATTTGAGAACTTAATGGTATTATTAAAAGTGAAAGGAAGTCAGCTAAAGCAATATCTCGATACTCTTGCTGCTGGCGAAGGTGTTGTTGAGTCGGGTATAACAATGCAAATAGCAGATAGGAAAGCACAACAAGTAATGATTGGCGGCAAACCGCTTGATCTGAATGCAGATTATACCATTGCACATTCTGATTATGTTGCAATGAATTCAAATTTGCTAAAAAAAATTGATCGTAAAACGAATGGTTATTTGCTACGTGATGCAATAATTGATTACATTAGGTTTATTAATGGTCAGAATAAAAAAATTTCCGTTTCAAATATTGATAGGGTGAGTTATGTTAACTAGAAAAACATTTATATATAATAATATGATGGCTTCCGGAGCTTTTCTTGCCGGCGGATCATTATTAACTGAATTAATAGCTGATGAAAAACAATATAAATTAACCGTGCTGCATACAAACGATGTTCATAGTCGTATTGATCCTTTTCCAATGGATGGCGGATCAAGCCAGGGGCTTGGCGGTGTAGCATCAAGAGCCGAAATAATCGAAAAAATACGAAGAGAAGAGGAGAATGTGTTGCTTTTAGATGCCGGCGATATATTCCAGGGCACACCATATTTTAATTTTTATAAAGGTGAGCCGGAAATAAAAGCAATGAGCTCGATGAAATATGATGCCACTACAATTGGTAATCATGATTTTGATGCCGGGCTCGAAAATCTTGCAACACAATTGACAAATCATGCAACTTTTCCAATGCTTGTTGCAAACTATAATTTTAGTGGAACACCAATGGAGTATAAATATCAGCCTTATAAGATATTTAAAAGGGGAAAGATAAAAGTTGGTGTATTTGGAGTGGGTATAGAAATGGCGGGTTTAGTATCTGAAAATCTTTCAGCAGGTACCAAATCTCTTGATCCCGTAATAAAAGGAAATGAGATGGCATATTCTCTAAAAAAGGAAAAAGATTGCGACCTCGTGATTTGTCTTTCTCATCTTGGCAATACATATTCGGATAATAAAGTAAGTGATAAACGATTAGCAACTGAAACTGAAAATATTGATCTTATTATAGGAGGGCATACACATACATTCCTGCAGGCACCGATTGTATATAAAAATAAAAAAGGAGATGATGTACTGGTAAATCAAGTAGGTTGGGCAGGTATAAATCTTGGAAGGCTGGACTTCAATTTTTCAAAATACTCTAAGAAAAAATTATCTGAGGCAAGTTCAATTACGGTTACAAAAAAAACAGAGGAATAAAAATTTTTTATTAGAAAAGATTTTTAGATATTCGTCCTCCTGTGAAAGTTTTTTAATGTCCTTATGAATTGACTGGCGGAAAATAACGAAGATTCTTAACTCGATATAAATTGCTTACTAACTGATGGAGAAGAATGCTGAAAAAGTTTGGACCAATTGTTTAAAGATCATCAAAGACATTGTTGAATGGCAGCACTTCAAAACCTGGTTTGAGCCTATCAAACCGATCTCGATAAAAAATAATATTCTTGTTATCCAGGTCCCAAGTCAATTTTTTTTCGAATATCTCGAAGAACATTATGTAAATTTATTGGCGAAGACATTGAAACGTGAGTTAGGTAAAGAAGCCCGTCTCGAATATCGCATTATGGTTGATAGTGGCAATAAGAATAAAGAACCGTTAATGATGGATATTCCCGGGCAAGGTTTTAAAATGTATCCGAATAACGAAATGGATTTCCCTCTCATCATAAACAATCCTGTCAAAAATCCGTTTGTAATACCGGGATTGAAAAAAATGCAGATCGATCCGCAGCTGAATCCCGTTTATCTTTTTGATTCGTTTATTGAAGGTGATTGCAATCGAGTTGCACGTCGTGCAGGAAAAACAGTTGCAGAAAAACCCGGTGCTAATTCATTTAACCCGCTTGTTATTTATGGCGGTGTGGGTTTAGGTAAAACACATTTAGCACAGGCGATCGGTAATGAAGTAAAAAGAACTCATCCGAACAGGGTGGTGCTTTATGTGAGCTCGGAAAAATTCATCAACCAGTTCATGGATCATAGTCGCAACAATGCGATCAATGATTTTATCCATTTTTATCAGCTGATCGATGTATTAATTGTAGATGATGTACAATTTTTTGCAAAAGCAGAAAAAAGTCAGGATGCATTATTTGCAATTTTCAATCACCTGCATCAATCGGGTAAGCAGTTAGTACTAACAAGCGATAAGCCGCCTAAAGATCTGGAAGGTGTGCAGGAAAGATTATTGAGCCGCTTCCGTTGGGGACTTAGCGCCGACCTCCAGGTACCCGATTATGAAACAAGGATCGAAATACTGGAAAGAAAAATGAAGCATGATGGCCTTGAAATGCCAAAAGAGGTCGTAAAATATATTGCCTATAACATAAGTAATAATGTAAGAGAGCTTGAAGGGGCCTTAATATCATTGCTGGCACAATCTTCGCTGAACAGGAGAGAGATCGACCTCGATCTTGCAAAAAAAGTGCTTAGAAATTTCGTCAAATCATCCAGTAAAGAAATAACTATCGAAACCATACAAAAAATGGTTTGCGATTATTTCGATGTGCCATACGATAAGCTTTTACAAAAAACCCGTAAAAGGGAGATCGTACAGGCAAGGCAGATCACTATGTATCTGGCCAAAGCATTTACCAAAAATTCTTTAAAAACTATCGGAGAACATTTTGGAGGTCGCGACCATACTACTGTAATTCATTCATGCCAAACAGTGAAAGACCTGATGGATACCGATGGCGTATTTCGTGAAAATGTACTTGAGCTTCAGCAAAAAGTACAATTAGCAGCGATGTAATTTTCATTCTAAATTATTCATCCCAGATTTCAATAAGTAATTGGAGTTTGGGATTTGTTTTTTGGGATTTGCAAGCATGAATGCTTACTTTTGCCATCCCTTTAAACAAAGGGAATCGGGAAGTAGCGCAGGCCGGTAGCGCACCTGGTTTGGGACCAGGGGGTCGCAGGTTCGAATCCTGTCTTCCCGACTTAAAAAGATCGCCTCGATTTTAATCGGGGCGTTCCTAACTAAAAAAATAATTCAGTCATTTTCTCAAGGTGAGGTGGATGAGTGGCTGAAATCAACGGTTTGCTAAACCGTCGTACGACCTTAAAGTTGTACCGAGGGTTCGAATCCCTCCCTCACCGCAGTGAACCGCAATTGTTATTGCGGTTTTTTATTTCAAGAAAAAATAGATTCTATTGGCTTAAAGTTGTTCCGCCGCGGCGGATCAAATCCCTCCCTCACCGCAGTGAACCGCAATTGTTATTGCGGTTTTTTATTTCAAGAAAAAATAGATTCTATTGGCTTAAAGTTGTTTCGCCGCGGCGGATCGAATCCCTCCCTCACCGCA
>Ga0070698_100002379_pt1 | contig 20742 bp, 15 predicted proteins | sample KBSK1502metaG_FD_65477 | JGI IMG/M metagenome (GOLD analysis project Ga0070698, IMG submission 65477) | Corn, switchgrass and miscanthus rhizosphere microbial communities from Kellogg Biological Station, Michigan, USA - KBS K1-50-2 metaG | ecosystem: Host-associated > Plants > Roots >...
TGGCTGTGGTGAGAGACGGATGGGCAGGCTTCCGGGTTCAACCCCCTGAACCTGACTACTGCTTTACGTAGATCTCGCCCGCTTTCTTGAACTCCGTCGACTTTTCGCGCATCCCTTCGCGGAGGGCGTCAGCGCTGGTGAGATTGTGGCTGGCCGCGTAGTCGCGCACCTGCTGCGTCAGCTCCATCGAGCAGAACTTTGGTCCGCACATCGAGCAGAAATGGGCGACCTTCGCGCCGTCGGCCGGCAGCGTCTCGTCGTGGTACGCGCGCGCGGTGACGGGGTCCATCGCGAGGTTGAACTGATCCTCCCACCGGAAGTCGAACCGCGCCTTCGAGAGCGCGTCGTCCCAGGCCTGCGCACGGGGGTGGCCTTTCGCAAGATCCGCCGCGTGGGCCGCGATCCTGTACGCAATGACACCGGCCTTCACATCGTCGCGATTCGGCAGTCCAAGATGTTCCTTCGGCGTGACGTAGCAGAGCATCGCCGTGCCGTACCAGCCGATCATCGCGGCGCCAATGGCAGATGTGATGTGATCGTACCCGGGCGCGACGTCGGTCGTGAGCGGACCGAGCGTGTAGAAGGGCGCCTCCTTGCACCATTCGAGCTGCTTCTCCATGTTCTCCTTGATGAGATGCATGGGGATGTGCCCCGGCCCCTCGTTCATCACCTGGACGTCGTACTCCCAGGCGATCTGGTTCAACTCGCCTTGCGTCTTGAGCTCGGCGAACTGCGCCTCGTCATTCGCGTCGGCGATCGACCCGGGCCGCAGCCCGTCGCCGAGCGAGAACGACACATCGTAGGCGCGCATGATCTCGCAGATGTCGCGGAAGCGCGTGTAGAGGAAATTTTCCTGGTGATGGGCGAGGCACCACTTCGCCAGAATCGATCCGCCGCGGGAAACGATGCCGGTGACGCGCTTGGCGGTGAGCGGGACGTACCGGAGCAGCACGCCGGCGTGCACCGTGAAGTAGTCAACTCCCTGCTCGCACTGCTCGATGAGCGTGTCGCGATACAGCTCCCACGTGAGGTCCTCGGGACGGCCCCCCGCCTTCTCGAGTGCCTGATAGATCGGTACCGTGCCGATCGGCACCGCCGAGTTGCGGATGATCCACTCGCGCGTTTCGTGAATATCCTTGCCCGTCGACAGGTCCATCACCGTATCGGCGCCCCAGAGCGTCGCCCACTGGAGTTTTTCGACCTCGTCTTCGATCGACGAACGAACGGCGGAATTGCCGATGTTGGCGTTGATCTTCACGAGGAAGTTGCGGCCGATGATCATCGGCTCGAGTTCGACGTGATTGATGTTCGATGGAATGATCGCACGGCCGCGCGCGATCTCCGCGCGGATGAAATCGGCCGGCAGACCTTCGCGCGCCGCGACGAACTCCATCTCCGGCGTAATCTCGCCGCGCCGCGCGTAATACAACTGCGTCCCGACCACGCCCGTGCACCGGCGCGCCGCGATCCAGTCGGCGCGCAGCTTCGGCAACCCGGCTCGCACGTCATGGCCCTGTGGACCACTCGTGTCGTAGAGACGCAGCGAGGGTTCGCCGCCGCTCAGCGCGACTTCGCGCACCGGCACGCGCAGCACCGTCTCCGGACCGTCGGCGACCAGGCGCGCAGCACGCTCTTCGTACACTTTCTGAGAATTCGGGTAAGCGGTCGCGAAATCAATCATGGAATCGTGCAGGCGGGACCTGGCAAGGATCGCCGCGCTCCCTCCGCCGGTCTAAACCGGTTCAGGTTCCAAGGGTTTGTCTCAATCCCTGATCGCACTCCACGATCGTCCAATCGTTCGGGATACCCCTGGCGGCCGCGCCGATTATACTCCCCGAGTGGCGGGCGCCACGACCATTGGACGCGCGGGCCTGCTCGCGGTCCTGGCGTGATGGACGGCCCGGCTCGTCACCTTTACTCGGAGGAAAGTACTGGCGCCGAAGTCACGGGCCCTCGAAACGGGTGGCTGCGTCTCGATCACTCGCTCGGGATGGCGGCGCACGTCGGCGGAAGCGGCGAAATGCTCGGCGCGCTCGCTGCCGGGGTCTGGTGTCTCGGCAGCCAGTGGTCACGCGAACGGACCGAGGCATAGAATGGAATATGCGTACGCTGTTCTGGCTGAGCTTGTCACTCTTGATAGGTAGCACGTCGTTCGGACAAACCCCTGCGCCGGCGGCGCCGCGCCCGGTCCAAACGCAACCGGCACCAGCGCCTGGGCCGGCTGCTCCAGCAACGGCACCACGTCGTGCCGCGGCTCCCGCTCCACCATCGCGCACGGGCATCGCGATCACGGTAACCAACGGGCACGGCACGCCAATTCCCGGAGTGCAGGTCGACATCGAGGGCGCGTCGGATCGGAATGGCGAGACCGATGGGAGCGGCCAGGTCAACTTCGTCGGCATGCAGGCGGGCACCTATCGCGCCCGGTTTGGTGGTGACAAAGTGACGCCGTTCGAACGCGAGGTCATCGTTCGCGCCGGTCTGCCGACAGTGATCGACGTCACGTTGAATCCTGCGCCGCCACCGCCGCCCGCCCCCGCGCCGCCGCCCGCGCAGTCGGCGGTCGCCAAGCCGATCATCGGACCGCCCGGCATACCGCAAGTACTTTCGATTGTGGATCTCGCCGAGAAGCAATTAAGCGGGAACCAGGCTCGGAGGGAAACGCTCGTCTCGTGCAGTGGGAACACGCGGACCACGCTGGTGTTGCTGAACCAGGATCAGCCGGAGCGGCTGTACGACAGCGCCGAGGCCGACTATTACGTCGTCGCGGGCCAGGGAGCGGTACGTCTCAACGGCAGGGACACGGGAGTGGCCGCGGGCACGTACGTATCGCTACCACGCAATACCAGCCACAGCATCGTTCGCCGTGGAAATCGGCCGCTGATCCTGCTTGCCACGTTGAGCGGCCCGCCCTGTGAGGAAGCGAAGTGAATTGCGAATGTCGAACGCCGAATGCTGAATGCCATTCAGCATTCGCCATTCGACATTCAGCATTCTAGAATCCCGGTCGAATCAGTAGACTGACCGTCCACCCGTTGCGCGGCTTGTCGAACGGCCGCACTCCGGTGACTTCCATCACGAAACCGCCAAGGTTCGCGCGGACCCCCGCCCCGACACTGCGGAACGTGTCGCGCTCGAGGGGTGCGTTCGAATGCGGCGTCCACAGGAGGGCGCCGTCCGCGAACATCACCGCTTCAATCGGGATCCGGCCGTAATCGAGATTTCCCGTCAGCAGACCAACAAGCGGGGCACGCAGCTCCAGGTTCAGCACGGCAAAGCGATTACCGGTGAGCTCGTCGAGGATCGAGCAGCTCGTCGCCTTCTGACCGCACTCCGCCGCCGCAAACGTCGTGATGTCGTATCCGCGAACCAGTGTTTGGAGTCCAAGCAGCAGCGGCGTCAGGCGGCCGTCGGCGGCGTCAGGTCCGTATCTGCCGGTGTGCTGTACCCGCGCGGCAAACGTGAGGGGGCGCACCGGCATGAAATAGCGCCGCGCATCCATGCGAACATCGGTGAACAGCAGGCCACCGATCGCCGGCTCGATGTCGAAGCGTACTCGTTGCCCAAGGATCGGGCTCGTCGGCCCCATGATCGCCGTGTCACGCACGTAGGCAGCCTGCGTCTCACCGAGATAGATGGGCGCGCCCGCGGGGGCGTCCTGCGTCACGCTGCTGACGACCTTCCTCGATTCGATGTTCGTGACACGCGTGAGGGTCTGCCATCCATAGCCTGTGCGGCGCACACCAGCGCGGAACTCGAACCGGCTGGTTCGGTTCACGTTGTAGCGGGCGGTAAGACTCGCGAACTGGTGCAGGTAGCGCAGGTTGCCGTACTCCTGCGTCACCATCTCGCCGCTGCGTTCCATCGCCCGGCGCGCCCCCATGAAACGCGCGGGCACGAACCCTCCCACGAATCCCCAGTTCAGCTGCCCCTTCTGATTGATGTACGCCACTTGCGCGGCGAAATCATCCTTGTTCGTGCCCACGCGCAACATGGTCAGCAGCTGCCGATCGCGCAGCATGTCCCCGAACGCGATCCCGAAACTCGCGCGAAGCACGCCCCCGACCACGCCGCCACCTCCGACCGCGGCGCCCACGTAGGGATCGGAGAGCGACTCGACGCGCAGCCGGTCGTCGTACTTGGCTGACCGGAACGAGCTGGCAGCCGGCAGGCCGACGTGCGAATTGGACAGGAGCTGCGCCAACGTGCCGGGCGATCCCGCCGGCAGCGGCGTCGGTCCCACGCCGGCGCTGACGATCGGTGCCGACTCCGCACTGGTTTGCTCGAGCGTCTGGATTTCGTACCGCCCATTGCGGTAGGCGCTGAACGCCAGCCTGCCGCTCCCCGACGCCACGGCCAGCGAGGGGCTCATCGCCGTGATGCCGCTGACGCCGCCGGTAACCGCGGTCACCTGCCGAGTCTCGCCCGAGGCGAGATCAACTCGGAAGATGTTGCTGATCCCATCGGCGTCGGCAACGTAGTACATCGCCTTCCGATCCGGCGTCCACCGCGGGCTGATCTGTTTCCCGCTATCCGATACAGCGGTCAACGGACGAATGACCTTCGTGGCGAGATCGAGGAGCGCAATTCGCGGCGGACCGAATCGCAGATCCTCCAATGAGGTGGTGAACCGGTCCGATGTGAATGCGATCGTCTTCCCGTCCGGTGACCACGACGGGTGCAGATCCGCAAACGCATCGTCGGTAATTTGCTCGAGGATCCCGTTGGCGAGGGTGTACACAAACAGATCGGACAACCCGCCCTTCAGCGCCGAGAAGACGACCTGCGTGCCGTCCGGAGACCAGCTGGGGTTGTAAATCTCTCCAAGCTCCTTCAAGCGGATCTCGTTCCAACGCGTGTCGCCCGCGGTGTCCATGATCGTCAATGCCGGCACACCGTCAACGAGCGCCGCCACGACGAAATGGCAGCCCGACGGGTCCCATTCACCGGCGGACTGGATGTACTGCAGGCTGTCGAAGTGCGGATCGGTGGCAGTGCTAATCAGTTTCCTCAGGACGGTGCCAGAGACGGCATCGGCCATGAACAGATCGAGTGACAACCGATCGCGTTCCGACACGAACATGAGCTGACGGCCGTCGGGGCTGATGGCCGGCGAAACGTGGATCCGGCTGCCGTCCACGGACGTGATGATCGCGCGCGGGCTCACCACGACGTCGGTGGCGCGGGTTGTCGCGGAAATCGACTTGTGCCAGTCGCGCGTCAGCTCGTCGCGGGTCAGTCCAGTGGCTTCCTCGAGGCGCGGCAGCACCCCTCGCGCCTTCGATCGCAGGATCTTCCCGACGATCGCATCGCCAAACCGATCGCCGAGATACGACCAGAACGCGTGACCGTAACGGTAGGGAAAGTACCGGGGATCGTCCAGCTGCTCGAGGGTCGGCAGCCGACGGTGAATCGCCGCGTCGCGCAGCCACATCGTCGTGAATGCGTTCGACGGACCGAGCGACAGATACTCGGCCATTCCTTCGATGAACCAGCTGGGAAGATCGAACGCGTTCTGGCGCGAGCCTTTCGCGATATCAATCTGGAAGGCGTGGGCAATCTCGTGACCGAGGACGTGATCCGTTTCGCCAAGGCCGGCGGCAAACGGCATGACGATGCGCGATTTGAGGCGCTCGGTGAAGCCGCCGGTGCCCTCACCCGGTGCCCCGGCACTTACATTGGTTCGCGCGAAGTCCGGATGACTGGCATAGAGGACGATCACCTGCCGGTGGGTGAACGAGTCATCAAGCAGGGTGGAGTACCGCGCATACCAGCGCTCCGCCATGCGCGCGGCCTGCCTCGTTGCCTGCTCTTCTTCCGGATAGTAATAAATGTCGAAGTGATCTGTGCGTAGCGTGCGGAATTCGAGGTGTCCGTTCTGGACCTTGTTGCGCCCGAAATATTGGGCGTCGGCTGACGCCGCGGCAAACAAGGTCGCGAGACACACGAATACCGCCGCGCACCTGGACATGGGCACCCCTGAGATGGATCTCGGCTCTGGAGGGGCGTTACTCTACCATGGGCTGAGGCGGCTCAAGACCACGGCCGGCAATATTGCGTCAGTTTGCGAAAAACTGACCACGGTGGAATTTCAGGGACTGTAGACGACCGAGAAGCTCGTCGCACCGTCCCGGAGCCCTTTGGCCACGTCGATGCGGAGTCCTGCCGTCTTTCCCGGGTACGCGCCCCGGAAACCGACGCCAACGTCGACGTCCGTAACGGCGCCGCCGGCCAAGCGGCGAGCGGTGTGGGCGACGTCGGCGAACGTCGCTCCTCCCGCCCGGAACGGCCCCACTTTCCACCATTGCTGGAGCTCTACCGAGCCGTTGCCAAGGAGCCGGCCGAGGCGCTCTGTGCGAAAGCGTGCACCTTCGGAAAGAATCGGGTGTGCCCGCAGCAGGAGAGAACGCGCACGACCTGTGTCGCCGGCAAACCACTGATCGCCGGGCGCAGACGCCGTCACGGCGCTTACCCCGCCGGCACCCACGACGACAGTGCCTATCGCCTGCGATGACGACCGCGCGGTGACCAGCGCCTGACCGCTGTGAAAAGAGTCACCTGCGCTGAGCCACGAGCGCATCCGGATGCGGGCGTCAACGCGCTCGCCCGCGGTAATCAGGCGAATGCCGGCTCTTGCCGTGGCGAATGTTCGTGAATCGCCGCCGTCGCCTGGCGGCTTCGGCGCGCCAGGGTTCCAGCGATCCGCGCCGGCGCCGAGCTCCCAGCGCGCCGCGCCGGTCATCCAATCCGCAAGATCGAGCTGCGCGGAATCGTGAAGGGACGAAGTGAAAGCCGCGGTGAACGGTTGTCGCTCCCTCGAGGCGGTGACCGCCCACACACCTCCCCACGGCGCCGGAGCCGCGAACGCAAGCTGATAGAGCGGACGATGAGGCCAGAAGCGCCAGTCGACCGACAGACGCTCACCCCCGCCGGTCGGCGACGACAACGACACACTGAATTGACGCGTGACGATGGTGGCGAGCGACAGCACGCCAAAGTCGAATGGTTCGTGCGGAAAGAGCGGGCGCTCCGCGATGACGCCGCGCACTTCGGCAAGACCTGAAGGCACCGGTTGGAAGTCGAGCGCGACGCCTCCCGCCGACGGCAATTCGCCCAGACGACGGCGAGCCCGCAGGAGCCTGTCGCGGTTCAGCACATCGCCCCCGCGCAACCCGATGAGGCGCTGAACGACGGCGAAGCGCGTGCGGGTCAGACCATCGAGGCGGATCAAGTCGATGTGGGGCTCACCGACGCGATTCCACGCGTCAAGCGCATTCAACCGATCGTCGTTGACGAAGCGAGCCGTCGCGAGGAGCTTCCAGGAGTAGGCGTCGGACGGGTCACGCTTCACCGCAGCTGCCGCGAGATCCGTGGCCTCGGGCCAACGGCGTTGAAGGACGCGAAGTCCTGCGAGCTCGCGGAAAGGGGCGGCGCCAGGACACGTCATCGCGGAAGCGAACGTCCGCTCCGCCGACGCCAGATCCTCGGCCTGCGCCTGGCGAACGCCGTCGGCAACCAGTCGATCGCATGTCGGCGCCTCGCCGACTGCACTGAGGGCAGGATCGACTACGACATTTGCGGGGGGCGAATCGGACAGCCGCTGCAGATCTGGTGTTGCGGGTGTGACAACAAGCATCCAGCGTCCCGAGGCGGACCAGCGCCGATCGAATTCCGCAGCGCTTGCAACACGAAACGGCGCGCGCGCCGGATCGTGGAACACCACGCCGTCGGCACTTCGCGCGACCACCACGACGTAGTGGAAGGTCCCGCGCCGTTCTTCGATCAGCACGATGACTGGCCGTTTCCGCTCGAGCTCGCGCGAAAGGGTCTCTGCGGTTCCCGCTGCGTCGACAGCCTCCCACTGGCGAGCCCGGATATCCGACGCGAGTGCGCCGGTGCGGATGCCGCCCGCCTTTTCGTCGATGAGCGCGGTGAATGCGTCGGCGTCAATCCCGCGCTCGCCCCAGTACCGCATCACCATGGCCGCCGCCGCACCCCCGCACAGCAGCTCCGACTGCGCGATGAACGGTACGTCGAGAATGGTGAGTGGTTCACCCGTGGCGGCGGCAGGAATGCCGGAGAGCGCGAGCGCGAGCAGGACGGCCGCTCGCAGCTCGCGCATCGGACTACTTCAAGGCGAGGATGAGCACGACCAGAACCAGCAAGCCGATGATGATCATCGTCGTCGAGATCGTGACACTCGACTGGCCGCCCGCCAGGCTCTGCTCCGCTTGGCGTGCCTGCTCGGCCAGCGACGCGAGCTCGGACGGGCTCATCGCGGCCACGGCGCTGTCGGCGCGGCCTATGTCCAGGCCGGCGTTTCCCGCCACCGCCTTGACGTCGTCGCGCTGCAGGAACAGACGGACCGTTTCGCGATCTCGATCCACTGCCCTGACCTGCTGCTGGACGGCTGCGTCGAGCGCCGCCTGCGACGCGACGTGCTGGGACTGTGCATAGCTACTTGGAACCGCGACCAGGACACACAACAGAACTGCCACACCAGAACATATCGATCGCATCGGCGATCCTCCTGAACCGGTATTCTAGCCAAAGCGTCAATGGATGTGGTGTTGTCGCAATTTGCGCATTGGGTCGCTGCATTGGAACAGCGGCACCTGGCTGATTTGCGGATCCCCGAGGTGACACGCGCCCTTCGGGCGCTCTCGTCGGCCTACGTCGAGCGCCGCCACACCGTTGCGCGAGGCGGTCCGCTCGAGAGCGCCGGCAAGCGTGCGGCGTTCGCCCTGTTCTACGCGCCGCTGCATTTCCTCGCGACGACCCACGTAGTTCACGCCGTCCGAGGGCACGAGCCGCCGCCGTCGGCCATTCTGGACATCGGCTGCGGCACCGGCGCCGCCGGCGCGGCGTGGGCACTGTCGGCCGCGGGTCGGCCCTCCGTCAGTGGGATCGATCGTCATTCGTGGGCGGCGGACGAGGCGCGATGGACGTACCGCGCGCTTGGATTGCAAGGAACCGCCCGACGGGGAGACGCCGGCCGGTTGCCGATCATGAAGGCCGGAAGTGCGGCGATCGCGGCGTACGTGCTGAACGAGCTCGCCGCCGATGTTCGCGCGAGCGTCGAAGATCAGCTGTTCGCCGCTGCGGGGCGCGGCGTCCGTGTCCTGATCCTGGAGCCTATCGCACGCGGCGTCGCGCCCTGGTGGGGCGACACCGCGCGCCGCGCTGAAGGCGCCGGCGGTCGAGCCGACGAATGGCGATGTGAAGTCGATCTGCCACCGCTGCTGCGGACGCTGGACAAGGCGGCCGGGCTCAACCATCGCGAGCTGACGGTGCGCTCGATCTGGCTGCCCGGCGCCTCAGTGTGACTAGCGACGCGCGGTCGCGTTCGGATGATCGATGTGGTCCTTGATCTCCTTCGCACGATTGAGGTGATGTTCAACCGTCGGCAGCGCGTTCGCCGCCCACTCGTTGATTGCCATCTTGGCCTTGTCATCCGACGTCTCGGGCTTGATCGACGCTCGGTCCTCTGGATTCTTGCCCGTCAGCCGATCGGCGAGGCTGCGATTCTCGTCGACGCGCGAGCGGAGTTTTTTGACAGCAGCCTCATGGTTGTCGACCATCGCGTTGATGTACTCGCTGTCGAAATCCGTCCCGCGCAACCTGGACAGCTTGTCCATCAGGTCCCTGTGCTTGTCATCGCTCTGCGGCTGCACCTGGACGCCGTACGTCGTTGCGACCTGCGTGAGCAGTTTCCCCGCGTTGGTGTGGTCATCGATTAGCATCTGCGCAAACTGCTTCACCTCAGGATTAGCCGCGCGTCCCATGGCGAGATTGGCTATGTCTACTTCAGCCGTACCGCTCGACAGCATCTCGTTGATGAACGACCTGTCGCTCACACTGACGCCGTTGCCGGCCGTGGCCACTGCCTCGTCATTGATCTTCGTGTTGTCCGTGCGATTGTTTGCGCTGCAGCCGGCCGTCAGCGCGGCCGCGCACGCAAGGGCAAGAAGACCTCTGTACTTCATGGGGCTCCTCCTCCGATGAGTTGAATAATGTCTTCCCAACAGCCGACGTTTCTGCAAATGGACTGACGTGAGCCGCACCCGCAGCCGAACTCGAGCGTGCTATCCTCGGTGTTTTGTGACGGCCTCATGAGCGCATCCAGATCCGGCACGGCCGGATCCCGGCGGCTGTTTCCGCTCACGCTGACGGCTATCGGTGTTGTCTACGGCGACATCGGCACGAGCCCGCTGTACACGATCCGCGAGTGTTTCTACGGGATCCACGGGTTTCCCCCGACGCACGAAAACGTGCTCGGGGTGCTCTCGCTCATCCTGTACGCCCTGCTGATCGTCATCTCAATCAAGTACATCGCCGTTGTCATGCGCGCCGACAACCAGGGTGAAGGTGGCATCCTCGCACTCACGGCACTGCTGCCCACGCGAAAAAACCGCAACGGCTCGACGACGCCGCTGCTCGTGGCGCTTGGCGTGTTCGGCGCATCGATGTTGTACGGCGAGGGGATGATCACGCCGGCGATCAGCGTGTTGAGCGCGATCGAAGGGCTGCAGGTCGCCACACCTCTGTTCGAGCCGTACGTCGTTCCAATCGCGGTCGTCATCCTGGTCGGGCTGTTCGTGTTTCAGCAGTACGGCACGCACCGGGTCGGGGGGTTGTTTGGTCCCGTGATGGTCGTGTGGTTCCTCACGATCGCGGGGTTGGGGATTCTGTGGATTGCGCGCGCTCCCGTGGTGCTCGCCGCGCTGAATCCTATTCATGCCTGGATCTTCTTTCGTGCGCACGGCCTCCCGGGTTTCCTGGTGCTCGGCGCCGTCGTACTCGCCGTCACGGGCGCTGAAGCGCTGTACGTCGACATGGGACATTTCGGGAAGCGACCCATTCGGGTCGCGTGGTTTGTGATCGTGCTTCCCGCACTGGTGTTGAACTATTTCGGCCAGGGAGCACTGCTGCTGATCGACGGAGACGCGGCGCGACAGCCGTTCTTCCTGCTCGCCCCGTCCTGGGCCCTGTTTCCGCTCGTCGGGATCGCAACGGCCGCCGCAATCATCGCCTCGCAGGCACTCATCTCCGGCGCGTTTTCCCTCACGCAGCAGGCGATTCAGCTCGGCTTCGCGCCGCGCCTTGACATCGAGCACACCTCGTCCTCGGAGATGGGGCAGGTCTACGTGCCGCAGGTGAACTGGGCGCTGATGATCGCCACCACGCTGATCGTCATCGGCTTCAGGTCGTCCAGCGCACTGGCCGCCGCTTACGGAATCGCCGTCACGATGACGATGGTGATCACGGCACTCCTGTTGTACGTGGTTGCCATCGAACGCTGGCACTGGCCGAAGCCGGCGGCGTTCCTCGTGATCGCGATGTTCCTCACGATCGATCTCACCTTCTTCGGCGCGAACCTGCTGAAAGTGTTCCAGGGCGGATGGCTGCCTCTCCTCATCGGGACGTGCATCTTCACGGTGATGACCACGTGGAAGACGGGCCGCCGGATCGTCGCGGAACGGCTGACCGCGCGGGCGATTCCCATCGATCATTTCATGTCGGTCGTCATCGCTGCGCCTCCCGTGCGCGTGCCCGGGACCGCGGTCTTCATGACGGCGCAGCCACGCGGCACCCCTCCGGCGCTCGCGCACAACCTGCGCCACAACAAGGTGATGCACGAGTACGTCGTCATCCTGACGGTGGCGACCGCGCCTGTGCCGCACGTAACCGGAGACGAGCAGATCGCCGTGGACGCTCTGGGCCACGGCGTATTCGCGATGCGTCTGGTCTACGGGTTCATGCAGGACCCGAACGTCCCCGACGCGCTGCGTGCCGCCCAGGACAGGGGCCTCGATGTCGATGCCGACGACGTGACCTATTTCCTCGGGCGCGAAACGATCCTCGTGACCCACCGGAAGGGCATGGCGATCTGGCGCGAGAAGCTGTTCGTGCTGATGACGCGCAACGCGGTACGGGCCACAGCATTTTTCCGATTGCCCCCCGAGCGCGTCGTCGAGCTGGGCGTGCAGGTGGAGATCTAGGTTTCTTGACTCCTTGGCCGTCGAGGCCTACGCTGTCCTAGATACGCCAAATACGAGGCTTCGCCTCGTTACGGGGGACCCAACACAGGCACTCAGCGTGCCTGCGGGGGCGCATCCGGTGCGGACAAACCCGCGCCGGTAGGAGACCTACCAGCTCCGAGCCCGCCAGCTAACCTCGTCGGCGGCTGGAGGTCTGCGTGTCTCTGTCCGTACCGTCTCTCGAGCGGGCGAAGAACCTGCTCGTCCACCTGATTTCAACCCCGTCCCGCGCATCACCTACCGGTCGGCAAGGCCCGGATCTTGTGACCGACCTGCGATCCGGCACGCCTGCATCCAGGCGGCTGGTGCCCGTCGCGCTGACGGCGCTCGGCGTGGTGTACGGCGACATCGGCACCAGCCCTCTGTACACGATCCGGGAATGCTTCTATGGCACCCACGGCGTCGCCGTCACACAGGAAAACGTGCTCGGTGTGCTCTCAATGGTGCTTTATGCACTCGTCATCGTCATCTCGATCAAATACATCGCGATCGTGATGCGCGCCGATAACCAAGGAGAGGGCGGCATCCTTGCGCTGACGGCGCTCCTGCCCGCGCATCACCAAAAGACGCGCCGGGCGAGAACCCCCGTCCTGATCGCGCTGGGAATTTTCGGAGCAGCCCTGCTGTACGGCGACGGCATGATCACCCCCGCGATCAGCGTGCTGAGCGCGGTTGAAGGTCTTCAGGTGGCCACGCCGCTTTTCCAGCCTTTCGTCGTCCCGGTTTCCGTGGCCATTCTGGTCGTCCTGTTCGTGTTTCAGCAATACGGCACGCACCGCGTGGGACGCTTGTTCGGCCCGATCATGGTCGTCTGGTTCGTGACGATTGCGGTGCTTGGCGTGATTTGGATTGTGCGCGAGCCGAGTGTCATCGGCGCCATTAATCCTGTGCACGCCGTCAGGTATTTCCGCTCGCACGGGTTCCCTGGTATCGCGGTACTCGGCGCCGTCTTCCTGGCCGTTACCGGCGGTGAAGCGCTCTATGCGGACATGGGGCACTTCGGAAAACGACCGATCCGCTTCGGATGGTTTGCGCTGGTGCTGCCCGCGCTGGTCCTGAACTACTTTGGCCAGGGCGCCCTGCTGCTCATTGAAGGTGACGCCGCGAAGCAGCCGTTCTTTCTGCTCGCTCCGTCGTGGGCGCTCTTCCCGCTCGTAGGGCTGGCGACGGTCGCCGCAATCATCGCCTCGCAGGCGCTCATTTCCGGCGCGTTCTCGCTGACGCAGCAGGCGATTCAGCTTGGCTACGCCCCGCGTCTCGACATCGAGCACACCTCGTCACACGAGATGGGCCAGGTCTACGTGCCGCAGGTGAACTGGGCGTTGATGGTCTCCACGATCGCAATCGTCATAGGATTCGAAACGTCGGGCGCGTTGGCGGCCGCGTACGGGATCGCCGTCACGATGACGATGGTCATCACGGCGGTACTGCTGCACGTGATTGCTCTCGAGCGCTGGCACTGGCCGAAGCCGGTCGTGTTCTGCGTCACCGGCGTCTTCCTGAGCATCGATCTCACCTTCTTCGGCGCCAACCTCCTGAAAATCTTCCAAGGCGGATGGCTGCCTCTGCTGATCGGGGCATTTGTCTTCACGCTGATGACAACGTGGAAGACAGGCCGCCGAATCGTTGCCGAGCGGCTCACTGCGCGGGCAATTCCGATCGATCACTTCATGTCGGTCATCATCGCGGCGCCGCCGGTACGCGTGCCCGGCACAGCGGTGTTCATGACCGCGCAGCCGCGCGGGACCCCGCAGGCGCTCGCGCACAACCTGCGGCATAACAAGGTCATGCACGAGTACGTGGTGATCCTCACCGTGACCACGGCTCCGGTGCCGCTCGTCGGAGCCGACGAGCAGATCACCGTGGACGCCCTGGGGCACGGGGTGTTCATGATGCGACTTGTCTACGGGTTCATGCAGGATCCGATCGTCCCCGAGGCGCTGCGCGCGGCGCAGAGCAAAGGGCTCGACGTCGGCACCGACGACATCACCTACTTCCTGGGACGGGAAACGATCCTCGTGACGCATCGCCGCGGGATGGCACGGTGGCGGGAGACGCTGTTCGTGCTGATGACGCGGAACGCCGTACGGGCGACAGCCTTCTTCAGGCTTCCGCCGGAGCGCGTCGTCGAATTGGGGGTCCAGGTCGAAATCTAGTGTTCCGTCTCAGTGATTCGTTGCGTAAGTGCGGAGCGCGGCGCCCGGATGGCAAGGCGCAACGACTGAGAATATTCGGCATATTTGAAGGAGGAGCAACGCAGCCAGCCGGGATGCCCCGCCCGCGAATTATGCGACGAATCACTGGGACGGGACACTAGGTCCGGCTAAAAGCCGGACACTACCCCAATGATCGTCAATCGGGGCCCGCCGTGAAGCGGACGCTACGATGGCCATCGGTAGCGTCCGCCTTCAGGCGGACAACTGCGAAGTGCAATTCGGGCAGCGCGTGGCCTTGATCGAGATCGTCGACGCGCAATACGGGCAATCCTTCGTCGACGGAACCGTCACCGGCTTCGGTTCGGCGATTCCGCTCTTGATCCGATTCACCTGCTTCACCATCAGGAACACAACGAAGGCGATGATCAAGAAGCCGATGACGTCGTTGATGAACTGTCCGTAGGCGATGACTGGAATGCCCTTCTCCTTCGCGTCGGTCAGCGAAACGGGCACGCCTTTCGTGACATCGAGCGCGTAGAACAGACTGGAGAAGTCGATCCGCCCAAGGAGCAGGCCGATGGGCGGCATGATGATCCCTTCGACGAGCGACGTGACGATCTTTCCGAACGCGGCGCCAATGATGACGCCAACGGCGAGGTCGATGACGTTGCCGCGGGCGATGAAGTCGCGGAACTCTTTGTAAACAGCCATTCGCGGATTATGCGCCCGCCTCCACGCGTCGCGCTACAGCGAGGTCTCGCCGAAGCAGCGCGAAAGCGGAACCAGCGCTACGGCGTATTCGCGGTCGTTTTCGCAACGATCACCCACGATCCGGACGCCATGGCGTTGAAATAGTTGACGAACCGCTTCGGCTCGGGCGCGTCGTATTTCTCGAGGTTGTGCGCCCAGCGGTAGCCAATCGGTTGATATAACAGCTCTGCCTCAACCGCGAATGGCCCTCCGCCCGAGGGCACATCGACTACGTAACGGACTCGATCCCCCTCGCCCGCGAAATTGGAATCCTGCGCCGCGGCGCCGTACACCCCGATGTCGGGGTCGGCGGTCGCCTTGTCGAATCCGCGCGGGAGGAGCCGGTTGTCCTTCATGTAGTGCGTGGCGCTGAGGAGGCCTGTCGTCGGGAGGTTGTTGACGTCGCCGATGATGGGCTCGTAGATCTGGACCTGATCCGCGCTCGTGATCTGGTCGTAATGCGGCTCGTACTTCGTCGCGTCAGCGTCGTTGTCGTTGCCCTGGATCAGCCCCGCATCGGTCACCGCGCCTGACTCGAACACCACGCGGCCCTGCCGATCGCGCACGGTCACGTGCAGCCACGTGCGCCGCGCGGGGTACCCGGTCGGGAACTTGTGTCCCGTGAGGTTACGGACATCCAGATCGATGTTCAGCTTGCCGGCCGCCAGCTCGGTGCGCGCAATCGATACGGTCGCGGTGTCCTGCTGCAGCTGCCGGATCGTCGCCGTGGCTGTGGCTTCCATTTCCGCCGGGAGCGCGGTCACGCCGAGGTCGTTGCGATACCGATTCAGCATCCGCACCATGAACGCATTGCCACCAACAAAGACGTGACGATGGAGGCCGTCGCGATTGTCTCCGAGCACTGAGGAGGCACGCGTCTGCCCCGTCACCTCCGGCATGTGACACGACTGACAGCTTCGCGCGTTTTGACCCTGGCTGAACGCGCTGTGCTGCCATTCCTGGTAGTTCATCTGCTCGGGAAACGATCCAGTGACCTGCCCTGTCGGCGATAACACCTCGGTGTACAGGGTGTGACACGTGGCGCACAGCTCCGACTGCTGGATGTGCGGCGCCTGCGCCTGTACGAAACCGGTGACCGAGCGCATGATCGTCTTGCGCCCCGCGTCGATCTGGAAGGGCCCGAAGATGAGCCGCGCGCCATCGGGCGGCGTCGGCCTCATCCCGAAATTGGCGTTGAAGTTGGCGCGTGTGCCGAGCCCTTCGTTGGAGATCTGATGGCAGACGGTGCACGACACACCGTCGGCGGCAAACTTGTGCAGCTCGGAGTCGTCGTCCGTGTTGATCGGAAGCTGCGCGAAGACATCAGCCTTCCTGCCCGCTGCCTTCGAGACTTTCTGCAGCATCGGCATGTGGCACGCGGCGCACTCGGTCTGAATGTCATCGGCGCGCGTCGGATGGTCGATCGTCTCGCGGCGGACTCCAGCCTGCCAGTACGGATCGCGGCCCGAGTTCGCCATCATCGTCGAGCGCCATGACGCGCCAATCGAGACGTCCTCGCCGCTGGGCGCGACCAGGTTGTTGTGACACGCGACGCAGTTCTCGGATGGCGTGAACAACGACTCCGGATGAGGATTCGAGAGCGGGGGACTCTGCGGCTGCGCGGCGCGAGGCACCGCAGCAAGAAACGCCAGAAACCAGACGACGGAGGCGAGCGGGAGAATGCGATTCATGGACCTGGCCCGACTCAGTGCCAGAACTCGAAGAGACCGCCGTCGAACCAGTCCCAGAGGAAATAGGTGAGGAACTGCGGATGGCGTCCCTCGCGTTCGGTCACCGGCACACGAATGCCAGCGCTGAGCAGCACGTGCTGGAGCTTGCTGAGCGACACCTGCATCTGAGGCACGACATCGACCTCCGAGGGGCTGCCCCATGGCCTCGCGAAGAGAATTTCCGCCATCGGCGTCCATGCGCGCCCGAACCCGTGATCCTGCGCATAGGTGTAGCCGAGCGCGCCGCGGAGGAATGATTCCTTCGGCGACTTGCTCGTGTCACTGGGCAGCTCGACGCCGCCGTGCATCTGCAGGAATCCGTTCGCGCCGATCCCCTTGGCGAACATCGCGAACGGCTCCCAGATCGTGACGCCGCCTCCAAGACCGGTTTCTTCCTTGCCGGTCGGCAGCGTCACAGCACCGCCCGCGGCAAAAATGGCCGTGCGATCGATGCTGGCGTAGAACGAACGACGCAGCGCCAGCTCCACGTCCCCAATGCCACGCGCCCACGGCTGACCGGGAGTCGTCTGCTGAAAGTCGAGAGGGATGGTCACTTCGTACTGGCTGCGCGAGCGGATGCGATGCTCGAACACCAGGAGGTTGGAAACCGCTTTCGGACCTGAGGTGTTCACGCCGGTCGTCCAGACGGTTTCGTTTTCAGGGAACGCTTTCTCGGTGAAGAAGGCCCGCGGATAGTTCAGGTCGCCGCGGGGCCACGACGGATCCGTGCAGAACGACCAGAGGTGCTTGATCACCGCGTCGATCTGATCGTCGGACAGCGCGTCGCCGAACGCCGGCATGTGGTGATCGAGACCGCGAATCGTTCCCCCGCGGTGGATGACCGACGACCAGTCACCCCCCGGCTCCGGCGTATTGATCGAGCAATTCGTGAAATCGGGGAACGGCACATCGAAGCCGACGACGCTCTGCGGCGATCCTCGGCCGTCGATGCCGTGACACGTCGAGCAGGTCAACCGGAAGATGTCGGCACCCGTCGCGCCTTTCGGCAGCGCATTGTCGAGCGACGTGGGAGGGGTGACGGCATCCTGCGCCGCGTGCAGCGAGACGGCGCCCGTCACGCACACGTACAGCAGGGCCGCAATCGCGATCGACGTGACTCCCTTGCCCGCGTGTATGCCCCTACCCGCCCGGTACAGGGCGACGACCGCTACTTCGTGAGCGGGACGTAGACGTACTGCTCGAGCCTCGCGAGCTCTGTGGCATCCACGTACTTGCCAATCTCGCGGTGGAACTGCGCGAGCGCCGCGTACGGCCGGTACTCCTTGAATTCGCGCAGCATGCGGTTGCCGATCATCGGAATCAGGAGAATCTCGTCGTCGGTGGCCGTGTTGAGATTGATCGGCACGAACACCTTCGTGTACAGCTCGGCGCGATCCGCCTTGCTCAACGAGCTCAATGCCGCGTCGAAATCCTTGATGGTCTTGAACGGACGCTTGGCGATGACCGCCTTGGCGAGCGCGGCGTTCATGTGCGGAAGCTTCGCCAGGTCCGATTCGTTCACGAGATTGGCGTCGACGATCGTCACCGGCTTGCCGGTCTGGGCTTGTGCAGCCTGGCCCACACCGCACATCGCGATCGCGACAAACAGGGCACGTATGAGGTGTTTCATCGTTGTCTCTCCTGGCCGTTGGCGCCGGCTGCACATGGATGTCGATAGGTCTGCGCCAGCCCCACGAGGCCGAGTACCACCAGGGAACCGGGGGCGAGCACCGGCGTCGCGCCGGCCACTGTTTTCCGAATGTACTCGAATCCCCGCGCGTCCGGACTGATTTCGCGCGCAAACACGACGTTGCCGTCGTAATGGAGTGCCACACCGAGGACGCCAGCGACAATGAACACCACCATCAAGACTTGGACGCCGATCACGCTTCCAGGGCCGGGCGAGACCGCATGCCAGATCAGCACGGGAATCGAGACGCCGAGAACGACCAGCGGAATCCACTGCGTCGGCGCGTCGATATGGCGAAGGAGGATCAGCTCACCACTTGTCCCCAGAACACCAAGCGCGAGCGCTCCGAGAAGCAGTTTTCTGATCGACGCGAGAGTCTCCGACTCGCGCACGGATTCACCAACCGTCATGGACTGGAGGAGCGCTGAGGCCAGACACTAGCGCAAATGCGAACGCACTCGTGAGCTTGCGAGCGAGTCTCAGAATCACTCTCACAGTGGAATGATCCGATCCGTGACGCGCAACCGTGGTGTCGCGATTAGCGGAGAAGACGCGTTGCGACGGATGGGTCGCCATCATTGGGCGCGGGAGTCACGCCGAGGATCCGTGCGAGCGCGTCGTAGATGCTCACGTTCTCGAACGGCGCGACGGTGACGCCGCGCTTGAACGCCGGTCCCGCCGCAATGAAGATCGCACGCATCGACATCAGTTGCGGATCGTAGCCATGCTGGCCCCGCCCGCCCATGATCTTCCCTGCCTTGATGCCGTCGAAGGTGGTGCGCCGCAGCACCTGCCAGCCTTCGTCGGCTACACCCAGGATAGGAGGCACTCGCGGGTGGTCGCGAAAGTGCCAACGCTCGGGTGTTGCGTCGCGGCGATACACTTTCAAATGCGGGTTTGCGCCGACCAGCGCGCGGTAGACAGATTCCTCTTTACCGGGCTTCGGGAAGAGGCCCAGGGTCGGGTTGATGTCCGAGATGACCACATCGTCTGCCGAAATGTAGTCGTCCGCGACGATCACGCGCGCGTCGTCAATGGGCGCCATCCCATGATCCGCCACGACGACGATATTCACGCGGTCGAGAATCCCCCGCCGTGTCAGACCCTCGACGAGTAACCCCACATACCCATCGGCGCGGGTAATCGCCGCGCGAACCTCTGGAGAGTCGGGGCCGTTCCGGTGCCCCGCGGCATCGGTGTCTTCGAAGTACAAGGAGAGAAACACGGGACGCTCGGCGGCCGGCAGATCGAGCCATGCGAGCGCCTGGTTGATGCGCGAGGCTGCCGGAAGGTTTTCATCGTATGGCTTCCAGAATCGCGGCACCACGCCGAGAATGGGCGCTTCGGATCCAGGCCAGAAGAACGGCGCCGAAGATTTGCCGGCGCGTTCGACGAGCGTCCAGATGGGTTCACCTCCCCACCACATCGGATCCTGCAGTTCAGCGCGCTTGTTGGTCGCGAAGGTGCGTCCCGTCGATGGATCGTAGATGTTGTTCGCGACGATGCCATGGTGCCCCGGATAGAGACCGGTGACGATCGAGTAGTGATTCGGGAACGTCTTCGACGGAAAGCTCGGAATGAGATTCTGCGCATGGACGCCGCGCGTCATGAGTCGGCGGAGGTTCGGCGTCGGCGCTTTCGTCGGGTAGTCCCAGCGGAAACCGTCGAACGACACGAGGATAACGGTCGGCTTGAGATCGTCAAACGCGCCGCCGCGCTGAACGGCTGCGGTGATCGCGCTGAACGCGATGAGGAGCGCGACAACGATCGGTCGGACGCGGCGGGCGTTAGTCAAACTCCGCCCTCGGCGCCGCTTGCGACATGCCGACCGTTCCAGCGGAGATCGTCGCCTTCGCGTAGTTCTCGGCCTTGACCGGACTGCCCGCCAGCCGGCGCAGCATCGTGAGCTGGCCCGTGTGTGTCAACGCGTCGGCGACCGGGCCCTGGAACAGGCGCTCGATCGGCAGACCGAGCGGCTCGTCTGAACCGAGATAGGCATCGAACGCGCCGAGCGCGGCAAAGAAGCGGGCGACCTCCTGATCCCACTGGAGCGGAGTGGAATCCCGCCACGTCTGTGTCCCCTTCGCCATTGACAGCGCCCACTCGAACAGATCGCCCATGTGCGCAAGTATCTGGCCTGGCGTCCGCGAGCCCGGGGCAACGGCGAACGCCGCGAAGTCCGGCGGCGCGTGGCGCACCGCCTTGCCGGCGCGATACGCCAGCGTCGCGACGGTATGGCGAAGGATCTCCCGGTCAGTCACAGAGGAATTGTAGTCGGGGTCAGACTCGCGTGACGTCTCGCGGTGTAGTCGGGGTCTGACCCCAGTGATGAGACGTTCCAGGGTCTGACCCCAGTGATGAGACGTTCCAGGGTC
>Ga0070698_100002381_pt1 | contig 20737 bp, 18 predicted proteins | sample KBSK1502metaG_FD_65477 | JGI IMG/M metagenome (GOLD analysis project Ga0070698, IMG submission 65477) | Corn, switchgrass and miscanthus rhizosphere microbial communities from Kellogg Biological Station, Michigan, USA - KBS K1-50-2 metaG | ecosystem: Host-associated > Plants > Roots >...
GTGCTTACTAACGGTAGTGTCATCCCGACGACGACGCGGCAACCGGCACGAGGAGCCCGGAATGGCGGACGACCAGCGAGATCGGCGGCCCGACGGTGCCGTCGCGGTGGTTCGCCGCGCTCCGTTCTCCGACAACCCCCAGGTCGGCGCTCGGGGCCAGCGGACGCAGCAGCGCATCCTCGACGCGGCCCTTCGGGCCTTCGGCGAGGAGGGATTCCACGGCTGCAGCATCGACCGGATCACGAAGCTCGCTCCTTGCTCGCGCGTCTCCTTCTACCAGTACTTCGCCAGCAAGGAGGACGTGTTCCGGCATCTCGCCGGGCAGGTGGACCGTCAGCTGAGCGCGTCGACCGAGGCCCTCGACCCGCTGACCGCCGACGTCGAGGGTTGGGCGGCGATGCGAGCGTGGGTCGCCCGGTACGCCGAGATCTACGCGCGGTACGAGCCCGTCTTCCATGCTTACGAGACCGACGAGGTCCTCGCGGCCGTGGCCGCGCGCACCGGCGACCAGACGATCGCCAGGCTGCGGGCGAAGTTGGTGACAACGAAGCTGCCTCCCCGTCAGCTCGATCCGGTCATCAGGTTGCTCCTGCAATGCCTCAACCACTCGCTCGACGTTGCCGGCATCCTTCGCTCCGTCGAGCCCGCCGACTATCCGAGCGAGCGCGTCGAGGATGCCATCACGGATGCGTTGCATCGCACATTGTTCGGCGTACGCGCGAACGTCAACGTGCACGAAGCCGGTGGTCCGCCGCCGCCCTCGCTCGAGTTCAGCGCCGCAATGTTGGAGTGGCTCCGGCAGGACGACGAGACGCTGGAACCGAATGCTTCAGGGAACCGCGCGCTCACCGCCCTGCTGGAATCGGCTCGGAAAGTGTTCATCACTCGCGGCTATCACAACACTCGCGTCGACGATCTCGTCGCGGCTGCCGGCATCTCTCACGGCACCTTCTACCGCTACTTCCGGAACAAGGATGAGCTCGCACGCATCCTCACTGCGCGCGCGATACGAGCCGTCGGGACCACGCTGATGCAGATCCCCGACGTCTTCCCGCAGGATGGATCGTCGGTCACAGGAGTCCTCCGCCGGTGGCTTCGCCGCTACTACGCAGCTCACGCCACCGAAGCGGCCATGCTGCGTGTCTGGGTCGACGCCGGGCTCCAAGACCCCGCCCTGAGGGCCGAGTCCGCACCACCACTCGACTGGGGCCGGAGGCGGATGGCGCGCTACCTGCGACCGCGGGACTTCGGCGACGTCGACATGGAGGCAGTCGTCATGGTGGCACTGCTCGGTGTGTTCGGCGTGCGGCAACGAGGCGCGGCTGAGGTCGAAGCGGCCGCTCACATCATCGAACGAGGACTCCTTGGCCGCTGACTTCGAGACTGGAGGAGCTGTGAGCGACATCGATTTCGACACGGTCGACTTCTTCCACGCCCGGCCCCTCTACCAGAACCCGTACCCGTACTACGAGTATCTGCGCGAGCACGGCCCGGTGTGGCGGGAGCCGCACCACGGTGTGGTCATGGTCACCGGGCACGAGGAAGCGATGGCGGTCTACAACGATCCCGCCACGTTCTCCTCGTGCAACACCGTGGCCGGACCCTTCACCGCGTTTCCCGTGCCACTCGAGGGCGACGACGTCAGCGAGATCATCGAGCAGTACCGAGATGTGCTGCCCTTCAGCGATCAGCTGCCGTCGTTCGACCCGCCCACGCACACGGCGCAACGTGGGCTGCTGATGCGGTTGATCACTCCCAAGCGACTCAAGGAGAACGAGGAGTTCATGTGGCGGCTCGCCGATCGTCAGATCGACGAATTCCTCGCCCGCGGCGAATGCGAGTTCGTCCACGAGTACGCGAGCCCGTTCACGTTGTTGGTCATCGCCGACCTGCTCGGCGTTCCCGAGGCTGATCACGAGACCTTCCGGGAGGAGCTCCAGGGCAACCGGGCGCGCAGGCACTTCGGGTCCGCCGACGACGGGATGGTCGCCCACAAGCCGTTGGAGTTCCTCTACGACCGGTTCACCGCTTACATCGAGGACCGCCGCCGCGAGCCGCGCCAGGACGTCATGACCGAGCTCGCAACGGCGACGTTCCCGGACGGTTCTCTCCCGCCGGTCGACGACGTCATGCGGATCTCCGCCAACCTCTTCGCCGCCGGGCAGGAGACGACGGCCCGGATGCTCGGCACGGCGCTGCGGCTGATCGGTGAGAGCCCCGAGCTCCAGGGGCAGCTGCGAGAGAGCCGCGACGTCATCCCGCGCTTCGTCGAGGAGTGCGTGCGGATCGAGAGCCCGCTCCAGGGCCAATTCCGACTGGCACGCGTCCCCACGAACGTGGGCGGAGTCGACATGCCGGCGGGGACGAGCGTCTTCGTCATGCCGGGCGCCGCGAACCGGGACCCACGCGAGTTCGACGACCCGAGCGAGTTCCGCCTCGACCGACCGAACGGACGCCAGCACGTCGGGTTCGGGTTCGGCATCCACACGTGCGCCGGCGCGCCGCTCGCGCGGGCCGAGGGTCGTGTCAGCATGGAGCGCCTCCTCGATCGCATGGCGGACATCAGGGTCTCGGAGGCGGAGCACGGTCCGCCCGGCGCGCGCCGCTACGAGTACACGCCGATCTACTTGATGCGGGGCCTCGAGCGTCTGCACCTCGAGTTCACGCCGGTCGGCTGAAGCGGAGCGCATGTTGGTCGCTCGAGCTCGCACGGTGACGCGTCCCGACGAGGAGTTTCGTGACGAGTTGCGGAGCTGGCTCGCAGAACACCCGCCACCGGCCGCCGCGATCGCGGCGACACCTCAGGACGCCCACGTGCTGCGGCAGTGGCAGCGGACGCTGCACGCCGGACGCTGGGTCGGCATCGATTGGCCGATTGACTACGGCGGACGGGGCGCGTCGCTGACGCAGGTCGCCATCTACAACCAGGAGCTCGCTCGCGCTGGCGCGCCGCCGATTCTCGGGCGTGCCGGCGTGAGCCTCGTCGGGCCCACGTTGATGGCACACGGCACCGAGCAGCAGCGCGTGCGGTGGATGCCGAGGATCCTGTCCGCTGACGACATCTGGTGTCAGCTCTTCAGCGAGCCGGACGCCGGCAGCGACCTCACGTCGCTGTCTACCCGGGCCGAGAAGCGCCGTGACGCCTACGTCGTGAACGGTCAGAAGGTGTGGTCGTCGCACGCACGCTGGGCCAACTGGGGGATCGGTCTCGTTCGGACGGACGCGACGGCGCCCGCACACAAGGGCATCTCGATGCTCGCGATTCCGATGGCGGCGAAGGGTATCGACGTGCGTCCGCTACGCCAGATCACCGGTGACAGCGAGTTCAGCGAGGTATTCCTCGACGACGTGGAGGTCCCGGCCGAGAACATGATCGGGGCCGAGAACGAGGGCTGGCGCGTCGCCAACACGACACTCGCCAACGAGCGTGGCGCCACCTTCGTCTGGAAGGAGCAGGTGCTGCACGAGGTAGCGATCGATCTCCTGTGGAAGGCATGCACCCGTCGTGGGCGCCTGTGCGACCCCGTCGTCCGGCAGCGGCTGGCGCAGGCTTGGATCGAGGTCGAGATCTTCCGCCTGCACAACTCGCGCACGCTCGCCCGTCTCGCCGGCGGCGAGGACATCGGTCCGAAGTCGAGCCTGGTGAAGCTCTTCTGGGCCGGCATGAGCCAGAGGCTCGCCGAGGTCGCGGTCGCCGTGCTCGGACAGGACGCTTTGCTGATGCCCGACGACGCAGGAGCCGTCGACGGGGGACGGTGGGCACATGCCTTGCTGGCGTCGCGCGCGAACTCGATCATGGGTGGTACCAGCGAGATCCAGCGCAACATCGTCGGCGAGCGCCTGTTGGGACTGCCCAGGGGGCCGCGATGAGCATCGGCGTCGATCCCTTCGACCTCGTCGACCCCAAGCGCTACGCGCGCCGCGGATACCCGCACGAGGTGTGGACACGACTACGAGCGGAAGCGCCCGTCGCGTACTTCGCCCCGGATGGCTTCGAGCCGTTCTGGGCCATCACGAAGCACGCCGACGTCCAGGAGCTCGCGAAGCAGCCCTTGCGCTTCTCGAGCGCGCAAGGGATCGCTCTCCATCGCACTGGGGAGGTCGTGCCGCCGACGGACCTGGTGGTGATGCTCGATCCGCCGCGCCATGGACCCATGCGTCGCGCCGCGAACGCGCGGTTCACCCCCCGCGGCGTACGCGCACGCCGCGCCGAGATCGAGCGCATCGCGGAGGAGATCGTGAACGCGGCGGCTCCGGGCGCGAGCACGGGCGAGCTCGATTTCGTCGAGCGGATCGCGGCGCCCTTCCCCTTGGCGGTGATCGCTTCCCTCCTGGGCGTGCCGCGGGAGGACTGGGACCGGTTGTTCCGCTGGACCAACGAGGTGATCGGCAAGGAGGACGCGGAGTACCGGCGCCCGGGCGAGACCCCCGGCCAGACCATCAAGCGGGCGCGGGGCGAGGTGCACGCGTACTTCGACCGCCTGGTCGAGCAGCGGCGCCGCGAGCCCCGGGACGACCTCGTGAGCGAGCTGATCGGCTCCGAGATCGACGGGACGCCGTTGACCCGGCAGCAGCTCGTCCTTTATTGCGAGCTCCTCGTCGAGGCGGGCAACGAGACGACGCGCAACGCGATCAGCGGGGGCCTGCTCGCCTTGAGCGAACGTCCGGAGGAGTGGGAGAAGCTCCGTGCTAGTCGGGAGCTGCTGCCCGAGGCCGTCGAGGAGATCCTGCGATGGGTCAGCCCCATTAGCCACTTCACGCGGGTTGCCACCGAGGACTACGAGCTGCGCGGCGAGAAGATCCGCGCCGGCGACCAGGTCGCGCTCTATTTCGCGTCGGCGAACCGTGACGAAGACGTGTTCGACGACCCGTTCGGGTTTCGCGTTGATCGACACCCGAACCCGCATCTCACGTTCGGGTTCGGTGAGCACTTCTGCATGGGCGCCCAGCTCGCGCGGGTCGAACTCGAGGTCATCTACATGCTCTTGCTCGAGCGCGTCGATTCGTTCGAGGTCTCGGGACCGGTGGAGCGCCTGAGCTCGATCACTAACGGCAGTCTCAAGCACCTGCCGATCCGTTATCACGTCAAGGAGAGTTGAGATGAACGCCGCCCGAACCACGACCGCACCGGTACTGCACGCCGACCGCCTCTTCATCGACGGCGCGTGGGTCGACCCCTCGTCCGATGCGAGCGTCGACGTGATCGATTCCGGGACCGAGGAGCTGTACTACCGCGTCGCCGCCGCGGGCCCGGACGACATCTCCCGCGCGGTCGGTGCAGCCCGGCGGGCATTCGACAAGGGCTCGTGGCCGCGCATGACCCACGCCGAGCGGGCTGACGTGCTGCGTGCGCTCGCGGCGGGGATCCAGGAGCGCGGCGACGTGCTCGGCCAGCTGTGGCCGCGGGAGACGGGCACCATCTACAGGGCCGCCCAGTACGCGGGGCGGATCGGGTCCGGGGCGATCCTGCAGTACGCAGCCCTCGCCGACACGTTCCCCTGGGAGGAGGAGTGTCCCCCGACGGGGGGCGGGGAGTTCGGGCTGCTCGTGCGCGAGCCGGTCGGCGTCGTCGGCGCGATCATCCCCTGGAACGCGCCGGTGGCGCTCATCTGCCACAAGATCGCGCCGGCGCTCCTCGCCGGCTGCACCGTGGTGCTCAAGTCCGCGCCCGAGGCGCCGGGCGAGGGCTACGTGTTCGCCGAGGTCGCCGACGAGATCGGGCTTCCTGCCGGTGTGCTCAACGTCGTCACTGCCGACCGCGATGTCTCGGAGCTGCTCGTGCGTGACCCGGGTGTTGACAAGATTACGTTCACCGGGTCAACCGCCGCGGGACGGCGCATCGCGTCGCTGTGCGGCGAGCGCATCGCGCGGTGCACGCTCGAGCTCGGCGGGAAATCGGCCGCCGTCATCCTCGACGACATCGACCTCGGCACGGCGGCGAAGTCGGTGGCGCGCGCAGAGTGCGCACTGAACGGTCAGGTCTGTTCGTCGCTCACGCGCGTCGTCGTGACGAAGCGCCGGCACGACGAGCTGGTCGAGGCGCTGGCGTCGACCTTCTCCCAGACGCGGGTAGGCGATCCCTTCGACGAGCAGACGCAGCTGGGTCCGTTGGTCTCCGAACGCCAGCGCGATCGCGTCGAGGGCTACATCGCGAAGGGCGTGGCCGAGGGCTCGACACTGGCGACCGGGGGCGGGCGCCCCAAGGAACTCGACCGCGGCTACTACGTGGAGCCGACGGTGTTCGGCAACGTCGACAACGGCTCCACGATCGGTCGTGAAGAGATCTTCGGACCCGTGCTCAGCGTGATCGCCGCCGAGGACGAGCAGGATGCGGTGCGGATCGCCAACGACACCATGTACGGGCTGAACGCTTCCGTGTTCACGAACGACGTGGACCGTGCTCGAGCGGTGGCGCGGGAGCTCCGGTCCGGCACCGTCGGCCACAACGCCTTCCGGACCGACTTCGGAATGGCGTTCGGCGGATTCAAGCAGTCGGGCATCGGTCGGGAAGGTGGCAAGGAGGGACTACTGCCGTTCCTCGAGACCAAGGCCGTCATCCTGGAGGGGACACCCCGGCAGCACGGACCAAGTTGAACCGCGTCGAGTGGCTTAGACCCGGTCGAGCTCGAGCATTCGGATGCCGTTGCCCCGCAGGATCTTGTAGATCTGCTCGTCGGTGAAGTCGGGGAAGTCGGCGAACATCTTCTCGACGTACTCCTTGGAGTACGGCCACGTGGTGTCGGTGTGCGGGTAATCGGTCTCGAAGCAGAGGTTGTCCTCACCCACCACGTCGATGTTGCGTAGGCCGACCCGGTCCGCGGTGAAGCAGCCGAAGACGCGGCCGTAGTAGTAGGTGGACGGCGGCTCGGGCACGGTCTCCTTGGAGTGGTGCCAGGCGTCGTGGTGATCCCACACCGTGTCGGCCCGCTCGAGCGCGTACGGGACCCAGCCGATCTGGCCCTCCGAGTAGGCGAGCTTCAGCGCGGGGAACTGCATGAGCTTGCCGGAGAAGAGCCAGTCGGCAAGCGACGCGAACGAGTTGTTGAAGGTGAGGGTGCCGGCCACCCCCGGGGGCGCGTCGGGTGACGCGACCGGGTCGCTCGACGACGAGCCGACGTGCATGCACAGCGTCACGCCGGTGTCGTTGCACACTGCGAAGACGGGGTCCCAGTAGCCGGTGTGGATGCTCGGCAACGCGAGCCGGGTCGGCAGCTCGCTGAAGCAGAACGCGCGCACGCCGCGCTCGGCATTGCGCTCGATCTCGGCGACGGCGAGGTCGATGTCCCACAGCGGCATCAGGCACAGCGGGATGTTCATGCCGCCCGACGGGCCGCACCACTCCTCGACCATCCAGTCGTTGTACGCCTTGATGCAGGCAAGCCCGAGGTCCCGGTCCTGCGCCTCGTAGAAGGTTTGGCCGCAGAACCGGGGGAACGTCGGAAACGGCAGCGACCCGTCGACCCAGTTGAGCTCGAAGTCTCTGATGCGGGCTTCGGGGTCGTAGCAGCCCGGGCGCATTTCGTCGTAGGTGGTAGCGGTGAACGTCATCACGGTGCGGTCGAACTTCGAGACGTCGCCGTCAGGCGTCGCCGAGAGCGGAATCGCGACGAACTTCTTGTGGACGTAGATGAGCCGGTCCTCGAAGTACCACGCGTCGCCCCAGTCGCCGTCGGGGTCCTCGATGTTCGTGTACTTGGCGCCCGGGTGATGCACGAACCCGCCCCACCGCTTGCGCTCGACCCGCGGTCCCCGCTCCCGATACTTCGCCGGCAACCACGCCTTCCACACATGGGGCGGCTCCACCACGTGGTCGTCGACGCTGATGATTCTCGGAACGTCCATCCTGCGCTTCCCGAAATCTTCTAACAGTCGTGTCACTCCGAGGCTAGCGCGGCGGCCCGGGTCCGTAGGGCGGCGCGATCGGCCTTGCCGGCGGCGAGGAGCGGCAGCTCGTCGACCTGCACGACTCGTTCGGGCGTCTTGTAGCGGGCGACGCCGCGGTGAGCGAACCACCGGCGGCACTCCTTCAAGTCGACGCGCGCGCTTGCAACCACGAATGCACACACCCGCTCGCCGAGGCGCTCGTCGGGCACGCCGATGGCTACGGCGTGGCGCACGGCGGGATGCGCCTCGAGGGTGGCCTCGACCTCGGCGGCGGAGATGTTCTCGCCCCCGCGGATGATGATGTCCTTGATGCGCCCCACGACCGTCAGCCAGCCGTCGGTGTCGACGGTGCCGAGGTCGCCGGTGCGGAGCCAGCCGCGCGAGACGCCGGCCCGTGTCTGCTCGGCGTCGGCGTAGCCGGCGAAGAGCTCGGGTCCGCGTAGCCACACCTCACCGACCTCGCCCGGCAGGCGCTCTCGCCCGGTCTCGGGATCGCTCACCCGGAGTCGGGCTGCACCGGTCGCCCGTCCGTCGGTGTCACGGGCTCGCTCGGCGGGATCTCCGGCATGGGTGGTCGTCACAGTGGGCGCTTCCGTGGACCCGTAGGAGCGCTTGACGCGCGCGCCGAGCCGTGCGCTGGCGTCGTCGATGAACGCGGGGCTGACGCCCGCCGTGCCGCTCGACACAAGACGCAAGCTCTCGACACGTTCGCTGGTAAAGCCGGGGGCGTCGATGATGGACACGAACAACGTCGTCGGCCCGATCATGAATGTCGTGCGATCGCGTTCAATGAGGTCGAGCCCACTCTGGGGATCCCACTTCGCCATGAAGCGTGCCCGCATCGGGAGCGCGCCCGGTACGAGCACGCCGTTCAGGAGGCCGGAGATGTGGGCCATCGGCGCGGGCATGAGCACCGCGTCGGTGGGAGTGAGCCCGTGGACCGCGGCCATGGTTCGCGCCTTGTATGCGAGGCCGCGGTGTGTGTGCAGCACGGCCTTGGGCTCGCCAGTCGCGCCTGAGGTGAACAGCGCCACCGCGAGATGGGAGGGCAGCGCCGCGGAGTTGTGCACTGGCGCGCCTCGGGCTGCGAGTGCGGCCACGCGCGCTCGGAGCTCGTCGACAGGCAGCCACGCGCGCGGCGCGAGCACGTTGAGCATCCGTTCGATCTCGGACGCGCCGGCCTGGTTGTGCAGTGGCGCCGCCACCGCGCCCAGACGCCAGCAGGCGCGGTACAGGAGCACGACCTCATGCCAGTTCGGCGCCTGCCACGCGACCACGTCGCCCTGCCGGACGCCCTCGGTTCGCAGCCCGCCTGCCACCGCCGCCACCCGTTCCTCGAGCGCCGCGCCGTCGAGCGTAACTTGGCTCGTGTCGTCGCAGACGAGCGGCCCGGACGTCCTCGCCGCCGCCGTCAGCAGCGCGTCGAGCGACGGCAGGTCCCACGGTCCGCCCGGGGCACGGTACGCCCGCGCCTCGGGGTGTCGGTAGGTGGGGCGGAGGCGGTGCGTCATCGGGCCATACGCGCGGTCGTCAACCGCGGGGGAGTCCGAGGATCCGCTCGCCGATGATGTTGCGCTGGATCTCCGACGTGCCGCCCGCGATCGACGCCGCCTTGCTCCACAGCCACTGACGCTGCCAGCGCCCGTCGGCTGGAAGCATGTCGGCCCCGTGCCAGAGTGGCGACGCTTCGTCGGTGAGCTCGAGACCCGTGTCGGAAAGGTGCTGGGTCATGTCGGTCCACGCGAGCTTCACCCACGACGACTCCGGCCCCGGCTCCTCGCCCCTTGCGAGACGCGACAGCGTTCGCCAATTGTGCAGCCGCAGCACGCGTAGTTCGACGAACGACTGCGCGAGCGCGTCCGCGACGTCCACGTCGGAGAGCACGCCGCGCTCGTGTGCGAGGGCATACAGGTCTTGGAGGTAGACCTCGTGCACGACCTGCTCCTTGAAGGGAAACGTGGTGCCGCGCTCGTGGGCGAGCGTGGTGTTGGCGACCGCCCATCCGTTGTTGAGTCCGCCGACGAGGTGATCGGCCGGCACGAACACGTCGTCCAGGAACACCTCGTTGAACTCTGCTTCACCCGTGATCGACATGAGCGGACGGATCTCGATGCCGTCGGCCTCCATGTCGACGACGAAGTACGAGATGCCGCGATGCTTTCCCAGCTCAGGATCGCTGCGCGCAAGACAGATCCCCCAGCGGGCGAAGTGCGCGTAGCTCGTCCACACCTTCTGCCCCGACAGAAGCCAGCCGCCCTCGGCGGGCACGGCACGCGTGGAGATGCCGGCCAGGTCAGAGCCGGCGCCGGGCTCGCTGAAGAGCTGGCACCAGATCTCGCGGGCGTCGAGGATCGGCGGGAGCCAGCGGCGCTTCTGCTCTTCCGTGCCGTGGGCGAGGAGGGTGGGTCCCGCCAGGTTGATGCCGTTTCGGTTGACGGGCTGAAGGGCCCGCGACCGCGCGTACTCCATGTTGAAGATGGCAACCTGCACCGGCGACGCACCCCGGCCCCCGAACTCCGCCGGCCAGTGAATGGCGATCCAGCGGTCCCGCGCCAGCTTCGCCTGCCACGCCCGGCCCCACTCGATCTCCTCGGCGAGCGACGAGAAGGACGGCGGGAGGTCGAGATTTGCCTCGAGCCACCTACGGATCTCGGCCGCGAACGCCTGCTCCTCAGGGGAAAGGCTCAGGTCCATTCAGCGCCGGCCCGGCGCTCGGCCCGGAGGCGTTCGGTCGCATCGTGGTCGATCTCGAGGGTGAGGTCCTCGAGTGAGCCGGTGAGCACGACGCCGTAGTCGCGCTCGGCGCCCGCGACGCTCACGTACTCGTCGAGCACGTCGTCGAGCACGGCCTGGGGTTCGCGATCGAGCGGTGCGCCCCACCCGCCGCCGCCGCCGTAGTCGTACATGACCCGCTGCCCCGCGGCGATGGGAACCCAATCGGCCGTGTGCTGGACACGGAACGGGTCGTCCGACGCGTAGCGAATGATCAACTCGTTGGGCGCGCCCGGCTTGCCACCGCAGATTCCCGACATCGGGTACTTCATGCCGACGACGTACGTGTACACCTTGGCGTCGACGAGCACTTCCTTCTCGTAGTGACTGCCGCACAGTCCTCGCCACTGGCCCGGCCCACCCGAGTCCGTGCGGTAGTCGCGGCTCCACTGCACATGCGGATAGAGGCTCTCGTTGATCTCCGCCGTTGCCTTCCACAGGTTGCCGAACGACGCGTTCTGGGCGCCCCAGGCGTCCATGCCCTTGCCGGCGTTGCACCAGCCCGCGTACACCTCGGCCGAGTGGTCGGTGAAGGTCTGACCCGTGCGCGGGTCGACGCCCACGATGATCGTCGGGATCCCGGTCTTGTAGGTCTGCGGGACGGCCTTGTCGGGCAGGACATCCTCCATGGCCAACGCGATTACTTCGCCGACGTCGGCGCCCGGGTGGTGCGTACCCGCGCTCACCGGCTTGTTCGGATGCGGATTCATCACGCAGCCCTGGGGCACGATCAGTTTCATCTGGTCGAAGAACCCTTCGTTCTTCGGGATCTCCGGATCCATCATCGAAGCGATCTGGCCGACCGTGTAACCGCGCGTGTTCCCGAACGTCGACCACGCCTGCAACTCTTGGCGCATGTCGGAGCCCGTGTAGTCGATCGTGAGACTTTCGCCGTCGACCGTGATCTTGACGTGGAGATGCACGTCGGGATTGCCGATGGGATCGTGATCGACGTACACGTCGGCCTCGTAGACGCCGTCGGTCCACGACGCGACTTCCTCGCGGAAGCGTTTGGCCGCGTAGTCGATCATCGTGTCGACGCTCTGTTCGACGACCTCTCCGCCGTAGCGCTCGATCACGTCGCCGAGGCGCTGCGCCGCGATCTGCGCAGCACCGATCTGCGCCCGGAGGTCACCGATGTAGTCGGGGGCACGGTTGTTGGTCTGGAGCGCGTAGAGCACGTCGCGGCGCACCACGCCGCGGTCGACGACCTTGACGACCGGCCAACGCACGCCTTCGCCCCAGATGTCGTTGGCGGTCACGTTGTAGCCGCCGGGAACGGCGCCGCCGGTGTCGCTGTGGTGACACTGGATGCTCGCGATCAGCACCATGCGCCGGCGGCCCCGCGCGCCGTTCGCCGACGCCACGTCCTCGAACACGGGCGCGAACACGTTGTAGTCGGGCAGGTGGCCGCCCCCGTGGTACGGGTCGTTGGCCACGAACACGTCGCCTTCGTGGAACTCGTCGACACCGAGGAACTCGAGGGCGAACCGCACCGGCAGCGTCGACGTCAGCATGAACTGCGGGATCCCAACCGACAGCGCCGCCAAGCGCCCCTGCGCGTCGAGGATCGTCGCGTTCCGCTCGTTGCTCTGGTTCATCATCGGGCTCGTCGCCGTGCGCGAGACGTACTCCGCCATCTCGAAGCAGATGGTCTCCATCGCGCCGCGAACCACCTCGGCGGTCACGGGATCGACGGCGGCGTGCTCGCTGAGGCGACCCCGGCTCCCGGCGAGACGGACCTGGTCGATGTACGTCATCGTTCCCCCTTGAAGCGGCCGGTCGGCCGTGGCGACGACTTTCAATCTAACCTTGGGGTAACCGTGATACTAGTGCTGCCTCCACCCTGGCACGACGCGGACGACGAGGGGTGCGTGTGAGCATCAGACTTTCCCAACAGGAGGTGTGGGAGGAGCTCGCTCGCGCGCACACTGGGATTCTGACGAGCCTGAGGGCCGACGGGACGCCGATCACGTTGCCGATCTGGTTCATCGCGATCGACAGACGCATCTTCTTCAGCGCGCCGGCGCGTACGAAGAAGATCGCTCGCTTGCGCCGGAACCCGCGGTGCTGCTTCCTCGTCGAGTCGGGGACGTACTGGCGCGAGCTCAAAGCCGTGCTCCTCACGGGTAACGCGCGCGAGGTGACCGATGAGGACACGAAACTTCGGGTGCGCGAGGCGTTGAATGCCAAGTACGACAGCTATCGCAGCAAGCGCTCGAGCATGCCCGAGAAGACACGGTCGGTCTACGAAGCACCAGAGGCGACCATGTTCGAGATCGTGCCCGACGACCGCATCCTCACCTGGGACAACGCAAGGATCGACCTGTCGTGAGCGGGGGAGCGGGCGAGTCGATCACGGTCAGCACCACCGACGGGGTGCGCACCATCACGATCGATCGACCCGAGGCTCGCAATGCCATGACGCTGGCAATGCGCGAACGGATCGCAGAGCTGTTCAACAGCGCAAGTGATGATGATGCGATCGACATCGTCGTGATCACGGGGGTCGACACCAGCTTCTCGGCCGGTGTGGACCTCAAGGAGCTGCGATCATCGACCGGCCCGCCCAAGCGCATGAACCCGACTGTCGCGGTGCGCGCCTGCGTGAAGCCGTCGATCGCCGCGGTCAACGGAGTGTGCATCACGGGCGGGCTCGAGATCGCTCTCGCCTGCGACATGATTGTGGCTTCCGACCAAGCACGGTTCGCTGACACGCACGCCAAGGCCGGGCTCATGCCGGGCTGGGGCATGAGCGCCGCGCTCCCGACGGCAGTGGGTCGTCGCAAGGCCGTCGAGCTGTCCTTGGCAGGCGAGTTCGTCGACGCGCACGAGGCGTTGCGTATCGGGTTGGTCAACCACGTCGTGCCGCACCTCGAGCTGCTGAACCGGGTGTACGACCTCGCGCGATCCATCCGCGCGCACGACCAGGCCGTTGTCCGCCGCCAGGTCGCGCTCTACCGGCGCACCGACGGGCTTGCGTTCGAGGATGCCCTGGCGCTCGAACGCGAAGCCGCCGACGAGTGGCGCGAGGCGCGCCGCACTTGACTGCTCGCGTCGATGCCCTGTCTGAGTAGCGTGGTTTCACAATGAGAGAACCCGCCGAGGCGCGAGGCGACGCCATCATCGACGTCGTGCTCGACTTGTTGGAATCCGAGGGATACGACGCCGTCCAGGTGCGTACCGTCGCACGGCGGGCGCGGGTGTCGCTGTCGACGATTTACAAGCTGTTCGGCACCCGGGACGAGCTCATCGTCACGGCGCTCGAGCGATGGATGGATGCCCACGCTTACTCGGCGCTGACGATGCCCGATCCCGAGGAATCACCGTACGGCACCATGGTGCGCGTCCTGCACACGGTTTTCGAGCCTTGGGAGCGGCATCCGCGCATGCTCGAGGCCTACCACCGAGCTCGGAGCGGCCCGAGCGGCAAACGACTCGACCTGCACGGTATGGCCATCGTTCAACCTATCGTCGAGGCAGCGCTAGCCGGCGCCGACCCGCACTACCTGAGCGATGTCGAACTGATCCATGGACATGTCGTTCGCGGTGCGGTCGCCCGGTTTGCGGATGGCGAGATCGCGGTCACGGACATCCTGCCGATCCTCGAGCGCGCGCTCTACCGACTCACGACCGACAACCGGCCCGAGGGTGCGCGCACGAACGCGGGCAATCGATAGCGGCGACCCGTCGGGTTGACGGACGCCTTCCAACGCTAGGAGTATCTGTGATACCGGTATCGGGAGCGGAGCTCGAAGAGGAGGCGACAGGCCGTGCGAGGCGTCGTTCGCTGCCTGGCGGTGACGGCGGCGTCCGCGATCTCCCTCTCGGTTGTCGGCGCGACTGTGTCGGCCGGAGGCGCTGCACGTTCTCTCGTGCAGCCGCGTAGGTCGCAGCCGACTGAGCTCAACCTCACCAAGGACCCCAAGAACCGGTACGGCGAACCGCAGATCGCCGTCAACCCGAAGAACCCGAAGAACCTCGTCTATGCGGCGCTGACGATGGGCCTGACGTATGCGTGCCAGCACGCGAAGCGTCCCGAGTGTCAGGCCGTCGACACCGCGTTCGCACCCCAGCCGAAGGGGCTCATCGACAACAAGCCGGGCTTCTCGCACGTGAGTGTGTTCATGTCGTTCGATCTTGGCAAGACGTGGAAGAAATCCGGCGATGTTCCCGCGTTCCCCCCAGGCCACTCCGCGCTGGTCGAGCGCGGCGACCCGCTGCTCACCGTTGGGCCTGACGGAACCTTTTATCTCGGGTGGGACGACATCCGCTTCGGCAACCTGGACGGCACGATCATTGACGCCGGTGGCATCGCGGTGACCAAGTCGACCAATGGCGGCCGGAGCTGGAGCAAGCCGGTGCTGACAGGGACGCCGGTGGATCGTCCATTCTTCGCCGTCGATGACTCGACGGGAATGATCTACGAGGCGAGCACGGGGCAGCTCGGCTCACCGTCGAAGGGCGACCCGAAGCTCCCGCCGATACCGATCACGGCGCCCGGTGATCGCTGGCTCGTCGCGTCGCGTGATGGCGTGCACTGGACGGAGCCAAAGCCTTTCGGCGGTGTTGGCGCATTCCCGCCGGGGACGTTCGGCGCCGCCGCCGGCGGCATGTTCGCGACCGCGTTCAAGACTTCGAACGCAGATCTCTGCGCGGGTCCGCCACAGTGCACGGTCTTTCAGACGACAACGGATGCAGGCGCGACCTGGTCACGCCATGTCGTCTCGCTGCCGTCGGACGCCAGTGGTGCCCCCCTGGTGGCCGCAGATCCTCAAGCTCCGGGGCGCTTCACGATTGCAGTGCTGACCGGTGGCCAAGCGCAGTTCTCCGTGTACCAAACGCAGGACGCCGGCAATACCTGGAGCGGGCCGACGACGATCACGGACGATCCGACCAAGACGCATTTCCACCCGTGGATGGCGTACTCGCCCAAGGGCGTCCTCGGCCTGATGTGGCAGACCAATGTGAACAGCGCTCCAGCGCCCGCCGGCGGGGGCTTGCCCGCGGCGCTATCGGAATCGGTCCTGGAAGCGCTGCCCGAGCCGGTTCGGGAAGGGGTCGAGGCACAGGCAGCGGGGCCGCCCTCTCCGTACAACGTGTGGGCCGCGACCTCCGGCGACGGAGGAGCGACATTCAGTGAGCCCTTGAAGATCAGCAAGGCCGACTCACCCGCGCCCCAACCCTTCCTGCCGTACGGGATCGGGGACGACTTCTCGTTCATCGCGCTCAGCGGAACGCACGCCTTCGTCGGTTGGGCCGATTACCGACCGGGGGACCGGCAGGGCTTTTTCAGCGCCGTCGACTTGGACGCGTTTGCGCGCAACGGGACCTCTGGTTGACGCACAGCGCGTAGCAGCGTTAGATATCACGGATACCGTATTGCCGATACTGGGCTGGCTCATCCGAGTATCCGGGATACCGGTTCGGCGCAGGGCACGGAGACGAGAGGCCGACGAGCGTGCCGGCGAGAGGGGGGATCGTGATGCGAGTCCGTCGCACGGTGGGCCGTTGGCTCATTCCGATCTCGGTGTTCGGGTTGCTCATAGGAGCACTCGCAGCTGCGACTCCGACCGGGGCGGCACCGCCGACGCCGCCGGCGTTGCAGCCGCTGCACTTGTTGCAGCCGCGTCAGGGCAACGTGAGCAACGATCCGGCCGGTCGCTACGGCGAGAGCCACAGCGCGGTCAACCCGACGAACCCGAACAACATCGTCGCCACCTACAACCAGGACCGCTTCACCCGTTCCTGCGTCGCCAATCACGATGCCTATTGCAACATCGTCACCGCGCACCTCGCCGGCAGCGCCTTGACGTTCCCCGAACCAGCGGAAGACTTCGCTTCGCTCGGCGGTGCGCCGAAGGCGTTCCGGTGCGGCGTGTTCACGTCCTTCGACCGCGGCGCAACCTGGCAGCACATCGACGTTCCCGGATGGCCCCTCGACCATCCCGAGCTGAAGGACCAAGGTGACTGCACGGTGGCCGTCGGTGCCGACGGGAGCTTCTACGTCAGCTTCGACGACCTGAACTGGAACGACCCGAGCTTTGCCCTCCCGACCTGTGGGATCGGGATCACCAAGTCGACCGACGGCGGCGTCAACTTCGGCAACGTCGTGCTCACCGGCACCGCGTGCGACGGCCCCAAGACGGTCGCCGACCCGAACGACGGACGCGTCTACGAGACGAGTGGCGGTGCGCTCGGTTCACGGTCAACCGCCAATCCGAACGACCCGTTCGTCTTCCCGAACAGCCCGAGCGACCAGTACGTCGCCGTGTCCAGTGACGGTGTGAGCTGGGCGACGCCGCGCGGGCTCGGCGGTCAGGACGGCGCGACGTACCGCAACGCGAGCGGCCGGATCACGGCGGCGAACGGCACTGTCGCCGCGTCGTTCCGTTCCACGAATGCGGCTGCGTGCACGTTCTTCGTCGGGACGGGCGCGCCCTGCCTCGTTTTCCAGTACTCGACGGACGGCGGCGCGACCTGGTCGCGACACGCGGTAACGAATAATGCGGCGTCAACCATCACGGGCTCGATCATGACCGCAGCCGACCCGTCGACGCCGGGCCACTACACGGTCGCCGGTCTGAACAGCAGCAACCAGTTCGTCGCGTTCCAGACGACCGACTCCGGCCAGACCTGGAGCGCAGCGGGCGCGCCGGTCACCGACAACACGACGCTCACCAAGGGCCACACCTGGACGAACTACTCGTCCACGGGTGTCCTCGGCCTCATGTGGAAGTCCAACCAGGCCGGCGGCGGGTTCAAGGTGTACGCGGCCTTCACGGGCAACGGCGGCACATCCTGGATGAACCCCGGCGCGATCGAGGTCAGCAACGGCACCTCGCCGTCCGCGCCGACCGCGCAGTACGGGCCCTTCATCGGCGTGTCCGACGACTACTCGCACATCGCCATGGGTCCCGACGTCGCCCAGGTCACGTGGGCCGACTGGCGGCCCGGCGACCGGCAAGGGTTCGTGAGCGCCGTTCGTTTCCTCAACTACGACTTCGGCGGGTTCCTGCCGCCCGTCGCGAAGGGCGCCGCGGTGAACGCGGGCAGCGTCGTGCCCGTCAAGTTCCAGCTGAGCGTCAAGGGGCAGAACGTGTCGTGGGCGACCGGAACGGTGACCGTCGACGGCAACCCGGCAACCTCTGCCGGTGGCGGCGGAAACACGTTCCGCTACGACGCCGCGTCCCAGCAGTACGTCTTCAACTGGGACACGTCGGGCCTGAGCGCAGGCCAGCACACGCTTGTCGTGCACCTCGACGACGACACGACGCAGAGCGTCACGGTGACGGTCAAGTAGCGACGCGCAACTCGTCGTCAGAGGCAGAGGAGAACCGAGTGCTGGGGATGGCTCGAATGGTCGCTGTGATCGTCGTGATCTCGGCGGTCGCGGTGGCGTGCAGCGGCGGCTCGGGTCAGACTGATCGGTCCGCACGGACGAATCGGGTCACGGCGTCGATGACCTCCGCCGCCGCGTCTCCCACCACCCCGGCTTCCACGACGACCGCAACCACGGTCGCCCCCTCGACCACGATCACGACCGTGCCGGAATCACCCGCAGTACCTCCGGCTAGTGCCCAGCCCCCCGGTTGCGAAGGCAGCGGCGACGTCGGCCAGTACCTCTGGGGCATCGCGTGCGACGGAAGCCCGCTCCAGTCCCACCAAGGACACGGGTGAGTCGTCGCTGGATCGTCGTCATCGCGCTGTGTGCCGCGGTGGGAGTTCCGGCGACCGCCGTCGGCGCAGTAGACGCGCCCGCTGTCAAAGTGGCCAGGACGCCTGCTTACTGCAAGCCGATCAAGCAGGCGTTCCGCGGGCTCGCGACCACGGATCCCAACAACTTCAAGGCATACAAGCGCGCATACGGCACGGCCGCGAAGCTCTTGCGCAACGCGGCGAAGAACGCGCCAAAGGACGTCGCGGAAGCCCTCCGACACGTCAGCGAGCGCTTCCACGGGGTCGTCGAAGAGGGCGAGACGTTGGAGGTCGCCGACATCCACCGCCTGGGTCCCGACGTCACGATCATCAGTAGTGTCGTCGAGCAGCAGTGCGGCTTCACCATCGAGACATCGCGGCCGCCCACCTGAGAACCTGAACGTGGGCTGCGTCGCTAGGATGCCCCGCTTGTGACTGGGCGGCCGGCGTACCGAGACCTGCCCGACGGCAGCGCGTGGAGGGTGCTCGATACGCGGCTCGGGTCGCTCGAGCTGCTCACGCCCGAGCGCGTGGCGGCGGCGGCCCGTCTCGTGCGCACCGGCGCGCGCTTCGCGCTGGATCTGCCTCTCGACGAGCCGTCGCCACCCTTCTTCAGCCGGGAGCCCTTCCGGCACGAGGTGTTCGCCCTCGGCATGGACTACGTCTTCGACGACAAGCTCGACAACTTCTTCCCGCAGAGCTCGACGCAATGGGACGGCTTCGGCCACTTCGGTCACCCGACGAAGGGGTTCTTCGGTGGTCGGCTTGCGACGGAAATCGAGGCCAAGACCCTCGGCGTCGACGCATGGGCCGAGTCAGGCATCGCCGGGCGGGGCGTGTTGCTCGACGTTGCCCGGCACGCCGGCATCGGCGGCGACACGTCATTCGCCATCGGGCCCGACCTGCTGGCCGCAACCGCATCGGCGCAGGGAGTCGAGCTGCGCGCCGGCGACATTCTCTGTGTTCGCGTCGGATGGCTCGCGTGGTACCGCACCCTTGACGCCGCCAGACGGGAGGCGGTGGCGGCAGGAAGCCGCGACTACGCCTTCGAGCGGTTCCGGACACCGGGACTCGCGCCGGGGCCGGCGATCGCCGAGTACCTGTGGGACCACGGAGTGGCGGCGATCGCCGTCGACAATCCCGGCGTCGAGCCGTTCGGCCCGAACGTCATCAGGGAGGCGGGCGACAGTGTGCATGCTCGCGTGCTCGCGCTCCTCGGCATCCCGCTGGGCGAGTTCTTCGACCTCGATGCTCTCGCCGACCATTGCGCCGGCGACAGTGTCTACGAGTTCCTGTTCACGAGCCAGCCGCTAGGCATACCCGGAGGACTTGGCTCCCCGCCGAACGCCCTCGCGATCAAGTAGCAATCATGACGCCGCAGCTGTCAATCATGCTCCGCACGTACGCAGCCGAGGATCCCGGGACGTGGCAACCGGTCCTCGACACCGCGCGCGCGGCGGATGCCGCGGGTGTCGACCGCGTGCTCGTCTCGGACCACGTCGTGTTCGGCGAGCACTTGGACGCGTACGGTCGACCCGAGACCGGCGGCGTGGAGGGTGGCAAACAGCCGACCGGCCCCGACGGCCATTGGCTCGAGCCGTTGACGACGCTCTCGGTGTTGTGCGGCATGACGTCGCGAGTCCGGCTCGGTACAAATATTCTCATCGCGGCGCTGCGCCGCCCGGTGGTGCTCGCGAAAGCCGCCGCGACGCTGGACGTGCTGTCGGGCGGACGGCTCGATCTCGGTGTCGGCATCGGCTGGCAGCGGGAGGAGTACGAGGCCGCGGGCCTCGAGTTCGGGAGTCGAGGACGCCAACTCGACCTCACCCTCGAGGTGTGTCAGACGCTCTGGCGGGAGCCGCGCGCCAAGGTCGATCTCGACGGGCTCGCGTTCGAGGCGATCCATATGATGCCGAAGCCGGTCCAGCCGGGTGGAGTGCCGCTCTGGGTGAGCGGCCGCGTCAATGAGCGAGTGGCGCGGCGACTGGCCCGCTTCGGCTCCGGCTGGATCCCGTGGGGTGAGGATGCAGCCGATCTCCCGACGAGCATCCCGCGAATGCGCGAGGCCGTGGCGAGTGCGGGTGGGAACGCAGACATGCTCCAGGTTGCCGGGAACCTGTCGGTCGTGCACACGGAGGATCGGACCATCGACCCCGAGCGCACGATGGCCGACGTGCCGCAACTCGTCGCGGCCGGCGTCACGGATTTCCGCGCCTTCGTGAAGGTTCCCGAGACGTTCGACGAAGCCCGCGCGTCTCTGAGCGAGATCGTCGACGTCTTCCAGGCGGCCGTACATTGACACGCTTGAACGCGCCGAAGATGGTCAGCGTGGGCGCGACTCGGCCCGAGCGGATCGGCGTCAGCCGCAGGTCGGCGGCGGCTG
>Ga0070698_100002383_pt1 | contig 20729 bp, 16 predicted proteins | sample KBSK1502metaG_FD_65477 | JGI IMG/M metagenome (GOLD analysis project Ga0070698, IMG submission 65477) | Corn, switchgrass and miscanthus rhizosphere microbial communities from Kellogg Biological Station, Michigan, USA - KBS K1-50-2 metaG | ecosystem: Host-associated > Plants > Roots >...
CAAGCTCGGCGGCCAGCTCCGGCGGGACGCGCGCGGTCAGCTTTGTGCCGTCCTGACCGTGATTCACGGTAAGGACCTCGCCCTCCTGGTGCGCCCGTGAGAGCAGGTCACCGCGCCCGTACGGCACCAGCACGGTGATCTCCGGATCCCGCCGCGGCAGTCGATTGCCCAGCTCGCTGAGCAGGGCGGGGAGCCCGTCGCCGGTCCGCGCCGATACCACCACTGCCGCATGCTCGCGCCGCAGCAGCCCGTCCACGACGATCGGGTCGGCGGCGTCGGACTTGTTCACCACCACGAGCTCGGGAACCTGGCCGGCCCCGATCTGGCCGAGCACTTCGCGCACTGCGGCGATCTGCGCCTGCGGGTCGGCGTCCGACCCGTCGACCACATGCAGGATCAGGTCGGCGTCCGCTACCTCTTCCAGCGTCGATCGGAAAGCCTCGACCAGCTGGTGCGGAAGATGCCGGACGAATCCCACGGTGTCGGTCAGCGTGAAAAGCCGGCCGGCCGGGGTGCGGGCCCGGCGCACGGCCGGATCCAGCGTCGCGAACAGCGAGTCGTCGACCAGCACATCGGCGCCGGTCAGCCGGTTGAGCAGGCTGGACTTCCCGGCGTTGGTGTACCCGGCGATGGCCACCGCCGGCACCGCACGCCGCCGCCGCTGGCCGCGCTGGACTTCCCGCCCGACGGACATGCCGTCCAGCTCGCGTTTTAGCCTGGCGATACGCGCCCGGATCCGGCGGCGGTCGGTCTCGATCTTCGTCTCGCCGGGGCCGCGTGTCCCGATGCCGCCGCCCCCGGCCACCCGGCCGCCGGCCTGCCTGGACAGCGACTCGCCCCAGCCGCGGAGCCTGGGCAGCAGATACTGCAGCTGGGCGAGTTCCACCTGCGCCTTGCCCTCCTTGCTTCGGGCATGCTGCGCGAAGATGTCCAGGATGAGCGCCGTGCGGTCGATGACCTTGACCTTCACGATGCCCTCAAGCTTGCGGAGCTGCCCGGGGGTGAGCTCACCGTCGCAGATGACGGTGTCAGCGCCGGACGAGGCAACGATCCCGGCCAGCTCGGCGGCCTTGCCCGCGCCGACATAGGTCGCCGCGTCCGGGCGGCGGCGCCGCTGGATCAGGCCTTCGAGCACCCTCGACCCGGCCGTCTCGGCCAGCAGCGAGAGCTCGCGCAGCGAGTTCTCCGCGGTCGTCAGCGTCCCGTCCGCCCAGACGCCCATCAGCACGACGCGTTCCAGCCGGAGCGCGCGGTACTCGACCTCGCTGACGTCCTCGAGCTCGGTGGACAGGCCAGCCACCCGGCGCAGCGCATGCCGCTCTGCCACGTCCAGCCGGCCAGCACCAGGCCGCTCAGCATCCAGCGGCTCAGCATCCAGCGGCTCAGCATCCAGTCGCCCGGCATCCAGCCGCCCGGCGCCTGGCCCCGCCGCGTCCGGCAGCGCAGCATCGTGCCAGTCATCCGGCCGCGCAGCATCCGCCCTGCCAGGCAATCCGTCCGGCTGGCTGGCCGCAGCCAGGCTGCCGGCCTGCTGGGCGGTCACCGGCGCGCCGTCCGGCGTCTCATCGAATACAGCAGTCATCCGCCATCCAAAGTCGGCATACCCGCAGGCTGCCGAGTCGAGGGTCAGTCAGTGCCCGCCGCGCGGCGGGCAATGCGTCGATGGTGCCACGCTTCGCGATAACACTCACTTGAATAACGCCTGCGGCGGCCGGGTTGTGCCCTGGCGGCCTGACAGCCCTGGCCATCGCCACCGGGCGCAGGCATGGCGCGGCGGTCCCGGCCAGCCCGGCCAGGCGCAGGCGGGCCCTGTCCCAGCCTGGCCAGGCGAAGGCATGCCGCGGCGGGTCCCGGCCAGCCCGGCCAGGCGCAGGCGGGCCCTCTCCCAGCCCGGCCAGGCGAAGGCATGCCGCGGCGGGCCCTGCCCCAGCCGGCAGGCCCAGTCAGGCCGGGCCACGCTGGGCCAGCGGGCCGGCCTCCTTTGACCCCTCTCGATGCCTGCCGTTAGCGTCAGGGTGATCGGGTCAGCCCAGCGCTGGCCGACACCGACGATCGCCGGAATGACCGCTGCTGCCACTCGGCGCTCACCAGCGGAAAGGACTGGCGGGTGAAAAGGAGCGCGGGAATGCCAGGAATCGACGGCGTCGAGATCACCGGCCCGGCCGGCCACCGCTACGACGAGATCCTCACCCCGGGCGCACTCGCCCTGATCACCAGGCTGCAGCGGGAGCTCGGCCGGCGGCGGGACGGGCTGCTGGCCGCCCGCGCCCGCCGCCAGCAGGATCTCATCGCGGGCGGCACGCTCGACTTCCTCGCGGAGACCCGTGGCATCAGGGAGGACAAGTCCTGGCGGGTGGCGGCACCCGCGCCGGGCCTGGTGGACCGCCGGGTCGAGATCACCGGCCCCACTGACCGGAAGATGACGATCAACGCCCTCAACTCGGGCGCCAAGGTCTGGCTGGCCGACTTCGAGGACGCGAACACGCCACTGTGGGACAACATGGTCACCGGCCAGCTCAACCTGAAGGACGCGCTGGACCGGAAGATCGACTTCACCAGCGACGAGGGCAAGGCCTACCAGCTGAGGCCGGACGCGGAGCTTGCCACGATCGTGGTCCGGCCGCGCGGCTGGCACCTGGACGAGAAGCACGTGCTTGTGGACGGCGAGCGGGTCTCCGGCAGCCTCTTCGACTTCGCCCTGTACTTCTTCCACTGCGCGCAGCGCCAGCTCGACAGGGGCAGCGGCCCTTATTTCTACCTGGCCAAGCTGGAGAGCCACGCCGAGGCCCGGCTCTGGAACGACGCCTTCAACATCGCGCAGGACGAGCTCGGCATCCCGCGCGGCTCCATCCGGGCGACGGTCCTGATCGAGACCATCCCGGCCGCGTTCGAGATGCAGGAGATCCTCTACGAACTGCGCGAGCACAGTTCCGGGCTGAACGCAGGCCGGTGGGATTACCTGTTCAGCATCATCAAGAAATTCCGGACACGGGGCCGGGAGTTCGTGCTGCCGGAGCGGAATGCGGTAACCATGACGGCCCCGTTTATGCGTGCCTACACAGAGCTGCTGGTGAGTACCTGCCACGGGCGGGGCGCGCACGCCATGGGGGGCATGGCGGCGTTCATCCCAAGCAGGCGTGATGCCGAGGTCAATGCCACCGCGCTGGCGAAGGTCCGGGACGACAAGACCCGCGAGTCCAGGGACGGCTTCGACGGCTCCTGGGTCGCTCACCCGGACCTGGTGCCCATCTGCCGGGAGGTCTTCGACGGCGTGCTCGGCGACCAGCAGAATCAGCTCGGGAAGCTGCGCGAGGACGTCAGCGTCACCGCCGCCGACCTGTTGTCCGTCGGCAAGACGCCGGGCGGCATCACCGAGGCCGGGCTGCGGAACAACATCAGCGTCGGCCTGCAGTACCTGGCCAACTGGCTGGCCGGCAACGGCGCGGTGGCGATCTTCAACCTGATGGAGGACGCAGCCACCGCGGAGATCTCGCGCTCCCAGGTCTGGCAGTGGCTGCACAACGATGTCAGCCTGGCCGAGGGCCCGGTCGTCACCGCCGGCCTGGTGCAGCGGATGATCGGCGAGGAGCTTGCCGCCATCAGGGAGCGCTGCGGCGACGCGTTCGACGCGGCCAAGTTCGACGCGGCGACCGCCCTGTTCACCGAGGTGGCGCTGGCCGACGACTACGCGGAATTCCTCACTATCCCGGCTTACGAGCGGATGCCCTGAGCCGGCAGTGGCCAACGCGGCGCGCAGGGCGCACCCTGGATGGAGGGCAAGGAGAGCGAGGCGCCGCGATGATGGACACGCTGGCCTGGCGGCTGGGCGAGATCTGCGGCGCGGACGGCGTCGTCAGTGATCCGCTGGAGCTGCGCACCTACGAATGTGACGGGCTGACCTCGCACCGGTGCAGCCCTGGCCTCGTGGTGCTGCCGCAGACCGCCGGCCAGGTCGCGGAGATCGTCACCGAGTGCGCAAGGGCGGGCGTCCCGTTCGTTGCCCGCGGCTCGGGCACCGGCCTGTCCGCCGGCGCGCTGCCCCGGGCGGACGGCGTGCTGATCGTCACCTCCAGGATGCGGAAGATCATCTCGATCGACCCGGCCAGCCGCCGGGCGATCGTGGAGCCGGGCGTCACCAATCTGGCCGTGACCAAGGCCGCCGAGCCGTTCGGCCTGTTCTACGCACCCGACCCGTCCAGCCAGGTGGTCTGCTCGGTCGGCGGCAACGTCGCGGAGAACTCCGGCGGCGCGCACTGCCTCAAGCACGGCTTCACCGTGCACCACGTGACCGGCCTGCAGATCGTCACCCCGGCCGGCCAGCTGACCTGGCTCGGCGACGGCACCGGCGGGTCGGCAGGCTATGACCTGCTTGGCGCGTTCACCGGCTCGGAGGGCACGCTCGGCATCGTCACCAAGATCATCGTGAAGCTGACGAAGGCGCCGGAGGCGGTGACCACGCTGCTGGCCGCGTTCGAGACCACCGGGCACGGCGGCGCCGCGGTGTCCGCGATCATCGGCGCCGGAATCCTGCCGGGCGCGATCGAGATGATGGACGCGCTGGCGATCGAGGCGGCCGAGGCGGCGGTCGCCTGCCGGTATCCCGCGGGGGCCGGCGCGGTGCTGATCGTCGAGCTGGACGGGCCGGAGGCCGATGTCGAACGGGAAACCGCCGCCGTCCGGGCACTTTGCGAGCAGGCAGGCGCTACCGAGATCCGGGCGGCCAGGGACGCCGCCGAGCGGGTCGCGATCTGGAAGGGCCGCAAGTCCGCGTTCGCCGCGGTCGGCCGGATCAGCCCGGCCTACATCGTGCAGGACGGGGTCGTCCCGCGCACCGCGCTGCCGCAGGTGCTCGACCGGATCGCCGAGTTGTCCGCCGAGGCCGGCATCCGGGTGGCGAACGTGTTCCACGCCGGCGACGGCAACCTGCACCCGCTGGTGCTGTTCGACGACGCCACGCCGGAGGCGTGCGAGGCCGCCGAGGTGCTGTCCGGCGCGATCCTGGACCTGTGCATCGAGCACGGCGGCTCGATTACCGGCGAGCACGGCGTGGGCGCGGACAAGTCCAGGTACATGCCGCGGATGTTCGGCGCCGACGACCTGGCCACCATGCAGCTACTGCGCTGCGCGTTCGATCCGGCGGGCCTGTGCAATCCGGGCAAGATATTCCCGACCCCGCGGCTGTGCGGCGAGGTCCCCGGCATCCGGCGCGCGCCGCATCCGCTGGTTGCCGCCGGGGAAATCGAGCAGTTCTAGCATGATTTACGGATCCTCAGCGGCTGGCGCCGATGGCTGCTGAGCCGGTTCCCGGCCCGCTCGCAGCGGCGTGCGGCGAGGTCAGGCCAGCTTCGGACGGTGACGCTGTGGCGGGAGTGCCGCCGCGATACGTCGCCCGGCCGGCCAGCGTCGCCGAGGCGAGTGCCGTGCTGGCCGCGGCGGCCGGCCTTGGCCTCGCGGTGCTGCCCCGCGGCACCGGGACCCGGCTGGCCTGGGGTGCCCCGCCGCGCCGCTGCGACCTGGTGATCGACACGCTGCGGCTGGACCGGGTGCTCGAGCATGAGGCCGGCGACCTGGTGGCCAGGGTGCAGGCCGGGATCCGGATCGACGACCTGGCAGACGTGCTCGGCCTGGCCGGCCAGCAGCTCTCGCTCGACTTCCCGGCCGCGCCGGGCGGGGCCGGCCGCGGCACCGTCGGCGGGGTGCTGGCCACCGGCGCGGCCGGGCCACGGCGACTGCGTTACGGCACGCCGCGGGACCTGGCGATCGGGATCACCGTGGTGCTGGCCGACGGGACGGTGGCGCACTCGGGCGGCAAGGTCGTCAAGAACGTGGCCGGCTACGACATCGGCAAGCTGTTCGCGGGCAGCTACGGCACGCTCGGGCTGATCGTCGAGGCGGCGTTCCGGCTGCACCCGGTGCCTGCCGCCGCGGCCTTCGTGACGCGCGACTGCGCATACCCGGCAGCGGCGCAGGAACTGGTCGCGGCGGCGGTGGGCTCGCCGCTCGCCCCGTCCGCCGTGGAGATCAGCCGGCCGGCCCGCGGCGCCCCGGTGCGAGCGTCGGTCCTGCTTGAGGGTGATAAGGCTGGCGTGGCGGAACGCTCGGCGCTGCTGCGTGAGCTGCTCGGCGGGGGCGCCTCGATCGACGCGGTTCCGCCTGCCTGGTGGGGTCGCAGCGGCGCGGCGGCGGACGGGACGCTGCTCCGGATCGCGTTCTGGGCCGGGGAACTTGCCGCCGTGCTCAACGCGCTCGATGCGGCAGCCAGCGCGGCCGGGCTCGATCCCCCGGTCAGCGGGTCGGCCGCGGCCGGCGTCATCTACGCGGCGGTGTCCGGCAGTGCGCTGGCCGCCTCGGTGGCTGAGCTCGTCACCGCGCTGCGGGCATCCCGGCCGCTTGGGCCAGCCGGGCCCGCTGGTGGTGACGGGCCCGGGCCACCGTCGCGCGGCAGCGTCGTCGTGCTGCACGCGCCGCCCGCGGTCCGCGACGCGGTGGACGTATGGGGCCCGGTGCCGTCAGCCGGGCTGATGCGCGCGGTCAAGGACCAGTTCGATCCCGGGCACCGGATGGCGCCCGGCCGGATGGCAGGCGGGATCTGATGGGCACCCCGGCCTCGCCCGGCCCGGCGCGTCCGCCCGGCTCGCCCGGCCCGGCTGGCTCGCTCGGCCCGGCTGGCTCGCCCGGCCCGGCTGGCTCGCCCGGCCCGGCTGGCTCGCCCGGCCTGGCCAGCTCAGCTAGCACGCCTGGACCGGCCGGGCAGGCTGGCGGGGCGGGACCGGTCCGGCCGATCGATGAGTCCGGCGAGCTGCGCGAGCTGGTGAGCGACTGCGTGCACTGCGGGTTCTGCCTGCCGGCCTGCCCTACCTACCAGCTCTGGGGCGAGGAGATGGACTCCCCGCGCGGCCGGATTCACCTGATCGGGCAGCTACTCGAAGGCGCGGTGGGCACGACCGCGGCGGCCGCGCACCTGGATCGCTGCCTGGGCTGCATGGCCTGCGTGCCCGCGTGCCCGTCCGGGGTCCGCTATGACCGGCTGATCGAGGCGGCGCGATCCTGGGCGGAGGAGCCGCCACCCGGCCCAGGGCCGCCGCCGCTGCCGCCGCGGTCGCGCCGGGAGCGGGCCGCCAGGGCGGCGATCTTCGCGACGTTCCCCTACCCGCGCCGCCTGCGGCCGCTGCTCGCGCCGCTGCGGGCTGCCCAGGGCTTGCGGCTGGACCGGCTGCTGGCCCGTACCGGGCTGGCGGAGCGGCTCTCCCCCGAGCTGGCCAGCGCGCTGCGGGTGGCGCCAGCCCCTGGCCGCCAGGCGCCGGCCGGCCTCGCGCCCGGCCTGGTGCCGGGGCGCCGGCTGCCGGAGCGGATTCCGGCCAGGAGCCCTCGCCGGGCCGTCATCGGGATGCTTACCGGCTGCGTGCAGCAGGTGTTCTTCCCCGCGGTCAATGCGGCCACCGCGCGGGTGCTTGCCGCCGAGGGCTGCGATGTCGTCATCCCGGCGGGCCAGGGCTGCTGCGGCGCGCTGTCGCTGCACGGCGGCAGGAAGACGGAGGCGGCCAGGTTCGCCCGGCGGATCATCGCGTCGTTCGAGCGGGCCGGAGTGGACGCGATCGTGGTCAACGCGGCGGGCTGCGGCTCTGCCATGAAGGAGTACGGCGAGTTGCTGGCCGGCCAGGGCGGCTGGGCGGCGCGGGCAGCCGCGCTGAGCGCGAAGGTCCGTGACCTCACCGAGTTCCTTGCCGAGCTGGGCCCGGCCGCGGTGCGGCACCCGCTGCCGGTCAGCGCCGCATATCACGACGCCTGCCATCTCGGCCATGCGCAGCGGATCACCGCGCAGCCGCGCGCGCTGCTACGCGCGATCCCTGGCCTGCGGCTGGCCGAGATCCCCGACGGGGCAACCTGCTGCGGCTCGGCCGGCATCTACAACCTGGTCCAGCCGGCGCCTGCCCGCGAGCTTGGCGAGCGGAAGGCAGCCGCGGTCGAGGCCGCCGGGGCGCAGCTGCTAGTGTCCGCGAACCCGGGCTGCGCGCTGCAGATTTCCGCCGCGCTTGCCGCCCGCGGTGCCCGGCTGCCGATGGCGCACATAGCCGAGGTGCTTGACGCCTCGATCCGCAGCGTCCCGGTCAGCAGGCTGCTGTCCAGCTAAGCCAGTCTCTGCGCCGATTCAGAGGTATTGCCCGCCGTCCTCGCCCTCCCTGGCCATCCACTCGACGGCCAGCACGCCGTCCGGGTCGAACACGCCCCACCCGTCATCGCGCGAGGTCTCAACGAGCCCGTCAGGACGGAGCCGCACACTGAGCAGCGGATGTTTCTCGTCATTCAGGGCCCACCGCGTGCTCAGCCCCTGCAACACGAGCCTGACCTGCCCTGGCTTGCCGATCACCAGCTCCAGCAGATCCGTGATTACCTTGCCGTCCACAGCGCCACCTTACTTGCCGGGCCTATGGGCCCGGCCTCTTCGCTGTCATCGCCACCCGCTCCGCGCTTGGCGGGACTGAAGGGCAACGGCGGCGGCCGGGCGCCCGGCAGGTGCCGATGAGTTGCAGTCTGTCGCCTTCTCCGTTACCGCAGCGCAGTCCCATCCACGTCATTGAGATGCGCCGGGCTGACCGTCAGAGCCGGGGGCGCGAGGGCATCCATCGCCGTCATCAACCCGGAGAGCGGCATGATGACGCCACTTCATGCCGCGATTGACGCCTTGAGACGCCGCTGAGACATCGTCGTGACGCAGAAGTGACGGCATCATGACTGCGTCTTGATGTTGACAGACGCCATTTATGACGTCATGATGACGTCATGGAGCTGTCAGAGTACACCGGTGTGTTGCGCGGCGAGCTTGCCGCAATCACCCGCTTCGCGAGCGAAGATGTCGCGCGCGCGGGACAGATGCTGGCCGAGGCGCTCGACTCATCGGTCCGCCTCGCGCTGCTTGACGTGCTGTCGGCCGCCGCCGCGGAGATCACCGCACGCCTGGACGACACCGTGGTCGAGGTCCGGCTGTCCGGTGGCGAGCCATCGTTCGTGGTCTCGTCCGCGCCGCCGGCCGAGCCGGCCGGCCCGGCAGGCCCGGCCGGGTCGGCGGAGAGCCCGGACGAGACCGGCACGGCCCGGGTCACCCTGCGGCTGTCCGACGCGCTGAAGGTGCGGGTCGAGGCTGCCGCGAACGACGAAGGCATGTCGGTCAACGCCTGGCTGGTTCGCGCCGCGGCCCGAGCCCTGGACGGGCCTGGCCAGGCAGATCCGCCGCGGTCCCGGCGCGGCGTCGGTCAGCGGATAACCGGCTATGCCCGTGGCTGACCGGCTGGCCTGCCCCGCTCGCCAGCCGGCCGCGCATTCTCCATCCCGCCCGCTACCACTCACCCACCCCGTCACGACCAGCGAAGGAACGAGGCAATGACTACCTGGGAATTCCCGGTCACCGGGCCGATCAGCCTGGAGGCCAGGCTGCCTTCCGGCAGCATCACGGTAAACGCCGAGCCGGTCACCGTGGCCACGGTGACGCTTACCTCGGCAAGGTCCGGCCAGCGGGGTGAGCAGCTCATCGCGGCCAGTACCGTCGAGTTCGACGGAGGCACGCTGACCATCACGGTGCCCGATCGGGTCCGGCTGCTGAGCAGCACCCCGCTCGACCTGGTCGTGCAGCTGCCGCCCGGCTCGTCGTGCGTGCTGCACGCGGCCTCTGCCGACGTCCGCTGCAGCGGCGAGTTCGGCTCCCTTGATATCCGCACTGCGAGCGGTGACGTAACGGCGCAGCAAGCGGCCGGGCCGGTCAGCATCAGCACGGCGTCCGGCGACGTCCGGCTGGACGAGGCGGCCGGCGAAGTCCGGCTGAACACCGCATCCGGCGATGCCAGCGTCCGCCGGGCCCGCGGCGACGTGACGGTGAACTCCGCCAGCGGCGACCTGCTCATCGGCCGCGCCGAAGGCTCGGCCAAGATCCGCAGTGCCAGCGGAGATGTCCGGATCGAATGCATGACGGCCGGCCGTGGCGAGGTCACGACGGTGTCCGGCGATGTCAGCGTCGCCGTGCCTGCCGGCGTCGGCGTCTACCTCGACCTCTCCGCGATGACCGGGGACGTCAGGAGCGACCTGGCGCCGGCCGACAGCGACGGTGCCGCCGAGCTGAGCCTGCACTGCCGCAGCATCAGCGGAGACGTGCACGTCACCCATGCCCACACGGCGGCTGGCTGACCCGGCCGCCAGCCCGTCAGCAGAATCCAGCGACCAGGCAGATCCCGAGAAAGGCCAGAGCCATGCATCCCCACCTGCTAGAACAGGCCGCCGCACAGCACACGGCCGAGCTGCGCGCCGCCTCGGCCGCCGCCGTCAGGGCTAGGAAGATACAGGACCGCCGCCATCCGTTCCGGCGCCGCACCGGCTGGGCGCTGGTTTCCGTCGGCCTGTGGCTCGCCAACGGCCGGGCGTGACGCGCCGCGATTCAGCTGCCATCGGCCCCGGCGCTGGTCAGCCAGGCGTCGTCAAGCTCGCCCTCGGCGACGATGACGGCCGGCCCGGTCAGCAGGCTCGCGGTGCCCAGCAGGGTGACCGTGAGCCTGCCACCGGGCACGTCCACGGTCCAGGTGCCGTTGGCGGCCTCTGGAATGACGGCAGGCCCGGCGCCGGCGGCTGTACCGGGGGTGGCGGACGCGATGGCCGCGGCGACCGTGGCGGCGACCGCCCCCGTACCGCAAGACCTCGTCGGCCCCGAGCCTCGCTCATATACCCGCATCTCCGCGTGCCGTTCGCCGGTGACGCGCGTGACCTCGACGTTCGCGCCGTCGGGAAACTCCGCTGGATCGAGCAGCGGCGCCGTGGACAGGTCAAATCCGGCCACCGGGGCCGGCACGAGCACCGCGAGATGCGGATTCCCCAGCGAGATCCGCAGGCCCGTGTATGGCAGCCCGCCGATCACCGCCCGGCCGGGCCCGAGTATCGCAGGAACGCCCATTTCCGCGGTGATCGAGCCGTCCGGCTCCAGCCGCACCTGCCGGGGGCCCGACCTGGTCCGCACGGTAAAGGCCAGGTCTCGTACTAGGCCATGATCCAGCAGGTAGCGAGCGAACAACCGGATGCCGTTGCCGCACATCTCGGCCGCGCTGCCGTCCGCGTTGCGGTAGTCCATGAACCACTCGGCCGGCGGCTCGCCGCCGCCATCCAGGCCACCCTCAGGCCAGCCGGAGCCGTCCGCCGTCCCGGTCCCGCCGCCCGTCCGGGCCGCCGCGGCGAGCACGACCCGCAGCACGCCATCCGCGCCTAGCCCGGCCCTGCGGTCGCAGAGCCGGGTGACAAGCGCTGGCGTCAGGGCGAGATCGTCCTCGAAATCGGGCAGCACGACGAAGTCGTTCTCCGTGGCATGCCCTTTGGCGAACCGCATCCCCCGATGGTATTAACCCTTCCGGTGCCCTCGGCGCGGCCGGCCGGATCCCGCCGCATACTCGTCCCTGCGACGGATCAAGCCACAGCCTGGGCAGGTGGCAGGCACCTGCTGTCACCGGGGCTAGCCGGCCAGCCCGGCCTCCCGCAGCCCGGCCTCCCGCAGCAGGGCCAGGGCCAGGCCAGCCACGCCGGGATCGCTGGCGGCCAGCCAGCGGATCCGCGGGTCGCGGCGGAACCATGCTTCCTGCCGCCTGGCGAACTGGCAGGTCGCCCGCACCGTCTCGGCAGCTGCCTGCTCCTCCGGCAGGTCCCCGGCGAGGAACCGCAGCACCTGGGCATAGCCAAGCGCGCGGCTGGCGGTCCTGCCCTCGCGCAGGCCGTGTCCGGCCAGGTCGCGTACTTCGGCCACGAAGCCCGCCTGCCACATCTGACTGACCCGGGCGGCGATCCGCCGGTCCAGCTCGGCGCGCGGCAGCCGCAGGCCAAGCTGCACGGTCGGGTAGACGGACTCGTAGCCGGGCAGCGTCGCGCTGAATGGCCGGCCGGACAGCTGGATTACCTCAAGGGCCCGGACGATCCTGCGGCCATTCCCCGGCAGGATCGCCGCGGCCGCGGCCGGGTCGGCCAGCGCGAGCCTGGCGTGCAGCACCGCAGCGCCGCGCTCGGCTAGCTCGGCTTCCAGGCTGTCCCGGAGCACCTGGTCGGTGCCGGGGAACTCAAGATTGTCGATCGCGGCACGGATGTACAGGCCGGACCCGCCGGTGAGGATCGGGATCCTGCCACGCTCGCGGATCTCGCCGATAGCGGTCCGCGCGAGCTGCTGGTACTCCGAGACGCTGGCCGTCATTGTCACGTCCCAGACGTCCAGGAGATGATGCGGCACCCCGTCCCGCTCCGCGGGAGCGAGCTTTGCGGTGCCGATATCCATCCCGCGGTATAGCTGCATGGAGTCGGCGTTCACGATCTCGCCGCCGAGCGCGCTGGCCAGCCGCAGCGACAGGCCGGATTTCCCGGTCGCTGTCGGCCCCACCACCGTGATCACAGGCTGCGGCATGAGCCTTAGTCTGCCAGCGGGCCGACTCCGGATGAGGAGCTGTCACCGGCGAGGGAGCGCAGGATGGACTTCGGTCAGGCCGGGGCCGCCGCGGAATTCTGCCACGATGCGACCAGGTAGCTGACGTCGTAGGGGGCGACGGCGCAGCGCAGCCGCCCGCGCAGCGCGGCACCGTCAGCCGCGCCAGCCAGTACCTGCCAGGCGGCCCTGCCCGCGATCATCAGCTCGTCGTCAAGCGCGGGATCGAGCCTGGCCAGCCTGCCGGTGTCGGCGGCGGCGAGGGCGGCGGCGGCCTCGGCGTCGTAGCAGTCGGCGGCGGGATCGGCGACGCCGTGCACGCCGACTGCTTTCCTGGCCGAGGCATCGCCCATCGCCAGCAGCGCCACGCGGGGGGCCAGCCCGGCGAGTTCAGCGCCTAGCCGTAGGCAGTTCGCCGGGGGCATATCGGTCGGCACCGCGCGCAGCAGCAGGCGGCACGGCAGCGCGCAGCGAGCTGGCCCCGTCCCCGGCTGCCCGGCGGGATGCGCTCGCAAGGCCCGCCCGGCGGGATGCTCCGTTCCGGCCTGCCCGGCCGCGCGTGCCTCGCCCGCCCGCCCGGCCGCGCGTCCCTCGCCCGCCCGCCCGGCCGCGCGTGCCTCGCCCGCCTGGTCGAGCAGCCAGGCGCCCACCGTCAGCGACAGCGGCAGCACCGGCTCACCGGACCCGACGGCGACGGTGATGCCGAAGTCCCGCAGGCTCCCGGCGGCGTGGCCGGCATAGACCGCGCCGCGCGCCGCGCCGCCCACCACGACAAGCAGATCGGGCCCGGCCGCGAGCAGGCCGGCCACTGCCGCCGCACAGGACGCCCGCACTCCGCGCAATTTGGCGTCAGCGGGCCCGGCGCCATCCAGGCCTGCGTCGGCGGGCCCGCCGCCATCAAGGCCTGCGGCGCCCATGGCGGCGGGAATGAGCAGCGGCGGATGCGGGCAGATCGCCCCCGCGACGAGCACTGCCGCTAGGCCGGGCGGCCGACAGTGGGCATGCCGAGCGGCACCCGCGAGGCAGCCGTGTCACTGCTGCCCGCCACGCTGTCCCGGCGGGCCGCCCAGGCATCCCCGCCGCGGGTCCGGCGGACCGACAGCGGCGGGTCATCCGCGATCAGGTAGTGCGGGGCGCCGCGGGTGACGACCGTGGTCACCACGTCCCCTGGCCGCGGCGCCGTGCCCGCAGGCGCGAAGTGCACCAGCCGGTTGTCGCGCGCCCGGCCGGACATCCGGTGGGTGGCCTCGTCCTTGCGGCCCTCGCCGTCGGCGACGAGGATCTCCACCTCCCGGCCGGTGAATTCCAGGTTCGCCGCCAGCGCGGTCTCCGCCACCAGCGCGGCGAGCCGCTCGTACCGTTCCTGTACCACCTCGGCTGGCACTTGCCCGGCCATCGCCGCTGCGGGCGTACCCGGCCGCAGCGAGTACCTGAAGGTGAAGGCACCGGAGAACCTGGCCTGGCGGACGAGGTCGAGCGTGTCGGAGAAATCCCGCTCGGTTTCGCCGGGGAAACCCACGATGATGTCGGTCGTTATCGCCGCGTCCGGAATGGCGGCGCGGACCCGGCCGAGTATCGCCAGGTACTTGTCCCGCCGGTACGCGCGCCGCATGGCCCGGAGCACGGCATCCGAGCCTGATTGCAGCGGCATGTGCAGCTGCGGCATCACATTCGCGGTATGCGCCATCGCGTCGATCACGTCATCGGTGAAGTCTCGCGGATGCGGTGAGGTGAACCGCACCCGCTCCAGGCCATCGATCCCGCCGCAGGCGCGGAGCAGCTTGCCGAACGCCAGCCGGTCACCGAAGCCGACGCCGTAGGAATTCACGTTCTGCCCGAGCAGGGTGACTTCAAGGACGCCATCGGCGGCCAGCGCCCTGATCTCAGCTAGCACGTCACCGGGCCGGCGGTCTTCCTCGCGGCCCCGCAGGCTCGGCACGATGCAGAAGGTGCAGGTGTTGTTACAGCCGACCGAGATGGCCACCCAGGCCGAATACGGGGACTCCCGGCGGGCCGGCAGGACCGAGGGGAAACGCTCCAGGGATTCGAGTATCTCGACCTGCGCCTGCTGCTGCGCCCGGGCGCGGTCGAGCAGCGCAGGCAGCGAGCCGATGTTGTTGGTGCCGAACACCACGTCCACCCACGGGGCCCGCGCCGTGATGCCGGCCCGGTCCTTCTGCGCGAGGCAGCCGCCAACGGCGATCTGCATGCCCGGGTGAGCGTTCTTCACCGGCAGCAGGTGGCCTAGGTTGCCGTACAGCCGGTTGTCAGCGTTCTCCCTGACCGCGCAGGTGTTGAACACCACGACGTCGGGCGCCGCGCCGTCGGCCGCCCGCTGGTATCCGGCTTCCTCAAGCAGCCCGGCCAGCCGCTCGGAGTCGTGCATGTTCATCTGGCACCCGTAGGTACGGATCTCGAAGCTGCGAAGACCCTCGGAGCGCGCCATGCACATCAGCGTAGACGCACCTGGCGGCAGGCCGGACGCCTCCCGGGCGACCCGGCCGGACGCCTGCGGGCCGGCCCGCGGGCTAGCCGCGAACCGGGGGCGCGGGGGGGCGCGCTGAGCTGATCTTCATCGCCCCGATCGGGCCGATGTTCATCGCTTCGGTCACAGAGCGGGGTTCGTGTCCGGAATCTCCGCTAGGCAGGGGGTCCCGGTGGTGCACGATAGCCCTATGACAGAGAGCGCGACGGTTCCCGCAGAAGGCGCGACGAAGACAGCAGTGGATTCGACGAACACCCCTAACGGAACGGCAGACACAGGAGCGAGCCAGCCATTGACCGCCGGGGGCGCGGCGATTCCCGCTGTCCAGTTCGGAGCGTGGCCTTCCCCCATCACTGCCGCCGACGTGGCGAGAGGCCGGGTCCGGCTTTCCTACCCCACCGTCATCGGCCAGGACATGTGGTGGCAGGAAGGACGGCCGGAAGAGGGCGGCCGGATGACCATCGTGCATTCCGGCGCGGACGGGAAGCCGCGCGCGCTGCTGCCTGCGCCGTGGAATGCGCGGACGCGCGTGCATGAATACGGCGGATTGTCCTACCTGCCGGTCCCCCGTGCCTCAGCGCGACCGCGGTCCGCAGGCGGGCGTGCTCCGCGCGGGCACGCGATCGTCTTCGCGAACTACTCCGACCAGCGACTCTACCTGGCCGGGACGGAGGCGGCCGACGCCAAGGACGCCGCGCCGCCGCGTCCGCTGACGCCCGATCCTGCCGCGGCCGGCGGGGGGGCGCTGGCGGCGGCCGCGCTGCGCTTCGCCGACTTCGCGCTCTCCCCCGACCGCAAGGAAATCTGGTGCGTGCAGGAACGGCACGCCGACGGCAAGGTCACCCGCTCGATCGTCGCCGTGCCGCTGGACGGCTCTGCAGCCGACAACGCCGAGGCGATCCGGCCGCTGGCCACGGGATCGGATTTCTTCGCCTTCCCCACCCCCTCGCCCGACGGCAGCCGACTGGCCTGGATCTGCTGGAATCACCCGCACATGCCGTGGGACGGCACCGAGCTGCGCGTGGCCGCCATCGATAAGGGCGTCCCCGGTAAGGGCAGACTGGTCAAGGGCGGCCTGCGGGAGTCCGTGCTGGCCCCGGTATGGCGGGATAACACCAGCCTGTACGTGGCCACGGACTGGACCGGCTGGTGGAACATCTACCAGGTCGGGCTGGCCGGCGAGCCGGCCCAGGCGCTTTTCCCCGTCGAGGAGGAATTCGCTGGCCCGCTCTGGCAGCTCGGGGCACGGCCGTTCGCGATGCTCGGCGACGGCCGCCTCGCGGTCCTGCACGGCCGCGGCGGCCTGCGGCTCGGCATCCTCGATCCGGAGACGTCTGAGCTGACCGACCTGGACATCCCTTTCGGCGAGTTCTCGGCCGGGCTGTGCGCCGACGGCATGGTGATCGCGGGAGTGGCCGGCGGGCCGAGCGAGCCGCTGTCGGTCGTCGGCGTGGATACGACGGCGGGCAAGATGGCGGTGCTGCGCCGGGAGGTCGATGAGGTTCCTGACGCGCGATACCTGCCAATGCCGCGCCAGGTGGACCTAGAGGGCCCGTTCGGCCGCATCGTGCATGTCCTGGTGTACGCGCCGACCAACCCGGCCGTGCGGGCGCCGGCCGGCGAACTGCCGCCGTACGTTGTCTGGGTGCACGGCGGGCCCACCGGAAACTCGGTCGGCCTGCTGGACGTCGAGAAGGCCTACTTCACCAGCAGGGGCATCGGGATCATCGACGTGAACTACGGCGGGTCGACCGGATACGGCCGGCTGTACCGGGAGCGGCTGCGGCGGCAGTGGGGCGTCGTCGACGTCGAGGATGCCAAGGCAGCCGCGATGTCGCTCGCCAAGTCCGGCCAGGCAGACCGCAAGCGGCTGGCCATCCGCGGCGGCTCGGCGGGCGGCTGGACGGCGCTGGCCGCGGTGACCACCGGCGCGCTGCGGGATCCGGTCTTTGCCGCCGCCACCTCCTATTACGGCGTCGCCGACCTGAGTGACTTCGCCGCCACGACGCACGACTTCGAGTCGCGTTATCTCGACGGCCTGATCGGGCCGCTGCCCGGTTTCGAGACTGTCTACGCCGAGCGTGCCCCGGTCGGTCACGTGACCGATGCCACCTGCCCCGTGCTGCTGCTGCACGGACTCGACGACCCGGTGGTGCCGCCGCAGCAGGCGGAGAGCATCGCCGCGGATCTCGCCGCGCACGGCATCCGGCACGCGTACCTCCCGTTCGAGGGCGAGTCGCACGGGTTCAGGAAGGCGGAGAGCATCATCGCTTCGCTGGAGGCAGAGCTGTCCTTCTACGGGCAGATCCTGGGCTTCACGCCGCCCGGCGTCCCGCCGGTCAAGCTGACGAGCGGAAAGGCGGCGAGCGGAAGGGCGGCGAGCGGAAGGGCGGCGAGAAAGCGTTAGCACAGCCGGGCTGCGGCTCGGGAAGCATCGGCGCTCGCGCGGGTCAGTCGGCGCTCGCGCGGGCTGCCGGGCTGGCGCGGCCGGCCGGGGCTAGCGCGGGGCTGCCGGGGCTAGCGCGGGGCTGCCGGGGCTAGCGCGGGGCTGCCGGGGCTAGCGCGCGAATTCGATGGCGCGCGACTCCCTGACCACGGTGACCCTGATCTGGCCAGGGTAGGTGAGTTCCTCTTCCACCTGCTTGGCCACGTCCCGGGCGATGACCTGGGCCTGGATGTCATCGACGTTCTCTGGCTTGACCATTACCCGGATTTCCCGGCCGGCCTGCATCGCGAAGACCTTCTCGACGCCGTCCTGCGCTAGGGCAATCTGCTCCAGCCGTTCCAGGCGCTTCACGTAGGCCTCGAGCGACTCGCGCCGCGCCCCCGGGCGGCCGCCGCTGATGGCGTCCGCGGCCTGCGTCAGCACCGCCTCGACGGTCCGCACCTCGACCTCGTTGTGGTGCGCTTCGATCGCGTGCACCACGTCCTCGGGCTCGCCGTACCGGCGCGCGATCTCGGCGCCGATCAGGGCGTGGCTGCCCTCGACCTCATGGGTCAGCGCCTTGCCGATGTCGTGCAGCACCGTGCAGCGCTTCAGCAGCGCCGGGTCCAGCCCGAGTTCGCTGGCCATCATGCCGGCGATGTGCGCCGATTCGAGCAGGTGCTTCAGTACGTTCTGGCCATAGGACGTGCGATAACGCAGCCTGCCGAGCAAGTTGGTGAGTTCCGGGTGCAGGTCCGTGATGCCCAGGTCGACCATCGCGTCCTCGCCTGCCCGGACGCATAGCTGCTCGATATCCGCCTTGCTCCGGTCGTAGGCTTCCTCGATCCGCTGCGGGTGAATCCGGCCATCCAAGACCAGCCGCTCCAGGGTGAGCCTGCCGACCTCGCGGCGCACCGGGTCGAAGCAGGACAGCAGCACGGCCTCCGGCGTGTCGTCGATGATCAGGTTGACGCCGGTGACCGACTCGAAGGCGCGGATGTTGCGCCCTTCCCTGCCGATGATCCGGCCCTTCATCTCATCGCCGGGCAGGTGCAGTACCGATACCACGGACTCGCTGGTCTGCTCGCTGGCGACGCGCTGGATGGCCAGCGTCACGATTCGCCGGGCCCGATGCTGGCCGTCCCGCTGTGCAGCGGCCTCGATATCCCGCACTATCAGGGCCGCCTCGCGCTTGGCCTGGTTCGCGATGCCTGCCACGAGCTCGGCCCTGGCCTGGTCGGCGGTGAGGCTCGCCGCGCGCTCGAGCACCTCCCGGCGCCTTTCGTCAAGCTGCTCGAGCTCCGTGCGCTGGCGGTTGATGTCCTGCTGCACCTGGTCCAGGTCGTCGGAGCGCTGCTCGATCTTGCGAGCTTCCTCGTCGATCCGCTGCTCCCGTTCCGCCAGCCGGGCCTCCCTGCGTTCCAGGTCACTGCGGAGGTGCTTGATCTCCTCCTTGACGGCCCGGATCTCGTTCTCCACCTCGTGCCGCGCCTGAGCGGACTGCTCAGCGGACACCTCCGCCCTGCTGACGATGGCCGCGGCATCCGATTCCGCGCGCGCCCTGATCTGATCGGCTGCCTGGCTGGCCTCGGCCAGCTTTTGCGCACGCTGCACGTCCTCCTGCGAGCTGGCAGCCTCGGCGGTCACCGCATGAGCAGCCGGCTGGCCGGGTGATCTGCGGATCATCACGAGAACGAGCGCGAAGAGCGCGGCGACGAGTCCGATCGCAAGAACCAGCGCGATTCCGTTACTCAAGGTTCGCCCCTTCCCGCTCGTGGGCGCCGCGGTACCGCTCGTCGGTACCAGCGCCAAGCCCTGCAGCGAGGTGCCACGCGCCTGAGGCGATCCGGCTCGGCCGTAGCGGTCCGTGCCCGCCCGGGTCCGCGTCTGGCCCGGCTCCGTGCCCGGTCCACCGGGACAGCTGGTACATCCCGGCCGATGCCGTCTCCATTTGCCGGCGCTCCTTCTCGCCGGCCTCTCGTCGAGCCTTCGGCCAGGCTGGGCAAGCCCGCCTGACCGGACATGCCGGACATGGCATCCAGCCACCGACCGGGCCGGCCGACGTGGTCAGGCCTGCGCCCGGCCGACTGGAATTGTCCGGCCGACGCCTCCGCCGACAACGTGCTGCCTGCGCCCAGCGGGCTGCTTACCAGCCCTTTAATGCCTCACAGCCTCCGGATTCACCCTTTCCGTCCTGGTCGGCTCCAGGCTCTCCGGTGCTCATGTTTGATCTTGTTGACTTATGCTTACCCGCCTAGCGCGGACCAAATACCTCGCTGCCGTGAGGCTAAGCGGATATAACGTTTTGGGCAAGCAGGGCTTTCGTGATCTCTACCGGACGGCCGGCCGCCGCAGGATGGCTATCGGCTGTTCACCAGGCCGCCGATTGCCCGTCGGATTCTGCGTCTGGCGGGTCATCGAGGTCGATCCCGGCCGCGGCCGGGTCGAGGCCCTCCTGCTCAAGGGCTTCCCGCACGACACGGTAGGCGATCGCCGGGGAGTAGCCCTTCCTGGCCAGCAAGCCGGTGAGCCGCCGGATGCGCGCGGTCAGCGGCTGTCCCCTCGTGCTGGCTAGCCGCCGCTCCACCAGGCTCCGTGCGGTGGCGATCTCCTGCCGCGGGTCGAGCCCGCTGACGGCCGTCTTGATGTCCTCCTGGGGCACGCCGCGCCGCCTTAGCTCTGCCGCCAGGGCGCGCCCGGCCAGGCCCCTGCCGTGATGCCGGGTTTCGACCCAGGCGGCCGCGAAGGCGGCGTCGTCGATGAGCTTGACGTCGCTGAACCGGCCGAGCACTGCCTCGGCAGTGTCCTCGGGTACCCCGCGCCGCCGCAGCGCAGCGGCAAGTTCGGCGCGGGTCCGCGGCTCAGCCGTCAGCATCCGCAGGCAGATCTGCCTCGCGACCGCCGCCTGGCTCGCGCGCCTGGTTTCGCCGGGCGAGGCCGCCGTGGCCGACTCGGCACGGATGCCGGGTACGGCCCAGGCATCCTGGGCGCCCTTGACGTCCTGGGCGCCCTTGACGTCCTGAGCGGGCGGCGCACCAGGTGTCACCGGCCCGCCCGCTGTTGCGGGCGCAAGTTTCCGTGCGGCCGCCGAGCCGACGCGCTCGCCGCTACGACCCACCGCCTGCGGCGGCTCGCCGCTACGACCCACCGCCTGCGGCGGCTCGCTGCTACGACCCACCGCCTGCGGCTCCTCCGGCTCCGGCGGCGGTCTTGCCCCCGGAGATCCTGGGCACTACAGCAAGGTCAGGCTTGGCGCTGGCATCCGCATCCAGCCGCGGGCCTACACCGAGCTTCTCCTTGATCTTCTTCTCGATCTCGTTCGCGAGATCGGGGTTGCTGCGCAGGAAATTCCTGGCGTTTTCCTTGCCCTGGCCAAGCTGGTCGCC